>TBL_comb47_HYPODRAFT_10000924_pt1 | contig 38652 bp, 23 predicted proteins | sample TroBogypolimnion_40_FD_10682 | JGI IMG/M metagenome (IMG submission 10682)
TTTGCATTACATAAGCCACGTGTTGTTCGGACCAGTAGAAACAATAGACTGTCGGATATAATAAATCTACTCCCGCCACTCCCGGTATTCCCGTCACGATATACTTACCGTAATTATCCCATCTCGCCTGCATCGTGGCCTCATTTACGCTATCGAAATACCAAGTGCGTGCCCATGGTTGCCAGCCGTAAATTCCAACATCAGTCCAACCTGCCGAATGTGCCGCGTCAACTGCTGCAAGTTCGGCGTTAACAAAACCATTATAATAGGCAGTTTCCAGTCCGCCTACATACCATGTCTGACTTTGCAAGTTGCTCAAGTCCAACGGTATACCGGGAGACTCCATATCTATCATATAAATCTGTTCTCCGTTATGAAATGGGAAAAGATTATTTGCCAGGAGATCAGAAGCAATAGTCGCGCACGAGGGGAGCAGATCGAACCGTCCTGCCGCTATGTTCAGGGGTGGCCCGGCCATCCAGGTGTTATAATTCAAGCTGGCTGAGTATTGGAAAATAGTTCCCGGCGGCAAAAAGCTCCAGATGGTTGTATCGGGAGTTATAAAGCTGTTGAATCCGTGGGTTACCGCGTATTCGTACATTTCATAATTGTGGCTTCCGCAGTAATTTAATTCATTCACAAAATACTTTAAGCGGAAAGGCTGAATATTGGCAGCGACAAACGGTCCGGCGCCGGCCGGCAAGCCATCACTCATGTTAGTCGGATACGGAGCGTGAGATCCCACCGTCAGATTGGTATTATCAAGAACAACACTGGCCAAGTCTGATACTGTCAGTGAATTAGACTGTGTAAGTGTGACTGTGCCGCTGGACGGCAAAGCAGTAATAGAAAAATTAGGCAGTAAAGACCATGCGGCTTCAAATTCATCACTTCCACTCCAGCGTATGCCGTCACTGGGAGTCGTAGCGCCACATAGTGTCCCGGTATTGTTATTCCCGGAATCGTCGCGGGCGTCGCTTTGGTCAAAAGAATAATAAGCAACCAAATTTGACTTGGGCAAGGCGTTGAAACACATGTTTTCACAAACTTCCGCCTGGCTTAATGCTCTATTGTAAACTCCCACGGCATCAATATTGCCATTGAAAAAATGAGACTGGCCCCAATAAACCGCAGCGCCAATTGCAAAAGGATAACTGTTATCTAAACTATAACCAGTTGCCGGTAATAAAGCCCCGCTGTCGGCATAAAGAACACCGTTCAGATAGATGCGCAGATAGCTGCCATTACGCATTGCGGCAACATGATACCATTGGCCTTTTGTCAAAGCTGTTGTGCCGATCACTCTATAGTAAGAACTCCCGTTGTCTACAGTAAGCATGAGCTCGTCATTGAAGAAATATGCAAGCCGGTAGCCATTGTATTGTCCGCCGGCCGACTCTCCAATATTTTTGCCTGCTATCGTATGATCGCTATTGGAGATGTTAGGATCCGCCTTAAACCAGGCGGTTATCGTAAAATCGCCACTGCCAAAATTAAAATTGGAACTGTTGGCGCAAGTAATGTAATCAGCAGTTCCGCCGAAATGCATGCCCGCGGTATTAATATCTGTGAATACATTCTCAACTTCGACACCGGATAATGCGCGGCGCCATACTCTGAGGTCGTCAATTTTGCCATTGTAACTCCAACTAGTGCCTCCGTAGGCGCCGCCGATCAGTTCACGAAATGTGCCGACAGTCCCGGCCTTGGGATAGGTTCCGCTTAAAGTCACTGCAGTTTGTTTGGCAAACTGACCGTTGACATAGCTTATTATGTTTGTTCCGTCAAAAACAACCGCCAGATGATACCACGTGCCTGCCGCTAAATTATGACCGGCGTCAAGGTCGTTAAACGATTGATTTGTGGTGCCATTCCCCATAATGAATCTAAAATCTCCGCTGGCAATAAACAGCGAATAGGCCCAATAAGCGCCGGAATTGTCAGAATAGTAACCGTAAACTGCCTGCGTTGTGGATACATTTGCGGGATTGACCCAGCAGGTGATGGTAAATTTACTGCCGGTTGGAATTAAAGGAGAAGCATTGTTTGAGCCTACCTGAACATAATCGCCGTTGCCGTCAAAGTTCAAAGCCCCGTTTGATTTGCCGGTAGTCCAAGTGGGATTGCCGTATACAGCGCCATCATGGGTGCCTGCGCAATCATGGACTGTCGTTCCGTTCGTCTCATCGAATTTCCAGTTTGCATAGGGGTTCGCCGAAACAATCATTGAAGCCGTCAAAGCCATTCCAATAACTAAAGCGCGTATAAACATAGTACCCTCCATTATGTTTTATCTTTTAAAACCACTCAGAAAATCATTGCCACCCGACTTTTCCATTGAACCTCCGATCACAGTTTAGAATTGCACTCCGCTGTTGGGATAGCCGAATCCGGCCTCCAGGGCGCTGACGTCATTATTTTTCACTCCGTTGTCATCCGGCATTTGATATATTTCCATGTATGTACTTGCCTGCACATGTCCATCCATGAATACCATGTTGGTTCTGCCCAGCGTCGCCGAAGCCGAGATAGGAATGATGGAGGAACTGGTTCGCCAGTCAGCAATCCCGTGCCGAAATGCGAAGCGGATACCATTAGCAGCCGCAAAGGAACTGATTTTGCTGTCTCCGGCAAAAATTGCTCTAGCCGGCTTATTTACAGAGGAGAGATTATGTACTTTAGCAAGACTCCCACCACCCGTATAAGCATATCCTAAAAGATATTGGTTTGATATATAATTTGTATAGTTATAATAAGCAGCTCCAACGCCGAGTGGTTCTGACGGACAGACCGTATTACCCCGCGCAACGTTGTAGCCATAATATGACAAGCCATAACCTGCGGCAAATTTTTTTCCGGTATTAGAGTCTGCGCCGGATAGTTTGGTAAACCAGTACCTTTGAGACAGGATTGGATTACTATCACAGGCTGACACAATCCAGTCTTGATAATCCCCGGAATACATTGCTTGGGATAACCCGATCTGCTTCATATTGCTGGAGCAAGTCGAAGCTTTGGCGGTTTCCCGGGCTTTGTTCAAAGCCGGCATCAACATTGAAACCAAAATTACGATGATTGCGATGACCACGAGGAGCTCTATTAGTGTAAAGCGGTTCTTCATCCTTTTCATTTTCTCATCCTCTGTTTTTGATTTATAGTTAATTTTTGAAATACCTCTTCGTTTTCTATCCATGCTTCTTGTACCTCACTTTATCCAGCCAATCCTACAATGGATGAGCCATTAAATTGCTTAACCTGGAAAGATTATAATCCAATGTAATGTTATTGTCAAGAGTATTTATATTAAATAAAAGCAATATTTTAATTGGTTTGACTTTTTATGGCTCATCCATTATATTATCTTCTAATCAATAAGGAAATTATTTTCATGAGCAAAAGAGAAAAAATAATTGGGTATATCGAGGATTTGATAAAAAACGAGCAGCTCAAAAAGGGAGATAAGATACCCTCCGAATACACGCTGGCAGAGATGTTTTCGGTAAACAGGACGACGGCTAACCTCGCAGTCAGCATGCTGGTCTCCAAGGGGCTGTTGAAAAGATTTTCCGGCGCTGCTGGAACAATCGTGGCGAAGAATGGTTCTTATCCTAAAGGGACATTGACATATTTAACTTCCCTGGGACACAACAACGATTACTGGGCAAAACTGCTGAAAGGGGCTCAAAAGGCGGCATTCATGCGAAAATACGTCCTTCAATACACCGAATACGACCCGAGAGATTTGAAGTCCCTTCTTGCAAAACTTAGCGACTATGGTATAAAAGGGCTGTTGACATCATGTTACGGAATCATTAGCGAGAAACTTCCTTTTCCCGTTGTGCATGTGGACGCGGTGCCGCCGGAAGGAACCTCATATAATTATGTAACAAATGACAATTTTTCTAGTGGGCATCTGATAACAAAGCATCTGCTGGACTTAAATCACAGAGAAATTGTCTTTGTCGGTGAGGTCATAGATTTTAACCTTCCTCAAATAGACGAAAGAAAAGACGGATTTATAAAAGCCCTGGAAGAGGTTGGGATTTCAAACGCAGAATCCAGAATCTTCCATAGCAATTCCAATTATGCGACCACCTTGAGGGAAATCAGGAGCAAGTACCCCGGCGTTACGGGAATTGTCTTTGACTCTGATTCCCTATCCATCAGGATGATGAAATTCTTCATAAAAAACAATATTCGGGTCCCCGATGATATTTCCATCGTCGGTTGCGGCGCGTTGACAAGAGGTATGCCGACGATGAAAATAACTTCCGTGGAGCAATTTCCTGAAGATATGGGTTTTTTTGCCTGTAATGCGCTCGTCGACTTAGCGGAGGGCAAAAGAACAGCCGCGATAGCCGAAAGACTTCCGGTGGAGTTGTTTCCAGGCGAATCTGTGCAGGCGCTTAAATAGCAACGTTAAGCCGGTTGATTTTCTTGTCTTTCGTTCCGGTTCTGTCTTCTGTACATAACCGGAATGTCACTCCCCGCGCTCAAGCAGACTGTATAGGCCGTAAGCACAAACATTCCGAACCGTGCATTTACAAACCAGTCTTTTTTCACTGAAACATTGTTTTTCATTATCTTTTCTTTAAAATTTAATGCAAAGTTAACGTTCTTGAATACTATTCCGATAAGGCGCTCCTATCATTTCATTCGAACACCAGCATGACGTGTCCATCCAGGCATGTTACTTTCACATGAGCACGGCCGTTTCTGTATTCGAACGGGATTTCCCGCACGGACGGAGCGAGAAGAACCCGTTTGGGCTTCTGAGCAAGTTTCACCGAGACCGAAACATCAACCAGAGGAAACGGATCTTCCACGATATCCAAGCTTGCCGCCTTCCGCACCGGACAAAAACTTATCAGATGGACGATTGTCCGCCCTTTTTTCAAGACCACGGATGTCTCCATGCTGACAGGGCCGTTGGATTGAACAATGGGTTCTGGCAAAAGCCTTTTCACACAATTTCCAAGGACATGCCTGTACGCTTCACTGGCGTGCGCTCCATATGCGGTAAAAATCGGAACAGAGAAGGTTATCACCCGTCCGTTTTGGATAATCGCCGAATATCGTGAAAGTTTGTCTGGCGGCGTGTGTCCATGCGAACAGAAATGTTCGTAAGTGCGCTCGAAGTAAGGCTCCACTACTCGACAAAGAGATTTCGCTCCGGAAACCGCCGTCATGCGAAATCCGCGCTCATACATGACATGATCCATTTCGGGAAGACCATCGGCAATGGTTTTGTCAGCCCTGAGGTAAGTAACAGAATAAGGAGATTCTCCGTGGACTTTGACCCCAAGCTCATCCATGGCCGGGTTGCCATCATCGTCAAGGGCAGCCGATCCTGAAACGATCAAAGCTCCTCCTTTTTCCAAATACTTCTTGAGTGTCGATTTTAATATCTCATCAATCTTTACCATCTCCGGCACGACTACAAGAGGGTAGCCATTAAGATCCGCTGATGGAGGAAGGAAGTCAAACTGGAATTTCAGTTCCTGCAATGCGCGTGTGCAGCCCAGTCCGACATTGCCGGGCCGGTCACCAAGGGCGGGATCGATCAAGACGGCCATTTCGCTAAGAAGCTTTCCTCCAGCCACCCACTGTTCACACTCCTTTACATAGCCAAATATCCTCCCTATCCTATCATACGCTGGTTTGTCCAATGTTCCGCGGGGATGCATCTGGTCTCCAATGCCAACGGCAGCCCCTTGGCTCAGCATCTGGCAACATTCGTACTTCATGGCGCTCTCTGGTTTCAAGCCGCCAAAATCAGCCCAACTTTTGTGAAAACGTCCTGTGTGGCTGATGATAGGCAGCCCCTGCGGCCTGATGTAGCGGATTACATATGGAAAATAAGCGTATCCCCATCCTCCGGTTGGAAGACATTCCACTAGAACGTGATTGACGTATTTCTTCTCAATATGCAAATTCACCTTGGGCCGGGAATTGAACCATATCCATGCCTGATTATGCCCATTATGTGCCGCGTCGATCATTTTCCGGTAGCGTTCCATATATCCATATGCAACTTCGCGGGCATATTTTTTTCTGTCGCCGTCATCATGCGGATTATAACCGCGTTTTCTCATTCCGTCGATTGCGTATTTTGATGTGCTTGGCTGATCCCAGCACATGTCGAAGAAAATACCGTCAACCGGGGCAAAACGCCGGAGCACTTCGTCCAACTGTTCCGCAAGATAGTCCTGGTAGGGGCTCGACATATCCAGTATTTGCCAGCCTGCCTGCAGGTTGGGTCTGACAAACTTGCCGTCCTGATCAACGGCAATCCAGTCGGGGTGGCTGTTCGCTGCGTACTCGTCGCATTGAACACTCAAGTACACGGGCGCCAGTATCCCATGTTTGTGAAGTGCCTCAATCTGTTCCCCTAGAAGATCGAATCCTTTCGCCAGGCCCGGGTGCCGCGCTGAACTATCGGTATTGTAGTAAAGGTGTCCATGATGACATTTAGCGAACACGCATACGCTGTCCACGTTGGCATCAACAAAGGTTTTGGCGAAAATATCGGGATCGAAATTCTTTCCAACATCAGGAATGTCGGGGCCGGTGTGAAAGTCGAGATGCAGGTTTCTCTGATAGAAATTTGGGGGTGCTGTCATGTTTATCTTTTTTTATTAATATTTTTAAAATTTCGAATGACAAATCTTACAAATGAAATTTCTCTGCAGTTTGCATGGCGATAGCAGCCCATTCCCATAACCGTTGCGGCTGACCGCGCATAGTGCTAAGGTCTTTGGCAATAATCTCCACATGGCAGCCACGGGTTTTCTCCAACGCGGTCTCCAACAGTTTTCTGGCGGCCTCCGGATTCCAGGAGTCTTCGGCGAAGATCGCCGGACTGGGTTTTATGGAAATTACATAATCTTTTCCAAGCTGTTCTACCGCCTTGTCCAAATTGCACCACGGGCTGCAGGAAATTTTCCGCAAATTAGGGATGGTCTTGAGGATAGATATTTTATTGTGCAACGGTTCGCAGCAGCCGTAATAGGTCAATCCAAATTTTTTCAGCCAGCGTCTTTCATATTGCAGCGCGAATTCCTCGTGCATTTCCGGGCTGACCTCGGAGAATATCTGGGCGGCAGCACATCCCCATTGATCAATTGGGCGGACGTGAGACGGATTAAAGTCTTTCTGCGGCAGTTCATCAGTATAGCCGAGGCCGCCAGAGCCAACCCCGTAGTTACCAGAATCAATGGTCAATAAACCAAGATTCTCCCATTGCTCAAGTCTGGACAGATATGCGCTGACCAGCCGGTCCATGGCCAGATGCACCAGTTCCGGACGCAACACCAGGTCCATCAGTGCCTCCTGAACGCCACACCACGTTATCAGAATATCCCATGGCGCGAACCAGCAGGTAATGACGCCGCCGCATTGCACATCCAGGATATCTCCGAAAATATCACGGACAGTATTTAATTTTTCTTCCGTAGCTGCACGATCATAAGTAATTATCGGGTCTTTGATCTTCGCGACATCGGCTTCGCAGATGATTTGCGGTTTATAGCCATGCGAATGAATATCACCTGCTCCTTTTATGGTATCTTCTTCGATAGATATTCCGAACCCGGTATCTGTTAAAACCGGATTTATAAACGCATTTTTTTCGATGATCATATCAGCGGGCAGGTGATTCCATTGATACTGCTGCATCCGCATCTGGCCTTCAAGTTGCCGACATAATTTGCTTTCGCAACGCAATTTCAGTTCACTATTGACATCCATCTCGTTCCAAGGCAACTGAAAGATTGATAACATTGGACGTTTGGATCGCAATCCGTTCAGTTCTGTCCACAATTTTGCTTTTTCCTGATGTACCGGCAATGCCGCAATCGCCGCCTGCTTTTCCGCCAGCTCCCGGAGTATCGCTTTATCCTGTACTGATATTTTCATAACCTGAATCCTTTATTTGTTTATATTAATCAATATACAAAAATTATTTACTTTTGGAATGGACAAATGTAATATAATAATGTATAATTGTTCAATCATGGATAAACTATTATCAAATTTAGACATTAATTTGCAGCGGGCGGAACTGTCAAGCCTGGGTGCGGAGTGGAAAAACTCTTATAACGGCGATTCCTTCGCCAGAATTTTGAAAGCATTCAAGCTGGTAGAATCGAATAGCCCTGGTGTTTGTACTATTTTTAGGGTAGTTCTATAATTGTTTCTCTGATGATGATTGTAAGGTATTCGTTTTATTTGTGTTAATGCACGGTTTTATGAGGTTATAAACATTTTGCGCCATTTGGCCTGAACCTGCTTGGGTTAAATGTACTCCATCGCCGATATCGTATGCTGGTATAGGCCTAAAGGGGAAGACTGTATAATCAGTGATTGTCCCATCATTATCTATTAGATTGACCCCAACATCAGAACAATATGTAGCAAGCCAAACATTGTACGTTTTTCTTTCATTATCTTTTGCCGCTGTTAAAACAGATACTCCATAACAATTACACAAAAATATATTACTTGGAGTCACGCCGCCTGCAATAAGAATATTTACTATTATTTGTATATTTTTTTCTACTGTTGCGGCTGGCAGACCGCGGTTAAAATCATTTAGGCCTATTTTAATCCATATCCTCCGAAAACCATGGTCTAATAATAAGGTTTGAGCAAAAGAGGCTATTTCGGATGATTGTGAACCTCCAAAACCAAGATTTGCCACCCAGTTATCAGCTCCCAGAAGAAGTCCTAACTGATAGTGCGGCGGGGAGTTTGGGGCTGGCGTATAACCGGCAGTTCCTAATCTACATGTTGTGCTGGGGTCATTACTCCATTGGGGTTTGCCATCAGAGGCAGAGTCTCCGATAATGGCAAAATCAGGTGTGTAAACCTTAACTTCATCAATATATACTATTCCAGTTTTAGCGTTATCTGTTCTGAAAGACAACTGTGTCGCCGCAGCGCCTGAATAGTTCTTAATTGCTACTTGTTTTTTAGGATTATATAAACTGGCAGAATACGATTTATCAATCCAGTAACACCTAACTGTTTTTGCTGCCGGGTCTATTACAAGAGTCACTTGATTATATGTGGCGTCTGTCCATGTTACATCTGTTGCCGGGTCTGTATTTGTAAAAAATGACAAGGTATTATTTGTCATTCCGCCGCTGACAGTAACAATCGGATTATTTGAAGCATCTAACAATTCAAATATTCCAGCATTGTTAGCATCAAAATACATATCATATTCAACTATATATTTTTTTGAAGGGGCGGTAAATGGTATTTTTGCCGATACATTTCTTGTTGTTGATTTATCGTGTAATTTTAATTTAGCAGAAGCATGTACAGTTGCAATGCTAGCCGTTCCTCCCGCTTGGTTTAGAGTCCATCTTGCTAATGTTCCATCAAATCTTTCTAATAAAAATAAGTTACTCATATTGTTCTTGCTGCTGTTAGAATCAATCACTACTGTCCGCTAAACTTTGAAGTAAATTATCGTAAACGAGAACAGCTTGTGTATTAAGGTCTTCCCAAACACTAATATTCAAGCAAGGAACTCGTTTACAATCTGATCCCAGACGCAGGCACAAATCATATCCCTGTCTCGGACGAACCATCGGAACGTAATTCATAAGCAGAACTCCGATGTCAAAAAATCCCGTTTCAAATTTCACGATGCAATTTCCTTTATTTATTTTATGGAAAATTCAGTTCATAATACACGATATCATATAATTGCCAATTCTGTATCTGCCTTTTTCATAAAGCTTCCCTGTCCACAAATCCTTACCCGCTGTATCTATGTTTAATTCAGTTGGAAATTCACGCCAATTCAAATAGGTGTTAAATGATGAATCATCTCTTTCCAGCCTGCATCGTGTTACGGGTAATCTACCAACACCGTGTTTAAGAAGATCATGAATGCATTTTTTAGTTGGCTTGAAGAAATTAGTAACAGTGTTAAAAAACTTCTTTGTCTCCAAATTTAAATTTGTCATATCTCCGCCTATTTCACACATTCCGCCAGCTCCCGGAATATCGCTTTGTCCTGCGCTGATATTTTCATAACCTGAATCCTTTATTTGTTTATATTAATCAATATACAAAAATTATTTACTTTTGGAATGGACAAATGTAATATAATAATGTATAATTGTTCAATCATGGATAAACTATTATCAAATTTAGACATTAATTTGCAGCGGGCGGAACTGTCAAGCCTGGGCGCGGAGTGGAAAAGCACTTACAACTGCGATTCATTCGCCAGGGTTTACTATATTTCCGAGGGGGCGGCGCAAATACATCATGACGGCAGGAATTACCTACTGCGTCCGGGTAATTTATACCTGATTCCCCCCTATTCGGACTTTTCCTATAAATGTCCGGAACATGTGGATATTTACTGGCTGCACCTGACTGTCAGTGTATCGAACGGCCGGAACCTGTTTTCGCTCTTCAATTGGAAATATGAAGTCATCCCGCCGGATATGGAGAATTTTGTGCGAATGTTCAAAACTATCATAAGTCTTAACAAAACAAAAGGTGTTCAAGCGGAATTAGAGCTTCACGGACTGCTTGCCGGAATAATCGCCTTATTCATTTGCGCCGACAATTCCAACGGTGAGTCAACCAAATGCGGCATGTCCAGGTTTTTACCTGTTATTGACTATATAGGCGAAAAACTGGGTGTCGATTTGCCGGTAAACAAACTGGCAGCAATGGCCGGACTCAACCGGGTTCGCTTCACTACCGAATTCCACCGGTTGTTCGGGATGCCACCGGCCGCATATATCCGAATGCGCCGTATCGGCAGGGCCCAGGATTTGCTGTTGAATAGTGGATGGAAACTTGACCGCATTGCTGCTGAACTTGGATTTTGCGATAGTTTCCACTTTTCCAAGACATTCAGTCGCATGACCGGCCAAGCCCCAACAATTTATCGAGCACGTTGCCATGACAATATACCTTAACCGCTGGTTGACCGAAATCCGTCAAATCGCTCTTTAGTTTTGATCTTTCCAGAGGTATTTCCACATATACTATCCATCTTAATCGCAAAATTTCTGTTTTATCTGTAGATCGAGACTTTTCACATATATTTTTTAGACATTAGAATGCTGGAACATTTTTTTAGGCTGAACGGATGAACCATTTTTCAAATTCAATAAAAGAACTATACCGGTAAAAGGCTTAGATATTAACAGTATTAAAATTTACACATTTTTCAAGCAAGACCATTACAGCTGCATTGATTCTAGGATGAACCATTTTTCCGGGAATAGCAATCCGGTAATAAAAAAAGCACTGCCGGTTAAAGCAAGAAATGGCAGGCAGCCATATGTTCTGGACATCCTTGCCGATGCGGCAGCAAAACACGTTCGTATCATCCGTGGACGAGGGCCACTTTGACACAACAAAAACGAGCTTTGACCTTGTAATGAATTATTCTTATTCACTGCGGTCCGATAAAAAATCAGAATGAAAAATCATTGGGTACTAAGATGGGTATTCCTCCCTTCCAGTATGCTGAATCATCCCGGCGCGACAAACTCTATGAGACCGTTGACAAGATCAAAATAAGCAGTTCGGCAAGAAAACCGTCTTTCATCTGGCCGAAGACATCCAGCTGCCATTGACGATGAAACGCGATCACCTGTCACCAAGCTATACGACGGACTGGACACAGTGATTGGCGATAAAATGCATTTACCGAAGAGCAGATATAGTGAAAGTATTACCGGCTAATGGGTTATAGTGGCGGAGGGGGGATTTGAACCCACGGCAGATTACTCTACGGCGGTTTTCAGGATAGCTTTTTGACCTTTTTACATACCCTGTTTAACCTCAAATGATAACTAGATACAATGGGATATTTGAGGTCTTTGGTTACATAGTGGTAGCATACAAAGACCGTTCAAAATTAAAGCCCTGTCATCTCAGAGTTAAGATTAACAGGGTTCCATATTTCCGCTTAAATAAATTAAGATTATATTAACGCAATCCAGCAAGCTGTGATTTTATGCTGGATATTTGCGATTCGATTCCGGAACGTGTCGTAGTTATGCTGGCAAGTTCATCCTGGTATGGTTTCATCTTTTCTCGTAGGGCAAAAACTCATCCGGTGAAAATAACGGTGTTTTATATCTGGGTGCTTACACGCTCCTAGCATATTCGTTGAACAACTTAAGATAAAGCCGGTAATCACTAAGCGAAACCTCTGGCGGCGTCTGATGATCGCAGGCGATGATAAACCCTCCCTGCCGGGCAACCGGCATTAGGCGTTCGAACTCTGTACGCATGGCAGTTTCGCCACGATTCATTGTCATTTTGTCGAATGCACCGATATAGATATGGTCTGAATGAGCCATTCGCAATTTTGCAATATCTGTTCCAGCCTGTCGTTCCAATGGTAGAAAGCCATCTATCCCGCAATTTTCAAACCATTCAGATAATTTATAAATATCTCCATCTGAATCAACAATTATTTTTACATCATGCTCCCGCAGCATCGGAGTGATTTTCAAATAATATGGACGGATGAACTCATTAAAAATGTCTTCGGAGACCATTGGCCCCCTGTTGTAGCTCATATCCTCGCCAAATGTCATAAAATCAGGGATGCAGATGCTAAAAAGTTCATGTAGCGTCCGCAGATGAAAATTCAGCAGATCCGTACATATCATATGAATTAGCTCAGGCTGGTCATAATAGGAATAAAAATGATTTTCGATTCCCAGTAGTCGGCGAGGAAACCAGAAAAAGCCGTCAAGTGACAACCATACAGCAGCGGCGCCAGCACGTTGTTCACGAACCCAGTCATTCCATGGATTTTGACGGGATGCGTCCGCCGGATAAAGATATTTTTTTAATTTTAGATATTCATCTATGCTGCCGATTAAAGGCGCACCATGACTTACTGGAGCCGGACATCCTTCCCCAAGGACAGGAAGCCAACCTTGATAATGCATATCCAAATTGAAATAACGCATTATTTCATAACGGGCACCGGCAGGCAACCCTTCACTTTGCCAGCGTTCAATAGTCTTATTCCACCATCCAGCCCATTCCATAACCAGTAATCGGTCGACTGGTTGAAAATTCATAATTGCCTGGAATCGTTCACGTGTATTCATTATTCAATCTCCTGATTTATTTTGACAGTATTAATATAGTCTATTTTTATATATACAAATAGAACTATATTATCCTGCAATTGAATAAAATTATCTTTTAAATACAAAAGGTGATAACAAATGAATATGGTAAAAAAGCGCGAGGGGCGATTTGATTCGCTGGAAACAATTGGTCTGGCTACAGAATATTTTCCACATTATGTGAATCCCAAACCGGCTCCGCACATGGTTGATGTCGTGTTATTGAGCTTGATTATCCGCGGACGGGGAAAACATCTGATGGGGGAGCGTGTTTTTATTGAAGACGGTCACTCTGTAGCAGTAACTCATTATGGCGAGCAGCACACTATAATTACTGATAAAAACGGCATGGAGATACTCAATATCTATTTTGACTTGAAACGTTTTACGCTGCCACCGCTGAGTCCAGAGTTAAGCAGAGTCATACCACTGTTCATTCCGCCTCACCCCGTTTTTTACAATAATCTGAACAGGTTAATAAGAGTCGAATTTGATAATATTGAAATACCGGCGTTCCTGGCATTCGGGATTGAACGGGAACTGAGTGAGCGGTCGCCTGGTTATCAGGCTGCGGCATTGGATTATTTACGGCTGTTTCTGGGTGAGTGCTGCCGTCAAATAATTCGGACCGGCATTGCATTGCCCGATTCCGGCGGCAACAATTCTCTAATCCGGCTTGAAAAATTGCGACAACATCTGGAAGCACACTTCAATGAAGATTTTTCACTGGAAACGCTGGCGGAAATGGCTGGTGTTTCAAAGAACTATCTCTGCCGCGTTTTCCGACAGTACACTGGGCAAACTATTTTTGAGTACATTATTGGACAGCGGCTTCAACAAGCCATAATTATGATGCGCCATACGGAGGACAAAATGCTTGCCATCGCGTGGCGTTGCGGTTTTCACGATTTGAGTTATTTCAATCGTGCATTCAAGCGATTGACCGGAATATCTCCAGCAGCCTATCGCCGGCAAATCATAAGTGCCAGGAATTATAGCTAAAAGAGCCGATTTGCCGCCGGTTTTTAACAGTGCTTCCTATAAGTTTTTTTAACTATAAGTGCCAATTTACAATCTTTAGAAAATAGGAAATCAGTTTAAATGTAGTTTGGTTTTTCTGCTGTTTTCCGTTTTCGAAAATATCTGGATTATTTATGATGTCTTGTAAATGACTTCTCGCTGATTATTTTTACTAATTTGCTCTTGCGTAATAGTAAATTGCTCAAGCAATTCAGTATCCGGTTCAAATCCTGTTCCCGGGACATCCGGTATAATGAATTTAGATGGCGAGGAATGAACCAAAGAAGGCTTACCTAAATCCATATGATAAAATTTATTTGAGGGAAATATGTCCCCGGGATATTTTATATTTCTCAACGTTGCAAGCGCCAGACAAAAACCTGCCCCGACCGTTAATCTCCCAATCATTCCGCTCACAGTTCTTAGACCCAATATTTCTTTAACGGTTGGATCGGCCTTGTCCTGAAAGGCTTCTGTTTTGATGATTCTCGATCATCTTCTTTACAATATTGACTCAGCGCTAAGTTAACTTACCCTACGCCATGGCTGGACGCTCACTGGCATGTTGTTATTTGTTGATATTATTTCGTTGTTATTTATTATAATACAGTTGACATTTGCTTGTTTTTGATATATAATTAAGATGTGAACAAAAGTTAAATGAGGTTAAGTCATGCTTATTTTAAAAACTAGGCCATCTTCCAAAATTGTTTCAGATATTGAAAACAAAATCAGAACTGGACTAATTGCTCCAGGCGAACAGCTTGCTCCGGAAGGTACGCTTGCCACTTATTACAAAACCAGTCTCCGGGGTGTGCGGAGTGCACTTTTGGAACTTGAAAGTAAAAATATTGTTTCCAGAGAAAAAGGCAGAGGCACTTTTGTAAAACAGATGAGCGGGAAACCGCATACTAATAAATTGTCTGTGGGGATTATATTGAACAAGATGCTGTGTATTCATAACATGACTATGCTGTCCGGCATAACTAAAATTTTCCAGATACATAATATTGCATCATATATAATCGAAACAGAGCATTCATTGGAAAAAGAAGTAGAAGCGGTTAAGGAATATTCCAGGAATTGTGACGGGCTGATTCTTCTTAGTGTTGCTTCTGAAGAATCAATTAGTCACTTAATGCCATTTCGAGATGAAAGTAAAATAAATAATATTGTTCTGGTTGATCGATTCTTTCATGGCGTTTCACTTAATTGTGTTGCATGTGATCATTTTGACGGTACATACAAGGCGGCTTTACATCTTTATTCAAACGGTTATAAAAGGCTGGCATATGTCGGTAGTTCTCATAAGATTTTCTCTGTTCACGAACGCATTATGGGTTTCATGAAGGCAGTTCAGAATAAGAGTCCAAGTGAAAGTCCTTTGGTATTTCAAAAGGGCGTTGATATGTTCGCGGCAGGCTACGAGGCGGTCGAAGAAATAGTGAAGAACAATATTGCTGATGCTATCGTATGTGAAAATGATGATATTGCCATAGGCGCGTTTGATTTCATGAAAAGAAATAAGATTGTGCCTGGAAGGGATTTCGGAGTCATTGGTTTCGGTAATATGGAATCAATAATGCAAAGCGGCATCGGACTCAGCAGCGTGAATGCTAATTTCTATGAAACCGGCAGACGTGCCGCCATGCTGCTCTATGAAAATTTGAATAATCATGAAATGAACAAGGATGTTCATAAAATAATATTGCCGATCGAAATTGTTGAACGTGAAAGTTCGCAAAGGAGTTGAGATAATGCAATTTGGCGATAAATTTATTTTAATGTTTGAGACTTTCGATTTGGATTTTGAGCAGCCAGAGATGCAAGCAATCTTGAATGATGAAATGTGCCATTGTTTTAATATCTGGCCCCCAGTTCCGGAATCTCAGATATCCTTTCTTGTGGAAAACAAAAAATATTCCGCAGCGCTTTTCATGCCGGCCTCAACAGTTATGCTTGGTAATTTACAAAAGCACACAAGCGCCGGGAAGAATTGCGAACCAACTGTGGCATTTGCTCTCGAAGAAATAAGAAAACTGGATGAACTTCAGAACGCAATTGATGGCGATGTCTATTGGATAGCGTTTCCGGAATGCGACTCCTCGGATTTGCCTGTCTATATTTATGAAAACAGAATCAGGTATGAGAACAGGCTGGACGCCTACGAAAAAATTATGTCGTATTTCATGAATTGGGATATCCTGAGAAATGTCAACAAAGAAAAAAGGAAGTACAAAATAATGGGAATCGCCGGTCATCCTGGAACAATCCAAATGCTGTGCGAAATGGGTATGGACTCGTGCCTGACCGAGATGTGCATATCTGCTCTCTACGATATTCATCCTACGATATCAATGACTCGCGGGGTTTGCCGTCAATACGGTAAAACATGGGGCCTGGATTTTTCCCATTGGACAACATATGCAGGTCCGATCATTTACGACGACAATGGCAAAAGAATTTCCGGATGGTCTGAAAGTTACTGGGAAAGGAATCTTTATATTGCATATCTGTCGGGCGCGAACATCATGAGAATTGAAGAAGTGGCCGCACGCTTTGCCGCAACTAAAACTGCGGATGCTGGAAAAAACTTCTGTTTCATACTCGATAGTGACCAGAAAGTGAAATTGACGCCTATCGGGAAAGTGTTGAAAAAGTTTTCCGACTTTACCGCCCAAAAACTTGAGGACAGAGGCGAGACATATGTTCCTGTAGCTTTTATGACGGAAAAACATTCAGGCTGGAATCCGAAAAGCTCTTTTAACAAATACAACACAGTCTGGGGCAAGCAGTTCCCGTACAACTCCGGCGATTATATGAGTAATCATTTCATGAATCTGGTTTATGAAGGACATCACAAACATGGAAGTATTGAAGGAGCCCCTTATGCCATCAGAAGGAATTATGATGATTGCTGCTGGGAATTCACGGAAAAGAATAAGGCTGGCAAGCTCGCCAGCCAATTGATTGGAGACGGCTTTGACACCAGGCCGTTCGAACCGTTAAGCTCTGCGGTTTATGGGGATAGCTTTGACTTTATTACAACGGATGCTGACAATATAACAACAGGCAGATATAAACTTATTATACCGTTGGGGAAAATAGATTTCTCGGAAAAGACACGCGATGTAATAACCAAGTTTGTGGTAGACGGCGGAACCGTGGTACTCAACGCTGAGGAAGCCTCGCAATGGAGCAGAGAATTCACCGGAGTGGAGATATCTGAACATACTGCTGAAAGCTGTGTTTCAAAATGTCTCATCTGCGGCATGTGTTATGACAAGTATTTCTCCTACAAAACCGGCAATAATTCCGAAGTATGGTACGAGTATTCTGAGATGAAAGCACTCACCGCCGAAATCCGGGCTGTCAATGACCGAAATGATCCGCTGATAACTGCCAATTCCCACGGTAAAGGCAAAGTGTACGTGATGGCCCCGCTTTATGCGTCATGCATTACCGACCGCAGCCTTATGTGTAAGATTTCAGAGCATTTCTTCAGGCATTTAATGGACTCGTTTATTACGGTCAAAATCAGTCCGATGGATTTGTCATTCACTCTGAATGAGAACAATGACGGATATATTCTTGGCCTTTTCAACAATAATAATTTCGACTGGACTGGTCAAATAGAAATCACTATGACCAATCCTGATTCGAAAATTTCCATACAATCACTGACTAGTGCCAAAAGAAACTTTGCCGTTTGCGGTTATGATGGAGATAGCCTTGTAATTAAAGGCAGTATTGATAAATTCGAGTTTGATATTTTAAAAATAAAAAGAGGAGATTTACATGAAAATGTGTGATCTACTTATTAAGTAGAGGATTTTTGAATAATAGCGCGTCATAATATCATGGAATTCGACAACAAAAATAACAAATATGGAGAATGATATGAAAAAGAATCTAAAACAAGCCTTATTGAGCAAAATGTTTCGCGATAATTTTACTTTGATTGAACTCCTGATAGTGATCGCTATCATAGCGATTTTAGCCTCAATGTTGCTTCCGGCACTGAATAAGGCGCGTGAAAAAGCGAGAATGATTTCATGTTTAAATAACATGAGACAAATCAGTCAGGCAAATAATACTTATTCAGATGATAATATTGATTGGTTTGTCAGAAGTAGAAATCCATTGACCGCAGATGGTAGATATTGGCCATGGACGCTTACAACGAATAAATATGTGAATCAGTTTCCAGGAACTATTACAGCAGGCGGAATTTACCTGAGTCCAGCAGGAGTCTTTGTATGTCCAAGTGAAAGTACAATAGTACCTCTTGCCTCAGATTCTTTATTTGCAGGTTCACATTTTGGTTTTAATGTTTTTTTGAATAATACCGGTTATGGTGCTGCTTGCTGGCAAAAAAGAGGGCAAGTAACAACACCGAGCCAGCGTATTATGTTAGGGGATAGTGCATATAATGCAGAATTGGTGCCGGGTGAGCCTACTCGTATGATAAATCCCAATAATACACAAGCATCTGTACCCAACAGACACAATCGCAATGTGAATATATTTTATGTAGATGGTCACGGGGAGCAAAAAACAATGCAGGACGTTTATTTGATATTTGTGGCTAATGGAGATAATTGGACTACACATAGCAAAAACAATATGTGGGGAAGATAATAATGAAATATGTGAAAACAATACAGTTCATGGTGAGTTTTGTTTTTTCGCTGAATCTTATAGCAGGAACTGTAGAACCGCAATTTGAATTTAAAGTTTCAGAAGAGCAAATACTCGATTCTACTAATAATCCTGCAATTTTAGATGGACAAGTAAAAGTCATTACCGATGATAAAGTAAAATGTCTTGAGTTTCGAGGCGTGGACTTCAAAGGTTTTACTCTTGATGCTGTCGGCAGGATGGATGTGCCGGCAGGGATGGTCGAATTTTCCATAAAGCCATTTTTCAGTAAAACCAGCGGAAATCCAGATGAGTGGATTTCACATTATATAATGGAAGTTGGAGCAGAGAAAGATAAGAACTTATTTTTGCTTGGTTTAAATAAACGTGGGGATTATCATGATATATGGTTGCATGTAATTGACCCTGGCACAGGAAAAAGAGTAGGTATTTCCGTTCCGATAGATTCTAAACCAGGCTGGCACCAGGTAAAGGTTACTTGGCAGGACGGTTCGATTATATTAAATGTAGATGGAATTATTAAAAAGTTGTCAATAAGCGGGAAATTAGCGATAACCGGCAAGATAAAATTCGGCGGTTATCCATATTTGTTGACAGATTCTTTAGTGAAAGATTTAAAATTTTATAACCAAGTATTCGTAACGGAAAATAGTCATCCCGCTGCAATAGTAAAACCAATTCAGGCTGGTCTCGGAGGACAAATTCCAGTATTTGAATTAGGCGATACGCAAGAAAATACTCTTTCATCAGCAACTAACGCGGCAATTCTCGAAGGAGAGGCTAAAATCTTCCAGGATGAAGGCTATAAAGTTCCTCAGATGAGCGGTCCGGATTTTAAAGGATTGAAACTTTCCGCGACCGGAAAAATGGATTTCCCGGAAGGAACAATAGAGTTTTATATAAAACCATTTTTTTCACGGAATAGCTCAAATCCAGACCTGTGGACGCCTTACCTCTTACTGTCTGTTGGAGTAAGTAAGGAAAAAGAAAAATTTTGGATTGGTTTGAGCAACCATGGTAAATACAATGAAGTTTGGGCGCATGTTCTTAACCCGGCAACAGGAAAACGGGTTGGCGTTGCCGTTCCTATCTCTGGACAGCCTAAATGGTATCATGTTGCTGTCGGATGGAAGGACGGGGAAGTCCTTTTGAAAGTTGATGACTCTGTTGTTGTTCAAAAAATAGGTGGTGCATTAAAACTGGAAGGAATAATTGAAATTGGTGGATTGCCACCATATCAAAGCACTGAAGCTCGCCTTCGCGAACTAAAATTCTATGATAAATGCTTAGTCTCGAAAGATCAGTCTCAGGAACTTTCTATCTCGAATCGTAAAGCTGATATTACCGACGTTACTCGTCTCGATGATTTGGTCAGTAGTTTTAGTTTTCTTTATGAATCACAGCTTGCGCCTTCAATCGTTACAGTTCGCCCCAGTGTTTTTAAAATAAAAACCGGGAAAAATTATTGGATATCTTCAACTCTTCATGCACCTTTCTCAATAAAGGCTGAAGATGACGGAAAATTACAATTAAATTTACCCCAAACAGATTATTGTGCCATTACAATCCAAGAGGCAGACAATCAGAACCTTCTAGCGAATGGCTCGTTTGAAGATGGAACAAATGGGTGGGTTCTGGAAAAAAGAGATGATAATTTTTCAGACCCTTTTATAAAGGAAGGGGATAAATATTGGGGAAATACTGTTCCTCTTTCATCTTCAGAACAGTTCGCGTCAACTAACCATGTTAAAAAAACTGGTAATTATAGTTTGGAAATGAGTAAGCAAGACAAAGGATTACTTCTTTGCAGCATAGTTAAGCCAGTGGCTGTTGAAGCTGGAAAAGATTATTTTTTTCAAGGATATTATAAGGCGGAGAAAGCACCTTTTGGAAGTACACCAAAAATTTTTATCGAACTTACCGGCGATGGAGTTGCTCCAGTTTATATCGCTGATTCTTATCTGAATCCAATACAAGGAGCAAGGAAAGATGAGTGGCTTGCTTCCACAGGAAAATTCACTGTGCCGGCAACTTGGAAAAATCCCAGGGCGAAAATTTATTTATCTCTTGAAGGAACTGAGAATAAAATTTATTGGGATGACCTCTCGTTACAACTTTACTTGCCAGGTCGCGCTCAAGGTCCAAAAGAAATTCCACCCAACCAAATGGTTCCAGTGAAAAGTAACGATGAGATAATTGCCTTTTGGAAAAATAGAGGAGCCTATAAGCCGGAAGTAAACAAAGTAAATGGCCAGGTTGTTCTTTATATAGATGGCAAACCTATAGGCTTAGATATTTTTCTTCCAAGTCCTTTGCAATGGCCAAGACTGGGACAACATAAACAATTTGGAGAAAATGGCGTTCATCTGCAAGTAGTTCCGATTACACTAGGAATAACCGGATGTAACGGAGATTGGGGAAAACAAACATGGTTTGCGGATGAGAAATATGATTTCTCCCCAGTGGGAGAACGAATTTTAGAAGCATTGACGCTTGATCCGGACGCAAAAATATTGCTCTATGTTCATAGTGATCCGTACCCGGAATTTGGAGATATTCATCCAGATGCTCTTTGGCTTAACCAAAATGGTAAAAAAACAGTAGGAATGAAATATGGCTCAAAAGAACTTGAGAAAAGACCGGATAAATGGGAAGGATATAATCTTTCTCTTGCCTCTGAAAGTTATAAAAGAGAAACTGGAAAAGCGTTAAAAGCGCTGGGAGAATATATCGCAGGTTTAGGAGTAGGAAAAGCTGTAATCGGCGTCCATATCGTAGGTGGCGCCGACGGGCAATTTTTTTCTCCAATCTGGCCCAGTCATTTTGACCGTTCAGAGGCAAATAGGGCCGCTTTTTGTGCGTTTTTAAAAGAAAAATATAACAATGATGTAGCGGCTATGAGGAAAGCATGGGGGCAAGAAAATGTAGACTTCACCAATGCTCAAATTCCCGTAGAACAAGCCAGGCTTGAAGGCGGACATCTTTATGACGTAAGTAAAGGCTCGCAGAGACAAGTAAGTGATATGGGCATTTTTAATAGCGTGCCTTCAACTGAACTGGTCTTAGCTCTGGCAAAATCTTTCAAGGAAGGTATTGGGCGTCCTTTTATTGTTACAACTTATTATTCTGATATTAGCCATGGCTACGAGATGAATAAATTTGCATTGAAAAAAATATTAAATTCTACGTCAATAGATGGGATTGTTAGCGTTCCTAATTACGGAGGATGGCGAGTCCCGGGTCGCACTGGCAGTTCAAATACTTTGGTAGCATCTCTGCGTCTTCATAATAAACTCTCAATTCAGGAGCTTGATCATCGTTCTGATTATTCATACGTTTCTCCATGGGCATCTGATTTTGATTTGCGTGGTGTCGGTATGGGGCCTAGACGCGGCAAAGAAGATTATGAAAATGAAATTAGAAGAGATTATGCTCTGACCGTGACAAGCGGCGGAGGCGGCTGGTTCTACGCTCTCGGAGGAAACAATTGGATAAATCCTGCCTATGCAGATATTATTAAGGAAGTTAGCAGAGTGGCGCAGATGGTTGCGGAAAAGCCCGTTGATGAACATGCTCAAATTGCTGTTTTTTATGACGAAAATTTTTTCAGTTATTTGAATAAAGGGATCAACTATATGCTTGGTCCTATTGCCTACTCAAACGTAAAAGTCGCTCTTTATCGCTCCGGCCTTTCCTGGGACGGCTTTGTTCTTTCCGATCTTACAAATCCATCCAGAGAAAAATATAAAATCAATATATTTCTCTCTGCGCCCAGTTTATCATATGAACAACTTACCTGGATTGAAAAAAACTTGAAGAAGGACGGGAATGTAAATATATTTATTTATAACACTGCGTATGATTCGCCGGAGGGATTTAATAAAGCTATAAACCAACTCTCTGGAATTAATGTAAACTTTGATCCGAGTAAAACAATCCGCTATCGCTATTCTGCCAAAACACCGGATAGCGAACTTGCGAAAACTCTTAAATCTAATCGCTGGGGCGAAACTTTTGGTCCTCTTTTTAGAATAGATGATTCGACGGCTATGCCTCTTGGATATCTAGATGATGGCACCCTGGTCTCTGCTCTGAAAAAACATAAGGATTCGACCTCTGTCTATATAGGTTTGCCTGGCGGTCTTACTCCGGCATTTCTCCGTTCTTTGGCGATTGAAGCAAAAGTTACTCCAATAGGACCAGAAGATGATGTCACTTTTGCCGGGAATGGAATTATAGCCGTTCATGCTGTTTCCTCCGGCATGAAAACCATTAACTGGCAACCTGCGTGTGACTTGCTGGATCTAACTGCAAATAAAATTGTTGCAAAGAATAGCAATACTTTTACTTTTGAATTGCAGTCTGGACAAACTAAATGGTTTCGTAAAAATTTAGAATAATTTTAAATACTTTCCTATTCTATTGACGTGACTGATAAAATTTAACTTTTATGGTAATCGGAGTATGGTAATTGTCCTTATGGACTGTTCAATAGTATTGCGAAAGAGAGGAATATTAACTCGTGCAACGCAGGAATGTAAACATAGAGGGATATTTCTATGGATTGCTGTAATAAGGTTTATGGCGGAACGCGTCAACGGCAAATAGGCGCGATTATAGGTGATGAGTAAGTAAGTTTCGCCTAAATGCTAGATGCCTGAAGTTGTAGTTCTTATGAAATAGAAGAGCGCTATCTATATTGGAATTGAAGTTCCGTAAAAACTGTTGATATTCGTATTATTGTTTTAATCATAAACATAAGATTAAGGAAGTCAAATTATGGCAAATATTTCTTTTTTCCAGAATAGACTCGGGCGAACAGACGGAGTTTCTCTGGAAGTAGATAAATGGCGCAAAATACTTCAGGACAAACTGGGGCATAAGGTCTGGTACTGTTCCGGAAACGATGATTGCCCGGATAACTACAACATCCCTGAGCTATATGCGATGCATCCAATGACATGGAAAATTTTGCGTAACGGAACTGTCGCTTTAGAAGATTATAGAAACGAACATGAGCTGGAACAAGAAATATATAATCACGCGGATGTGATTGAATCTAAACTTTTAAAATTCATCCATGAAGAAAAAATTGATGTTTTGATTCCGCATAATTTGTGCTCCGGCGGTTATCAACCTGCCGCCGCAATAGCATTTCACAATGTAATTCGCAAAACTGGACTGCCGACAATCATTCACAGCCATGACTTTTATTTTGAAGACAGTGGCGAAGTCAATCCTACCTGCCAGACAGTATCAAGCATATACGAAAGATACTTCCCTCCCAAACTGCCCAATGTTCAACATGTGGTGATCAACCATATTGCGCAGCAACGCTTGAAAGAACTGAAGAACATTGATTCAACAGTCGTGCCTAATGTGTTCGATTTTGAGCAATCATCCTGGATTTCGGATGAATATAATAGAAATTTTCGGCAAGAATTCCATATCGGGAAAGATGACATTGTATTTCTTCAAGCCACCCGCATTCTTGATCGCAAAGGGATTGAGATGGCGATTGATGTCGTGTCGGAACTAAACAAGAATTCACGGCGGCGGCTATTATCCGGCTCTTTAACGACCGCAGGCGGCCATTTTCATTCAGATTCCAAAATTATTCTGCTCTGTTCAGGAATAGTGGAAACTATTGGAATTTCCGGAAATTACTGGGGAAAACTTTTAAAACATGCTGAAAGAAAAGGTGTTGACATTCGCTATATCGGAAACAGAGTAAAACATTCCCGTGAAATAGGTGCCGATGGCAAAAAGATATATTCGCTTTGGGACTGCTATGTTTTTGCGGATTTTGTTACCTATCCGAGTACCTGGGAGGGATGGGGCAACCAATTTATCGAAGCCGTTTTTGCTAAACTGCCTGTGCTTTTGTTTGAATATCCGGTATGGGGAAGCGATATCAGGGATGCAGGATTCAACGTTGTCTCTCTGGGAGACAAAATATCAGAGATCAATAAAGATGGTCTGGTTCAAGTCCCAGCGGTCACTGTTTGTGCAGCCGCCGACCAAATTGTAGATATTATCAGTGATTCAGCAAAAAAAATAAAAATAGTGGAACACAATTTTACGATAGGAAAAAGATTATTTTCTTTAGATGTGCTTGAAAGCATAATCTGCGATTTGTTGAGAAGCAGCCGATGCCACCAAGCCATTCAGATTATATAGCTCAAGTAAAACTTCATGCGGATAAAACGCATTAAAGAATAACAATAAAACATGGATTCACCAATCCAGTAAGATTAAGGAAAGAAAAAATGATTACAACACGGCGTGAACGTGTGATGAAAACATTGAATTTTGAGAAAACGGACCAGGTCCCAAAAGATCTTGGTGGAATGTTTTCGACTGGAATAAGTGCGTTTGCTTATCCATTCCTGGTAAAGGCTCTTGGTTTTGAAGCACGCCCTCCGAAAGTTGCTGATACTTATCAAATGCTCGCCCTGCCGGATCCGGATGTTTTGGACGCCCTTGATTGCGATGTAGTAATGGTTGTGGCTGACCGTTTCACAAATGCTTTTGAAGAACCTGAAAAATGGAAGCCCTATAACTTCGGAACTCGTTTAGAGGCGTGCGTGGAAAGCCCGGAAGTGTTTTCTCTTGAAGGTTCTACAAATGTTTGGACTCGTCCTCCCAATAGATATTATATGCCTCAAAACTCTTATGTTTTTGACCCTCAAAGCACGGGTTTGGATTTAAATGCTGAAGTTGTTCTTCCCGACTTAAACGCTTATGAAAAAGCTCTGAAAGAAAGTCTTTACTCCGATGAAAAAATAAAGTCAATTACTAATTTTTGCAGACAAGTTCGCGAAAGCACGGACCGGGCTGTTTTTGTGAGTGGGATCTGCGATGTTGCATATCCGCCTTTGAGTGGCACTTACATGGACAATACTCTGCCTTTGCTTGAACCGGAAGCCTTTAAAGCGATGTTTACGCTTATGGCAGAATATCGAGTAAAGCAATTTGAACTTCTTCTGCCGGAAATAGCTCCCTATGTTGATATCTACATGCTCGCTGCTAACGATCACGGTATTCAGAGCGGTTCTTTTCTTCCCCCCTCGCTTTTTCACGATATCTATACTCCATTCTATCTAACCCAAAATGAAGCCGTCCACCGGCTCGCACCCAATCTTAAAACATTTCTTCATTCTTGCGGAGGCATCTATGATTTAATAGACTCTCTTATCGAGTCAAAATTTGATATTCTCAATCCTGTCCAGTGGTCCGCCGGAAAACATTCCTATAAAGACTGGAAAGATAAATGCCGTAACCGTATAACGCTATGGGGCGGCGGGGTAAATTCTCAAACCACACTTCCACTGGGGACCATTCATGACATAGAAAAAGAAGTTTCCGAGGTGGTTGCGTATTTAAAAGAAGATAGTGGTTTCGTGTTTAATTCAATACATAACATACTGGCTGAAATTCCTCCTGAAAAAGTAATAGCATTATACGAAACGGCAAAAAGAGCAGGAAAATATATTTGAGTTCAACAGCATAATGTCTATTGAATTCATTCAAATGATTGCAAATAATGTTTAGGTGATTTATAATGAAATCGTGTATAACAGATGATAAAAATTGGAGCTTATGCTTATCTTCCGGCGATCTGGCAATTTCAGAAATTGAATTTACAATGCAGACCAGAGAAGGCAAACAGGAAATTACTCGTAATTGGGATAAGTCATGTTCATCAGGCAAGGCTGCAACGAGTTGTATGTTTGATAACCGGGAAAACACTAAGCTTTCAGTTAAAACGAAAGATCTTAGTGGCGGCGGCATTGCACTTAATGCAGAATTGATAAACCAGTCATCGGCAAGTGTTCATATTGTTTCTTTTTCAATGAAATTCTTAATTGAAGCATGGCACCCTGAAAATTGTCAGTTTTTTCATCCGCAAAATATAAATTATCTTAGAATTAAAATCCTGGATGAAGAAAGTTGCACAGGGATTGATCTTTTCAAGATTCCAGACCATGAATATCGATTGGGGGACTCTGAAGACTATGCGTTGCCTGTGCTGATTATACTCAATAAAAATAAAAATACGGGTTTTGTCATTGGCGCGTCAACGGAAGATATTTTCAATAAAGAGTTCATTTTAAAACCGGAACCGCGTGGTTTGAGAGTTGAGTTGATACAATGTCTTAAAGGAGTTTCAGAGAAAGAGATAAAGGCAGGTCAATCCATTAAATTTGAATCTCTTTTCCTGAGCGACGGCAAAGCCGAATTTAATAACTTATTAATTTCTTATCGTAACGAAATCGAAAGAAACAATAAGTTCATTTTCTCCCAAAGCCCTCTGCGGAAAGAACTGATATGGGGAAGCTGGAATATGAAAATACATCTAAACCAGAGTGAGGAATTGATTCTGAGAAATGCAGAATATGTCCGAACTAATTTCCCGAAAGTTAAATGGATTCAAATTGACGAAGGATGGTCTGTCTCCAGACGCTGGGGAGAATGCGGCTATCCGGATATGGACGATAGCGTGGATAGCAGCAAATTTCCTCACGGGATGAAATATGTGGCTGACCGGGTTAAAGAAATGGGGCTCAAACCAGCCATTTGGTTTCCAAGAATGTGCTGTCGCGATTCACTTCTGTTCCGCGAAAAACCGCATTGGTTTACACTGGACCGCGAGGGTAAACCATTTCTCATGGATAGCAAATATGCAACACTTGACCCATCAGTGCCGGAAGTCAAAGATTATTTGAATGGGATATTTGATGTCATTTTTGAGCAGTGGGGATATATGGGCCTCAAGCTGGACTTCTTTTCCGATGCTTTTTGTGCCAGGGATATCGTTTATCGCTATCCGGGGAAAAGCGGGGTTGAATTGATGTGGGAAATGTTCGCGGAAATACGCAAACGCCTTCCCGAAGACGGGTATTTTCTGCCAGGGTCTTCAGTAAGCAACGCCAATATTTTTCTTGGGAAGTATGCTGATATCATGAGATACGGCTGTGATATTGATGAGTTGGAAACACATCCTGAGTTATTTTTCCGGCTATTTCAGAAAAGCGCTCTGCTTACAATGCTGGGCAGTGATTCAGTCTTATTATGTGATAGCGATGCAGTCGGGTATTTCCATTATTTACCAGAATCAGCAGAAAAAACTTTGGCTCTTTGGTGCTATATCTCTGGCATGATGGTCGAGGTAGGAGGTGATCTTCCCAAGGCTGATCAGAGACGCCTGCTTGATTTAAAACTCCTTTTAGACAAGCCGATTAATGGCAGTCCATGCCGCGTCTTGACTCAAGAGTTTTTTTCCTCTAATCAGGCTCCCGCTGTATTATATAATCCAGAGCATCGTTTATTGGGGATTTTTAATCATTCGGCAAAAGAGACCATAGCCGGAACTTTTAATATCAAAGATGCAGACGGTAAATTGGCCGACATCAGTAAAATATATGAATTCTGGACCGGAGAGACCATCAGTCTCTCAGACGGAAAGATCAGCTATGAATTACCGCCGTTGGCATCAATCGGTTATAGACTATGAAAACATGAGTTAATTTAGGTTAATGAACAGGGTTATTTATAATTTAAAAGGATTCTATATATGATGACGTCTAGAGAAAGGATGCTTATCGCATTAGATAACGGGCGTCCCGACCGTTTGCCTTGTCAGGTACACGGCTGGATGAATTATTACTTGAAATACTATCTCGGCGGAAATGACTGGTATCAGGCTTATGAAAGATTTGGCATGGATTTTGCCATATATGTCAGTCCAGAATACATATATTCTGATAAAAGCCTTGCCAATTGGGAATGCAATCGAATTAACCAGGGTTGCGATGCTGACGGCAATGACTTTTGGGAAGAGTTTATCACTACCCCGAAAGGTATTTTGCACCACGCTGGAGCTAGAAATGAATTTACAGGTTGGGAAACCGAGTATTTGATAAAAAATTTGCATGATTTTGATATCTGGCATGAATTTTGTCCTCTGCCGTCCGGGATAGACTTCACCAAACTGAAAGAAAATAAAGAGCGCTTGGGTGACCGTGGAATTATTCGTTCTCACCCATTTTCTCCCGGTCAAGGCAGCCCGTGGCAGAGTTTTTGCACAATGATGGATATGCAGGATGCCATTATGCTGGGGATGGATAGCCCGGAAGTATTGCATCACATTCTTGATTGTATTTTGCAGCGTACTTTAGCCGTGACAGAAATGTGGGTCGGAACTCCGGCTGATATGATTGAGATTGGCGGAGGCGCTGGCTCAAGTACTGTAATCAGTCCCGATTTCTATCGTGAATTTGGTTTACCTTATGATCAGCAACAAAATAAATTATTCCATGAAATAGGCTTGAAAGTCGTAAATCATTTTTGCGGCGGGCTGATGCCGATGCTTGAATTGGTTGTAGAGAGTGGCGCAGATGGGCTTGAAACCATGACGCCTCCGTCAATGGGCGGAGATTGCAATCTGTCTGAAGCATCGCGTCGGGTTGGCGACAAATTATTTTTTATCGGCGGATTTGATCAAAATGCCGGATTTGAAAAAGGTAGCCCGAAACTAGTACGGCAAATGGTGTTAGAGTGTTTTGAGTCAACCATGGATAATGCAGGCTATATAATAGCGCCTTCAGATCATTTCTTTCATGGAAATCCTGAAAACCTCAAAGCCTTTGCTGATGCTTGCAAAGAGTGTGTCTATTAGAAAGAGAATTTTAATCTTTAACATGGAGGTAATATGTATTTTCTAGACGGGGAGAAAAATCCATACTCCGTTGCAAAACCATTATGCAAGCTGACAAATCCGAAGAATGCAGAGGAAACTTAAACAACAAAAGGAGATTGGAGGGAACTGTAATCAGACAATTAATGAAAGATATGGAAAAAGTTGGGGCCTGTGTTTTGTGGCATCGGAGGCTGGAAAGTGCTGGCATATACGGTTGATTGTTATCTCAAAACGATATGGACGACAAACCAGATCATGCAATTTGAGAAGGTATTAACTTAAAACTGTGAGTAAATTACGGGGGTAAAAATGACTATTATGCGTTTGATAAGTGTGGCTTTAATTGTAGTCGGGCTTGCAATTGCAGGATATTGCGATGAAGTAGTTTTACAGCCTTGGACAAACTTGGTAAGGACAGGAAATTCTGTGCAATGCTTGAACCGGACATATCAATTTGCCAATGGGTTTCCTTCGCAAGTCACCACTGGCGGGAAGGCTGTTTTGAATTCAGGAATTAATATGAATGTTGCAGAAACCGGAGGTCCAATAACATTTACCTGGGATCCAATGACGGTAGTTTCAGAGACTCCGGCAAGCATAGTTTTACAGTTTCAAGGACATTCGACTAAGTTGGATTTATCCTCACAACTTCTTATTGAATATGACGGCATGATAAAAGCAGATGTGACTTTAACGGCTAAACAATCAATAAATCTGACCAGCGTCAACTTATCCATGCCGTTTAATCAACAATATGCCACATTGTATCATAACTATTACTGGCCGCATGCCTGGGGTACATCGGGTGCCGCAACCGATTTGTCCGGCGCAGTTCCTGCCGCTCCGGGAGAAATATCCCTGCCATTCAGACCGATCTTGTGGTTGGGATGGGAGGATGGAGGGCTTGAATGGTTTTGCGAATCCTATGAAGGCTGGCTTAACCAGATCGCAACGAATGCAATAAAGGTAAAGCAACAAGGCCTTATCACCAATGCTACAATTAACTTTATTGATATGCAAAAAACGTTAAGTCAAGGTCAATTCATAAAATATACATTCGGATTCGAAGCCACTCCTGTGAAGCCATTGCCCGCAAATTGGCGCAAGCCCCTGAGAATGGCCGACTCAATACTCGTAAAAAGCCCAGGACAAACAACGCTGACAGACAGCCAGAAAGCATCGCTGGATAATTGTAGAGATTATGGCGTGAAAACAATGTTTCAATATGCATGGACCGAAATATTTGCCTATCCCGGCACGACAACCTGGGCGGCCCTCTTGAATTCGACGGTGCGGGAAGATAACCAGCGGAATATGAAAACGATGTTGTATCATGGTACTTTTATATCTGAATTAGCACCTGAGTGGAGTACGGCGAACTCTGCATGGTTGAAGATGCCATTGAATAATTATGCTGGTCTTCAGGATAAACTTGGGTCTTTTGGAGTGCCTGTACAGACAATCCATTATGGATGTCCTAATGGCGGATTTAGTGATTTTCTATATAACGGACTTCAAAATGAATATGTTACCTATGGAGTAAACGATGGTCGTATAAACGCTTTTTATTTTGATGGGCTGGCTACGCCATGGCCTTGTTCAAATACAGCGCATGGTTGCGGCTATGTAAGTGGCGGTACCAGCTATCAGACATATCCGATTTTTGCCACAAGAAATTTCATGAAAAGAATATATGCCTACTGCCAGCCGAATAATATCTCCATTCTCGTTCATCAATCGAGCTGTATGGCTATTCCTTGTCTGGCGTTCGCCACTGCATATTTGGACGGAGAACACGTACAAACACCGATGAATAATTCAGTTGCGTTGTTGGACGTACTGCCATTGGCGACATTTCGCGCTGAATTTATGGGAAAAAACTGGGGAATCCCTGCCAGTTTTATACAGTCTCTTTCAGATCAGAGGGCGCTGTCGCTTACTTTGCTCCATGACGTATTACCTCGATCCAGCTATACTGACCCCGTTATCCCTTCAATATGGAAAGTCATGGATGATTTTTGTGTTGATTCGGCCACATGGCATCCTTATTGGGAAAATAGTAATTTAGTGCAAGTCTCTCCGTCAGATGCGAAAGTCAGCCTTTATAATAACAGTAAAGGTTCGCTATTGGTAGTTTCAAACCTGTCAAATACCCAGGATCAACTGGTAACGCTGACGCTGAATTTAACGGCGCTTGGGTTCGGCAGTCAGGCGCTGGAAGCAATTGATACGCTTTCAAATACTGCTCTGAATTTGAATGGCTCAACGCTTAGTATGACGATACCCGCATCCAGAATGAATCTTATATTGATACGGCCCCTGAATGGCGATACCCGCGGGAGATGGCATTTTGATGAAGGCACAGGGACAACAACAGGAGATTCCTCGCCTTACGGCAACTCCGGCGTTTTGACGAACATGAACCCCAGTACTTGCTGGGTGGCAGGAATAACAGGCAAAGCGCTGAATTTTAACGGCAACAATCATGATTATATTAACGTCGGTTCATCTTTGGGAAATATCAACAGTTACGGTGGCTCCAACGGCAGCACGACCATCTGCGCCTGGGTAAAGCCAGCTAGCCTTGGTCGTTATAACGTTATAACCCAAAATATTGGCGGCGTCAGCTACTTCAGCGCCGGAACATCGGATGCGGTTGGGGATGGGAAATTAAGATGCATGGTTTGGGATGCAAGTTTAAACGGAGGCAATGGCGGATACTACTGGCCGCAGTCAAACAATCAAATATCTTCAACCTACTGGACCCATGTGGCGTTTGTGCTTGAGCCCGGAGTCGGATGTTCATTTTATATCAACGGCGTGCTGGACAGCGCAGTAAGTAACCCGTACCTTGTGCTTCACCCATATGGCACGTCAGCTTATATCGGATACGGATTTGATCCAAACTCTTACTTTAATGGCATGATTGACGAAGTTAGTGTTTATAGCAGAGCTCTAAACAGCGCGGAAATTTACCGTCAATGCCATGATACAGATATCTGCGGCAGATGGCATTTTGATGAAGGCGCAGGGACAACAACAGGAGATTCCTCGCCTTACGGCAACTCCGGTGTTTTGACGAACATGAACCCCAGTACTTGCTGGGTGGCAGGAATAACAGGCAAAGCGCTGAATTTTGACGGCAGCAATGATTATATTAACGTCGGTTCATCTTTGGGAAATATCAACAGTTACGGTGGCTCCAACGGCAGCACGACCATCTGCGCCTGGGTAAAGCCAGCTAGCCTTGGTCATTATAATGTTATAACCCAAAATATTGGCGGCGTCAGCTACTTCAGTGCCGGAACACCGGATTTGGGAGGGGATGGGAAATTAAGATGTATGGTTTGGGATACAAGATGCGGATACTCTTGGCTTACGTCAAACGGCCAAATAACTCTAGGTCAATGGACCCATGTGGCCTTTGTGTTTCAGTCCGGACCCGGACTCGAAGGCGGATATAAATTTTATATCAACGGCGTGCTGGACAGCGCAGCAAGTAACCCGTACTTTGAGCTTCACCCATATGGCACGTCAGCTTATATCGGATACGGATTTGATCCAAACTCCTACTTTAATGGCATGATTGACGAAGTTAGTGTTTACGACAGAGCTTTAAGTAGCACAGAGATTTCCAGTCAGTTCCTTGAAAAAGATACTCGCGGGAGATGGCATTTTGATGAAGGCGCAGGGACAACAACAGGAGATTCCTCCCCATACAGAACCATCGGTGTTTTGAAGAACATGAACTCCAGTTCTTGTTGGGTAAATAGGCTAACAAAGCCAGGGAAAGCTCTGAACTTTGACGGCATAAATGATTACGTAGATGCAGGTAGTTTATCGGCGAACATCGATAATTACGGTGGTTCCAACGGCAGTACGACCATCTGCGCCTGGGTTAATCCGACTGATGCTAACGTTTATAATTATATAACCAGTAATATTGGCGGAGTCAGCTACTTCAGTGCCGGAACATCGGATCCGATTGCGTATAGAAAATTAAGATGTATGGTTTGGGATAAAAGTTCAAACGGAGGCGCCGGCGGAAACTACTTGCCTACGTCAACCGGTCAAATAACTTCTGGCACCTGGACCCATGTGGCGTTTGTGCTTCAGCCCGGATACGGAGGCGGATATAAATTTTATATTAACGGCACGTTGGATCGAGCAGTAATTAACCAGAACCTTGTGCTTTACCCATATGGCACATCAGCTTATATCGGGTCTAATTTTAAAGGCATGATTGACGAAGTCTGCGTTTACAACAGAGTTTTAACTGATGCGGAGATTCGTCTATTGAGTCAGCAATGAATTAGTTGCTCTAAAAAATTGCTGCTTGGACTGAGCCACTGACTTGGCTCAGTCCAGGCTCAAAGAAGAAGATTAAAGACTTGAACAAGGCGATTTGTTTCGATAAAAAGATTAGAAATTAAATTAATAATCAATGAAAGGAATATTCGTTAAATGAATCTGCACTGTCCATGGTTCCGGTGATTTAAATTCTCGCGTTCAGTCTGCCCCACGGAACCATCTGCATCTATGGATATTCTGCTTCGCGATGCCTTCCGGCAATTCCGTTGACTTAAAGCCCGAAAAGGTTGATGATGGAGATCGGGACAGTGGAAAGTGAAATATTTACTCATTAAAAAAGCATTTACATTTTAGGAAAGATCGAATGAATAAAACTCATCTGATAACAGTATTGTTGGTCTTGGCTATATCTGGTACTGCCAAAAACATATATGTCAATAACGAATCCGGCAGCAATTCTTTTAACGGTCTGGCGGCAGTTCCGTCTGGTGATGGTCAAACCGGGCCTGTTGCAAGTATTGACTATGGCATAAGTTTACTTCAAACTTCCGATGTGATGGAAGTTGCCAATACCGGCAAGCCATATCAGCAGCCGTATCCCGGGGAAACAGACAAACCGCTCTATGTAAATACCGGCGGAACTTTTGAAAAACCGCTGGTTATCAATGGAAACGGCGCAGTTATTTCCGGATTGGCAGTAATTCCGGAAAACAAGTGGACACGCATTTCTGAAGGTATTTTCTCTTTGCCGTTTTGGCCTATGTCCAATATGTATAAAGGTTATAAGCAGCAGAACTACTGGCTGGATGGGACTCATATCTGGTGGGTGGACGGCCAGGCAGCCCCAAATTGCAAAAGCCTCGAGGAGCTCCGTAAAACGCCTGGCGGATTCTGGTGGAATAAAGCCCAGAAACAAGTATTGTTTAATCTGCCGGACGGAAAACAGTTCAAAGACCTGAAGATTGAACTTCCGGCAAATAGTGGATTCTATATTTTTAAAGATCATACCATAATAAAGAATTTCATTTACATCTTTTCATGGGACGATGGCTTTGACATTGCCGAGGATCCTAAAAATGCCATATATAAGAATTGCGTTGCAATAGATAACTGCGGACAGGGATTTTCCTGCCATACCTCCGGAATAGCTTATTATGAAGACTGTGTCGCTATTCGCTGCGCCAGTTCTGGATCATGCGACGTCCACTGGTGTAATTCAAGCTATGTGCGCTGTATCTTTATGAATAATACTTTTGAAGCAGGAATATATGCGGCAGATGAATCCATTCACTCTTATAACGATTGCCTGATCGTCGCTAACGAACCATTCGAACAGATTTGGCAACGCGGAAACTCCAAAATGAATTTTAATAATTGCGTGATAGTCGGCTGCGGTAATGACAAAGCTATCCTTGATGTTAAGAGTGGTTCCGTACTTTTTAGAAATTGCACTATTATGAATGCCGATCGTATCTGCAATCTTAACGATGAATCAAAATTTACTTTGTGCATTGAAAACTGTGTTTTGGCAAATATGAAAAGTTGTTGTTTTAATTTCCCTGGCAACACAGCACGATTTTCCTTTTATGGCAACATATATATGAATGCCCCAGGCAACATCTTAAACGGTAAGACATTCGGAAAAACGGAATGGACAGAATATCTTAATAATAATAATTTTGAAAAATGGTCGGAATGGTCAGATTTGAACTTGACCGGTGCATTAAAATCTGAATTACCTCAAACAATAAAGCTGAAAAACCGATATGGAACTCTCCTGACTGTCGGAGCAGCACTTCCAGCAGCAGTGTGGCAAAGATATTTTGAATTGTTGAAAGTCCGTGCCACTCCTGCGGGTGTTGTCATGAGAAAATGATCATGTATTTGTTGTTGTTTTATTTTTAACCCGAAGAAATTATGTTTTTACCGTTATTAAGGACAAAGAAATGAAAAATGAAAGAACTGTAAAAATCGGGATTATTGGCTTGGGTGCGCGAACAGAAGTCCTGCTTGTCTCTCTGTTTACCCTAGGCGGAGTCGAAATATCCGCAGTCTGCGATATGTCGGAGAAGGCCATTGCTAAAATAAAAGGCATTTTTGCCGCAAATGGCAAAAACCAACCGGACGTTTACAAGGATTACAGAGAACTTTTGCGGCGTTCCGATATAGAAGCAGTTATGATTCCGACATCCTGGAATGCCCATCTGCCCATCGCCGCCGATACAATGAAAACAGGCAAATATGCCGCTATTGAAGTCGGCGGAGCTTCATCGACCGAAGAACTCTGGCAACTGGTTCACGCATCCGAGCAGACAGGCTCTCCCTGTATGATGCTCGAAAATTGCTGCTATGCCAGAAATGAGTTGATGATTTTAAATATGGTAAGGCAGGGGCTCTTCGGTGAGCTTATCCATTGTTCGGGCGGTTACGAACATGATCTTCGAGACAGTATTGCGATAAATGTTGAAAACGGATTCGAAAGATCCATACATAACAGATATCGCAACTGCGATCTTTATCCGACCCATGAACTTGGTCCGATTGCAAAGATATTAGGCATCAACCGGGGCAACCGTTTTTTGAGCCTTACCTCGACTGCCTCAAAATCACGCGGTCATGGACTTTTTTCGCGCCAGCATTATGGGGCTGGAACAAAATATGGCGAAATTGTCTTCAACAGCGGCGACGTGGTCACTACGGTAATAAAATGCGCCGGCGGAGAAACCATAACCCTGACTCACAGCGTTTCACTGCCGCGCCCGTACTCAAGAAATGGCCGTGTTCAAGGCACAAAAGGCATCTGGCTTGAGGATACCAGCGGTATCTACATTGACGGAGTCAGCCCAAGTATTGAGGAAATTGATCCGGCAGGCAATCCGTATACAACCCATAAATGGGATGCTGTCGAAAGCTTTTATGAAAAATACGACCATCCTATTTGGAAAGAATATAAAGATAAAACTGTAGGCGGTCATGGCGGAATGGATTGTCTGGCAATAATGGCCTTCCTTGATGCCGTCCGAAACAAGACCGCAACCCCGATTGATGTTTATGATTGCGCGGCATGGATGAGCGTTTCATGTCTTTCAGAACAGTCTATCGCACTTGGCGGCATGCCTGTGACTTTCCCTGATTTCACAAACGGGAAATGGATTAAAAGAGAAGTGTCGCCAGTCAATAGATGGTCCCTTGACACTGTTCACGAAGAGTGTTTCAAAGTTAATAACTGAACAACAACCTTGCCAGGAAAGTCAGCGAAAACCTTAGCTATTCCGGCAGGATACGTTTACGAGCGGGAGTATATATGCATTAGCGGGGATAATGATAAAGCAATGATTTATCATAACGGATGTTTTTAGGAGGAGATATGATAAGCGATAGGGCGTTATGGGAATATTTGGATGAGTTGCCCGAGCAGGAAGCCGCATTTTACGAGTGGCGCCGGAGCTTGTCGAACTGGTATCGTTTTAACACTTTCTACACTCATTATCTGAGAGTTGCAAACAATTGCGCCAAGTTTCTGGAATGTGCAACGCCATGTGAACTCGGCTGCCCTCGCCAAGTTGTGGGAAATTCTCCTTCTGATATCACGTCCGTATGCTCGCAAGAAAAGGCTGATCCCATCCAACTCAAGTTCAGGGATATCCTAATTTATTCTCTGCGCCGGGAAGCTTTTCATCAGGCCCTTTGCGTTTCGCTGCAAATTGATCGTCCATCAGGCAATGTATGGGCTGAGTTCGACAATACCTGGTATCTTGGCGATTATTGCAATACATCAAGTAAGGTATACTATCCTGTCTATTTGACCTACCGGGTAGCTACGTTGACCGAAGCGATAAACTCGCTCTGCCGGTTGCACCATGAACCGTTCTTGCTGATGGCACCGACCGGACATGGATTTACCCCGGAAGCACAACAGTTTCTTGCCAAGAATAATGCCGTCTTGTTGACCATGGCAGCGGAATTTAGCTTGCAGCCGGACGGCTCATTTAAAGCTCTGCGCAGTATTTCGGAATGTATGATGCATTAATTTAGTTACTACCTAAATTGCAGAAGTTGGCTTATCTGTCGCTATAAGCTAAGCTGTCTGGCAGCAATATGTTGAATGGACAGATATTCAGAGTGCCAAACATACAAAGATCAAGTGCCCACGGAATGGAACCGGTATAAATCAGTTCGCGCTCCAGTTAAAGTTGCACCTGCATGGATTTTAACTGTAACGCGATCTTGTAAACTTTTGTGTTACAAATTCAAAAAAATAAAAACGATGCGCGGAGTACCCCCGCTATAGGCTGAAGCCAAAGGTCGCCTACCCCCTCCCCTTTTCATGCCCATTCCGCCCGCCCACGCCATTAAAACTATGCCGGGTCAGTAACACATGCTTTGCCATTGCCTTGATGTGTCAGGCAGGCAGGCAGGCAGGCAGGCAGGCAGGCGGATAAAAACGTGACTTTGTCCATCGTTAATTATGCTGAATCGTCCCGGCGCGACAAACTCTATGAAACTGTTGACAAGATCAATAAGCAATTCGGTAAGAGGAACGTCTTCCATCTGGCTGAAGGCATCCAGCGGCCCTGGACCATGAAGCGAGATCATCTATCACCGAACTATACGACGGACTGGACGCAGATACCGTTGGTTAAATGATTGGCGATAAAATGCATTTGCCGAAGAGCAGATATAGTGAAAGTATGGGTTATAGTGGCGGAGGGGGTGGGATTTGAACCCACGGTAGATTACTCTACGGCGGTTTTCAAGACCGCTGCCTTAAACCACTCGACCACCCCTCCGGGAAAATCTCGGGCTCTAAAAGATTGCCCG
>TBL_comb47_HYPODRAFT_10000926_pt1 | contig 38620 bp, 33 predicted proteins | sample TroBogypolimnion_40_FD_10682 | JGI IMG/M metagenome (IMG submission 10682)
TTTAAATAATTTTTCTGAACGCTAAACATATTGAATTCGCGTAAGAATGGTCGAGCCGAATGCAGAGTCCGACAACTTTCTGCAATTCGCGGAAGGTTGTTCTTTACATCGCTACTATCAAAGGTTTTTCCAGGTAAATAACCTATGACCAACAACCCGCCGCCAGGTACATAGTCATAAACCGGAGCAGCAATTGCCACTTCGGCGGCAAGTTTTGAATTTTCAAATTCTGACTGGCGATCAATTTCTAGCAATTGGGAGTCGTTACTTGATACTCTGGCCACATAAGTAGCAGAGGGTGTTGAGACTTTGAGGTTTCTGTTTGTCAGTCCGCCAGAAAGTTCAGAAATTTCAGTACGGCCACGCAAAATGTCAACGCGATCCAATAATTCACCAAAAATTTTCTCTAATTCCAGTGCGGACAAAGTCACTCAAGAAGGATACATTTATCATGTGTCTATGTCACAGCTCCCTACTCGCGCAAAGATAGTGGTCATAGGCGGCGGGGTAGGCGGGACTTCGGTTGCCTATCATCTATCCAAATTTGGCGAACGCGATGTTGTACTGCTGGACCGGAGCGAACTGACCAGTGGTTCCACTTTTCACTCTGCTGGTTTAGTAGGGCAGTTGCGAGCAGATCCAACACTCACGAAGATGAACATGTACTCCGTCGAGCTGTATAGAGAATTGCAAGGAACTGATTCACCCCCTTCCTGGAATGAATGCGGAAGCATTAAATTGGCATCGACCCCAGAGCGCATGGAAGAAATAAGCCGCCAAATCGGGTGGGCAAAAACTTTCAATCTGGACTTACACGAAATTTCGCCACAGGAAGCACAAGCGAAGTTTCCGCTGATAGATCTGACTGGGATTGTCGGTGCTTGCTATATGGGTTCAGATGGACAAGTAGATCCGTCACAACTTGCACAAGCAATGGCAAAAGGTGCGCGTAAAAACGGAGTGTCAATCTTTACAAATACTCGTGTGCTAAAAATTAACCAAAAAGGTGGTCGGGTTACAAGTGTCTTGACCGACAAAGGCGAAATCGAGTGCGAAATCGTCGTGAACTGTGGCGGAATATATGCAGCAGAAATCGGTCGGATGCTAGATGTTCGTATCCCTATAGTTCCGATGAGTCATCAATACCTGATCACCGAGAATTTCTTGCCAACCGGAACTACGACCCTTCCTTCGTTACGCGATCCAGACCTGCTTATTTATTTCCGGCAAGAGGTGAATGGATTGTTAATGGGCGGGTACGAGAGAAATTCACGCCCATGGCTTGCAACTCGCGAAGTTTACGAAGAGATTCCTCAGGATTTCAACTCTAAATTGCTGCCCGAAGATTGGGATCGGTTCGAAGAAATTGCGGTTAATTCGCAGATTCGCGTTCCAAAAATGGCAGAACTAGGAATCAAAAGCTTTATTAATGGCCCCGAAGGTTTTACTCCAGATAACGAATTTTGTTTAGGCGAAACGAGTGTTGGCGGATTTTATGTCGCCGCTGGATTCTGCGCGCATGGTATCGCTGGCGCTGGTGGTATTGGAAAAGTAGTTGCCGAATGGATTATTGGAAATGAACCACCGATGGATTTGTGGCACATGGACATTCGCCGATTCGGTGACTCATATAAGTCCCCCGCATTCACTCTTGATCGAATCCAGGAGAACTATGAAGAGTATTACGACATTCATTACCCATTAGAAGAACGTAAGACTTGTCGCCCAATGCGAACATCGCCTGTTTATGAATGGCATAAAGCACATGGCGCTGTATTTGGCGAGAAGGCCAGCTGGGAACGCGTGAATTATTATCAATCGAACCAGGGCGATGATGCGCTTCGTCCTAACGGGTGGGCTGGTAAAAATTGGTCCAATTCAGTCCAGGTAGAGCATAAATTAACGCGTGAAATTGCCGGAATCTTTGATGAATCAAGTTTTGCAAAATTCAAGGTCGCTGGTGATCGTGCCGGAGAATTCCTGAATCTGGTCTGCGCTAACAACGTTGTCCGGGGTGAGGGCCGAACAATTTATACACAGGCGCTTGGGACCAAGGGTGGAATAGAAGCCGATTACACAGTGACCCAACTGAGCAATACGGATTTTATGATTATTACGGGTACTGCTTTTGCAACTCACGATATTCAATGGCTTCGCAAGAAACAACGCGAACATTCTTATCTAGATGTAACGATTACTGACATTACATCTGATTTGGCAGTTTTTGGTATTTGGGGACCTAAAGCCCGCGACATTCTTGCGCAGGTAACCCGCACTAGTCTGACTAATGAAAATTTTCCCTTCATGACTTCGAAAGAAATCGAGATAGCTGGGATCAATCTTCGTGCAACCCGCATTACATATGTTGGAGAACTTGGGTGGGAGCTATACATTCCCGTTGTTGATGCGCTTAAAGTATGGGAAGCACTTATCGCTGCTGGCGAGGCTTTTGGTGCTAAACCATGTGGCTATCGCGCGATCGAATCACTTCGCCTAGAAAAAGGTTATTTGGCATGGGGAACAGAAATTTCTACCGAGACTACTCCCATTGAAGCTGGATTAGATTTTGCGGTATCGAAGAAGAAGAGTGAATTTATCGGTAAGAAAGCCTTGGAACTCGCCGGGCCTGCCACACGTAAGCTAGTTGTCATAACTTTTAACAACATTTGTGATGTTCCATTGGGAAATGAACCAATACGCGTCGCCGGGAATGTGGTGGGGCGCGTTAAGAGCGGCGGGCAGGGGTATTCGATTGAAAAGGCGATCGGCTATGCCTATCTACCGATAGCTATGTGTAATCCAGGAACACCAGTTGAAGTTGAATTCTTTGGGGAGTGGAAATCTGGAGTTATAGGGAAGTCACCCCTGTTTGATCCAGAAGGCATACGTATAAAGTCTTAAGTCCTATGCACTTCTCTATTTATATAGTAACTTGCGATATATGGAAACAATCCTTGATGCAATTGGTGATACCCCGCTAATAAATATCGAGGGTATATATGTAAAGATGGAATTTCTTAATCCATCGGGATCCATCAAGGCACGCATTGCAAAATACATGATCGAGCGGGCAGAACAAGAAGGATTGTTAAAGCCTGGTGACACCATCGTTGAAGCCAGCAGTGGTAACACTGGTAACGCAATGAGCATGGTTGCCGCGGTCAAGGGTTACAAAATGTTAGTTGTCATGCCCGAAGGATTGACGCAAGAGCGCACCGCGATCTCTCGAGCATTTGGCGCAGAAGTCCGCACCATCGGAGATTTCCATGTGAATCACGCACTCGAAGAGGTGCGCAGACTTGCACAACTACCTGGCTACTTCGCGCCACAACAATTTGATAATGAATGGAATGTCACCGAAAATCATGATTGGTTAGGTAAAGAAATTCTTAAAGAGTTGCCAGCAAAACCAGACCTTGTGATCAATGGTGTTGGAACCGGTGGAACTCTCGTAGGCGTCGGTAGGGCATTCAAAGAAGTAAACCCCAACTGCAAAAGTTATGCGCTAGAGCCATCGGAATCTTGCACGATCGCATGTGGAGAAGTAGCAAAACATTTAATTGAAGGAATTTCGGATGGATTCGTACCGGGCATCATTTCTCGTCACAGCAAAGAGATAGATGGATTCGTGCATGTGCACTCGCAAGAGGCAGTTGAGGAGACTCGTCGCCTAGCTCGCACTCACGGACTATTCGTTGGACCATCATCAGGTGCGCATATGATCGCCGCAAAGCGTCTTAAAGCACAACTAGGCGTCGAAACTGTTGTCACCTTCTTCTGCGATGAAGGCGAAAAGTACATCAACGATTTCTGGCTTAATCTGTAGTTGCTGGGGACTCCACCAGATCTTTGCGGGTAGATGATCCCATGGCGTAGAAAACCGCACCAACCACCAAAGTGGCAGCAATCGCGATGAATGCATACGTCGTAAATTGAATTCTGGTTACCCCATCTGGCAAGGCACTGTTATCCAAGATCTTTCCATTAGATAGTAGTCCAGGAAAAATTCCAGTTGTGGTTGCAAGTATTGCCCAGAAAGTTGTCACGATCGAACAGATCCATACGCCGGCTACTCCACCTGGTACGCGGTAAGGACGATGAACATCTGGATGGCTCTTTCGCAGTTTAATTAGCGCTGGGAATGTAACGATGTAATTTACAGTGGTGAATAAGAGCACGATACCGATCATGATATTAAAAGCCTTTGCCGCGCTGCCGCTTCCTAGGTTGGCGGCAACCAAAAATGCAATGGTTCCGACTATTCCGGAAACGATATTGGCGTTGATAGGTGTACCAAATTTTGAAGAGAATGTCCCCAGCCATTTAGGTCCAGTTCCATCGATCGAAGCTATCGCTTGAATACGGTCAGCTCCCATGAGCCAAGAAACGCCGCCAGCAAACATAGCTAGAATAAATATGATCGCAGCAATTTTGAGCATCACATTTCCAGCTGATCCATAAACTGTAAAAACGGTTCCAACGGCATCCAAGAACGAATCAACGCCCTTGCCTTTGATCTGATCAGAAGGAACAACGCAGACAATTGCGAGGACCGGGAGTCCATAGAGCAAGACCGAGGTTGTAATAGCCCGCAGAACCGTGAAAGGAACATCCCGCTTTGGATTCTTCATCTCTTCACCAGCAGAATTTGGAAGTTCGAATCCGACAAGATTATAAAAAAGAACTGGTGTCAATGCGATAAAGCTTGCCCATGTTGGCGAGAATTCATGAACCTTAGGAAGATGTAAACCCTTTTTCACGCCATAAATAATCGTGGTGATAGCAAAAATTCCTATGAGAAGTATTCTTAACGCTGCGCCAAAAGTTGGAATCCACTTTCCAATATCAAAAGAGATGATCGCCATAGTGGTGGTGATCCAAATGAAACTTAAACCAATGAGATAGAACCAGATGCTTCCGTTAGAGAAATGGAATATGTAGTTCTGGATGGCAGCAATGGCTAACAGCGCAAGGGTGGCACCAACCCAAACCGGGTTTGCAAACCAGTAAAAAATGGAGTTCATGCCTGCCGTGCGGCGTCCCCAAGCCATTCGATTCCAAACATACGGGCCACCTTCACCCGTGAATGCTGATCCAAGTTCTGCAACCAAGAGGCCATAAGGGGCAAAGAAAAATATTCCAAGAAACATTAGCCACAAGAATCCACGTGGACCGGCCGCCGCCACCTGGCCCAAAGTATCGACACCAACGATTGCACAGATGAGAAATGCCAACATATCGAAACGTCCAAAATGTTTTCGGAGTTTCAACTTTTCTAATAAAGCTGCCTTAGTTATCAAATTGGAACGTGAAATACTTGTTGTGGCCATGTCTATCTCCATCCGCGTCTGTCTAGAAGAATTAACGTAAGGAACTGTACGCAGGTACTAGCCACGTATTCAATGACCTTGCATAAGATTCTTGGGACAAATATTGGGAAATCCATAAGCCGGCACGCTTATACTTAATTACGTGAGGCACCCACTCGATCCACTCAGCGCAGTCGAACAAGAGCAAGTCGTTTCCCACGCGAAAACTGCTTGGAAGCTTGACCATCGACACATTTTTTCTATGGTTCAACTTGAAGAGCCTACAAAAATTCAGATCCTCAATTGGAAGTCAGATGAGGATTTTGAACGAGTAGCAAGAGTCACCATATGGAATATGGCGACAGCAACTGTTTCGGAGGGTTTAATAAGTGTCGATGGTGTTGTAAAGGAGTGGAAAGAGATCCCTGGCGCAAAATCTCCGGTCTCAGTCATCGAATCAACTATTGCGCTGGAAGTTGCGAGAAAGGATCAATCGGTAATTGATGCTCTTAAGCGCCGTGGAATTAATGATCCGCAATCAATACATATGGAGGCGTGGCCTATTGGTGCGCAGATCCCCAAGCACTTAGCTGATGGCCGCCGACTCATTTGGACGCCAATGTGGCACAAGGTAAATGCAGATGGGAATTTTTATGCTCACCCAATTAGTGGACTGCATGCCATAGTTGATATTGATGCTCACAAAGTTGTCGATCTGGAAGATAAAGAAGATATTCCAATTCCACAGACGCCTGGTCCTTATCGTGCAAGTCAAACCGGCGGTACCGTTGAATTAAAACCTTTAATGATTCATCAACCCGATGGCCCATCTTTTACTGTCGATGACTGGAAAATAAACTGGGAACGCTGGCAGTTTCGAATCGGATTTGATCAGCGCGAAGGTTTAGTGATTCATGATGTTCAATTCAACGACAATGGAAAAATGCGACGGATCGCGCACCGACTATCTATTGCAGAATTGGTGATTCCCTATGGCGATCCAAGCCAGGGTGCTTACCGAAAAAACGCCTTTGATACTGGTGAATACGGACTTGGTAATTTCACTAATTCATTAGTACTTGGATGTGACTGCCTCGGTGAAATCTATTATCTTGATGCAGCCGTAACCGAAGGTGATGGCACGGTGCGCACGATCAAAAATGCTATCTGTATGCATGAAGAGGATTTTGGAATTCTCTGGAAGCATGTCGATGTTGATGGCCATACAGAAGTGCGACGTGCCAGACGCTTTGTGGCTTCATCTATCGTTACCGTTAATAATTATGAATACGGGTATTTTTGGTATTTNTATCAAGATGGATCAATTGAATTTGAAGCAAAACTCACCGGAATTGTTCTTACTTTGGCCGACCATCCTGGGGCGGATCATCCATCTGCAACAGAAATCGAACCTGGACTTTTTGCTCCGTATCACCAACATATTCTCTGTGCCCGTCTTGATTTAGATATAGATGGCACCGAAAATAGTGTTGTAGAAGTTGAATCATTTGCCCATCCACGTGGCGAAAAGAATCCTTATGGCGGTGCTTACGANACCAGAGAGACCACACTAAAGAGTGAAAGCGGTGCTGGACGATTGATGGATGTCATGAAAAGTAGATATTGGAAAGTCATAAATCCCAATCGCAAAAATCATATGAATCAGCCGGTTGGCTACAAGCTGGTTCCAGGTCATAACACCTTTCCACTGGCTCTTGAGGATTCAGTGTTAGGTAAGCGCGCGGCATTTATGTACAAACATCTTTGGGTGACAAGAAATGCCCAACATGAGCGTTACCCCGCTGGGGATTATCCATTCCAGCATGACGGTGGTGCCGGGATTCCAGAATGGATTGCTGCCGACCGAGATATCGAAAACGAGGATGTAGTGGTTTGGTATGTATTTGGAACCAACCACATTCCTCGGATAGAGGATTGGCCAGTTATGCCAGTTGAGAGAGCCGGATTCCACCTCAAGCCAAGTGGTTTCTTCGCCAGAAGTCCCGCGATGGACGTTGCTCCAAGCGAGTAGCTGTTCCTGAGAATTACCCTTTTTGGGCATAAATCGAGGGAGTCGGGCGTTACAGGTAGGCTAACCCTGAGTAGTTAAGTACCCGAAAGAGGTGTTCTATGTTCGAGCGGTTTACAGATCGAGCTCGTCGCGTCGTCGTTTTGGCGCAAGAAGAAGCTCGCATGCTCAATCACAATTACATTGGCACCGAACATATTCTTCTTGGACTTATCCATGAAGGCGAAGGCGTTGCAGCTAAGGGACTCGAAGCCTTAGGCATATCCCTCGAAGCGGTGCGCTCGCAGGTTGAAGAGATCATCGGCCAAGGCCAACAAGCGCCATCTGGTCATATTCCCTTTACTCCTCGCGCCAAGAAAGTTCTCGAACTCTCACTTCGTGAAGCGCTACAACTTGGTCACAATTACATTGGCACAGAACATATTCTTCTTGGACTTATCCGTGAAGGTGAAGGTGTCGCTGCACAAGTCCTCGTTAAATTGGGAGCCGACCTCAATCGAGTCCGTCAGCAAGTTATTCAATTGCTCTCTGGTTACCAAGGTAAAGAAGCTGCGATTTCTAGCGGTCCACAAGAAGGTACTCCAACAACCTCGTTGGTCCTTGATCAATTTGGCCGCAATCTGACACAAGCTGCGCGCGAAGGAAAATTAGATCCAGTAATAGGTCGCGAAAAAGAGATCGAACGCGTCATGCAGGTTCTTTCACGCCGCACAAAAAATAATCCAGTGCTTATTGGAGAACCAGGCGTTGGCAAGACCGCGATTGTAGAAGGTTTAGCCCAGGCAATCGTCAAGGGAGATATTCCAGAGACGCTTCGCGATAAGCAACTTTATTCACTCGATCTTGGAGCCTTGGTTGCAGGAAGTCGTTACCGTGGTGATTTTGAAGAGCGACTAAAGAAAGTCCTCAAGGAGATTCGCACGCGTGGGGATATTGTTCTATTTATTGACGAGATTCACACTCTTGTTGGTGCTGGCGCAGCAGAAGGCGCGATTGATGCTGCAAGCATTCTCAAGCCAATGCTCGCTCGTGGTGAGTTGCAGACAATTGGTGCAACCACACTCGATGAATACCGTAAGCACCTTGAGAAGGATGCAGCACTTGAGCGCCGCTTCCAGCCCATTCAAGTTGCTGAACCAACCCTCACTCACACAATCGAAATTCTTAAAGGACTTCGTGATCGTTACGAATCCCACCACAAAGTTTCAATTTCTGATAGCGCGCTCGTTGCAGCGGCAACTCTCGCCGACCGTTACGTTGCTGACCGCTTCTTGCCGGATAAGGCAATCGATCTGATTGACGAAGCTGGTTCACGTCTACGTATTCGTCGTATGACTGCCCCACCAGAGCTTCGTGAATTCGATGAGAAGATCGCAAACGCTCGTCGTGATAAGGAATCTGCGATCGATGGTCAAGATTTCGAGAAGGCAGCCTCACTGCGCGATAAAGAGAAGAGTTTGATCGCAGAGAAAGCTGAACGTGAAAAGACATGGAAGGCAGGGGATCTCGACGTCGTTTCAGAAGTGAACGAGGAATTGATCGCCGAAGTTCTCTCCCACTCAACCGGAATCCCAGTATTCAAGCTGACCGAAGAAGAGACTGCTCGACTTTTGCGTATGGAAGATGAATTGCATCGCCGTGTCATCGGACAAGATCAGGCAATCAAAGCCTTGTCCCAGGCTATTCGTCGTACCCGTGCCGGACTCAAGGATCCTAAGCGCCCTGGTGGCTCTTTCATCTTTGCCGGTCCATCAGGCGTCGGAAAAACCGAACTTTCGCGCACACTTGCAGCATTCCTCTTTGGCGATCAAGATGCTTTGATCCAGCTGGATATGTCTGAGTATTCAGAGAAGCACACAGCGTCTCGCTTGTTTGGTGCGCCTCCTGGTTATGTTGGTTATGACGAAGGTGGACAGTTGACCGAAAAAGTTCGCCGTAAGCCTTTCTCTGTGGTGCTCTTCGATGAAATCGAAAAAGCGCATCCAGATATCTTCAATTCGCTTCTGCAAGTTTTGGAAGATGGTCGTCTGACAGATTCACAAGGGCGAGTCGTTGACTTCAAGAACACGGTGATCATCATGACCACCAACCTGGGAACCCGCGACATCTCCAAGACCCTTGGCCTTGGTTTCCATAATGCTGATGATGTCCTCGGAAATTATGAGCGAATGAAGGGCAAGGTCAGTGACGAACTCAAGGCTCATTTCCGCCCAGAGTTCTTAAACCGTATCGATGATGTCATTGTCTTCCATCAATTATCAGAACAAGAGATTGTTCAGATTGTTGACCTGATGATCGCCAATCTTGATGAGCGTCTGCGTGCCAAAGACATGGGTATCGAACTCACATTTGCAGCGAAGGCTTTGCTTGCAAAGCGTGGCTACGATCCACTCCTAGGAGCACGTCCGCTGCGTCGCACTATCCAGCGCGAAATCGAAGATGTTCTCTCAGAAAAGATCCTCTTTGGGGATGTTAAGGCTGGGGAAATCACTCTCGTTGACGTGCAAACCGTTGATGAGAAAGAGTCCTTCACCTTCACTGGTGTTGTTAAGTCAACAATGCCTGACACGCCTGGCGATCTCGAAAGTGCGGCGCCTACCAGCAACTAATCCGGTAATTTAAAACTATTGCCGACGGACTCTATGAGACCGTCGGCAATTAGTGTTTTTAGGGCTAATTCGAGTTGAGATTTTAGATGCCACAATTCGTGAAGTTGCTTCTTAGAAAGTTTTGGGTTTTCACGCAGGGCTTGCAAAATTGTGCCGCGACATTGTCTATCGGTTCCGGTCCACGGTTGGCTTTTACGGATTAATTCGGATTTTGGATACCCAGCTTTTCGCCATTCGCATTGCGTCATCACTGGACATTCCGTGCATTGTGGATTTCGGGAGGTGCAGACCAAGGCACCTAGCTCCATCGTGGCCGCTGCCCATTTGGCACCATCAGTAGGGATTAATTCATATCGAAGTTTGCGCTCTATCCTTGATGGAGCGCTACTAGGGTGTTCGACACCATCTAAGACTCTTCCAAAGAGGCGGCGAATGTTTATATCGAGGACCAAGGTAGATTCGTTATATGCAAAAGCTGCAATTGCTGCTGCTGTGTAATCTCCCACACCAGGTAATGAAAGTAAATCTTCGATAGATCGAGGAACCTCATTATTGTAATCACGCGCGATGATCGCCGCTGATTCATGTAGGCGTAGCGCTCGGCGTGGATAGCCCAATCGCCCCCAGGCAGTAATTACTTCTGATCTCTTTGCAGCGGCCAAAGATTCGGCAGATGGCCAGCTTCTCATCCACTGCGTCCATACTGGTAGAACTCGATTGACCGGAGTCTGCTGCAACATGAATTCGCTCACCATGACTCCCCAAGGAGTTGTATTACGCCATGGCAGATCTCGTCTGTTCTGATCAAACCATTTGAGGACTAGATCTTGCTCCACTTAATTAATCTTTACCTTGGCAATCGCTTGTTCGAGCCGGCCTACTTCCATGATTTCTATGCCCGGGATTTTAAGGTCAGAACCGACTGGAACCATTGCTCTCTTAAAGCCAAGCCGGGCGGCCTCAGAGATGCGTTGTTGGGCTCCGGTTACTTTCCGAATTTCTCCTGCCAATCCCACTTCACCAATTGCCACAAGGTCTGATGGCAGAGCCAAACCTTTTGCCGCAGATGCGACCGCCAAAGCAACAGCCAAATCAGCAGAGGGCTCGTTCATCTTCATTCCACCAACGGTTGCAACGTAAACATCGCGACCAGATAAACGAATATTTGCGCGGAGCTCTAAGACAGCGAGGGTCATGGCCGTGCGAGGATTGTCGAGGCCAGAAGTCACACGACGGGAATTTCCGAAATCACGACCTTCAGCAACAGGGGTTCCGACAAGTGCTTGAATTTCTGCAAGCAATGGTCGACGGCCTTCTAGTGCCACGGTGACACATGTGCCTGGCACAGGTTCGGTATGACGGGTGGTAAATAAACCAGTCGGATCGGGAAGTCCGATAATGCCGGCTTCAGACATATCAAAACATCCGACTTCATCGGATGCTCCAAATCGATTCTTCATTGCACGAATTAATCGCAGTCTTGAGTGGCGTTCGCCTTCGAAGTTAAGGACAACATCTACTAAATGCTCTAGTAACCGCGGTCCAGCTATCGAACCATCTTTAGTTACATGTCCAACTAAAACCAAAGTTATGTTGCGCTCTTTTGCAATTCGAATTAAAGCAGCAGCGATCTCTCTGACTTGGGTCACCCCACCAGGTGCACCGTCTACGGCGGCACTTGCGATGGTCTGGATCGAGTCAATAATCAGGAGTTCTGGCGAAACCGCGTCGATATGACCTATGACTGCACTTAATTCATTCTCTGCTGCCAGCCATAATTTAGGATCGATTGCATTGAGTCGCTCTGCCCGAAGTCGCACTTGCGATGCTGATTCTTCACCGCTGATATAAAGCGCCGTCATATTTTGGCGGGCCGATTCGGCGGCGACAGATAAAAGGAGAGTGGATTTTCCTACACCAGGTTCACCGGCCAAGAGAATTGCAGCCCCAGGTACTAGTCCACCACCTAGGACACGATCTAATTCGCCAACTCCACTTGTACGCGCCTTAGCACTTTCCAGGCTTACTTCACCTATAGGTGTCGCGGCTTGAGAGACAGGACCTGCAACTAAAGATAGTTTCTTGGGTGCGGCAATTTCCTCTACCGATCCCCATGCTTGGCATTCACCACAACGTCCGACCCATTTGGTTGATGTCCAACCACATTCAGAGCAACGGAATGGATCTTTAGCGGGAGCCTTTGCCATTCAATCCTCCTTGAAATTCCTTTGGCTACTTTTGAGCAGCGACCGTGGCAGGGTGGATGACAAAGAGTGGAAGTTCGCGCTTTTTATTTGCCTTTGCAGTCAGCGCGATTGCTTCTACTCGCGCGTCGCAATGCTTGACAAGTTCGGCATAAGCTTCTTCACCCATAAGGGCAATCAACTCATTGTTGTTAGATTTGTAAACTGGTTCGCGCCCTACATGTGCTTCGGTATTTGCGGTGCAATACCAGGAAAAATCTGCGCCACCTTCTCCCCAAGCCAATCGTTCGTACTCTCCGATGACTGTTACAGAAATCTCTCGGTCACCAAATTCGCGAACCTCGAAGGAACGTCTAATTGGTAATTGCCAACATACATCTGGTTTTGTTTCAACAAAATGTACGCCCTCTTTTTCGGCGAGATGATGGAGCACGCAACCAAAAGTTCCAGTAAAACCTTCGGCCTCGTGACCTTTACGATTTAAAAAGATACAAGAATCTTCGACCATACGCGTTTTACGATCACCATCAAGCCCAACTTCAGAGATCTTTAGTGCGCCGTTCTTCTTCTTGGGTTGTGCCTCGCTATAAAATTGCCACATCTCTGGAGTCAAGCGTTCGGCAACTTTTAGAGTGCGGGTCTCGTCTTCTGCGTCCGAGTAATACGCACCATCGGAACAACAACCGGCATCTGGCTTATCTGCATCGATCCCGCAACAGCCGGCCCCATAGATGCAGGTCCAATAAGAGGTGAGCCACGTCAGGTCGCAGCGGAAGATATCTCCATCCTTTGCGGGGTCAGCAAACTCAACATAATCACGCGCAAAACCATCTTTTACCTCGGGCATAGTGCAAGAGCCTACTAGCAGCCACCCTCGTCGGCATCCACTGCTCCTTTTATCAACAGCTCATTGGCTAGGCTACTTCTATGAACCAGTTCAACTTAGCTACCGCTTCTGTTGGCTTTATCGGTGTAGGCAATATGGGCGAGGCTTTGCTCTCAGCGTTACTTAAGGCCGGTACTCCTGCGTCCAAGATCTCTTTTTCCGAACGTGGCGCAGAACGCAGTGCCCAAATTGTTGAGCGATATGGAGTTACATCTTCGACCATCGCTGAATTGTCTTCCCAGAGCGATGTCTTGCTAATAATCGTAAAACCACAAGATTTGGAGACCGTTCTTGATGCGGTTCGCCCGACCCTAAAAGCTGATTCATTAGTGATTTCATTTTTAGCCGGAAAGCGAATTTCGACGATCGAAGCGGGTTTAGGAAGTCAAACATCTGTAGTGCGAGTAATGCCAAATACACCGACGCTATTGGGAGCGGGAATGTGTATTGTCTCTTTCGGTTCAGTCATAAATGATATCCAAAGAGAGTATGTCCGCAATTTCATGAAAGCATGTGGAAAATTTGTCGAACTTCCAGAGGAATTACAAGATGCTGCCGCTGCAACCAGCGGCTCTGGACCCGCTTACTTCTTCGCTTTTGTCGAGGCCATGATTGCCGGTGCAACAGATATGGGAATTGATGAGGCAATAGCCACACAACTAACAATTCAAACAATAGTAGGCGCTGCAAAAATGTTGGATGAATCGGGTAAAAGCGCTAAAACACTTCGCGAAAATGTCACGAGTCCTAAAGGAATGACCTATGAAGGGCTCAAAGTATTTGCTGAAGCGGATCTCAACTCGCTAGTTGCCAAGGCTATGAAAGCAGCTGCTGACCGATCCCGAGAAATGGCGTGAAATCTTTCGGCGCCAAGTTATTAACGATATTTTTGATCTTGGGATTAACACCTGCCAATGCCACAACAAAAGCAATTACAAAGCCGATAACGGTTACTCAGCTTCTCCCAACTGTAAGTACAAATTTTGCAAGCGGAGATGATCTTTCGCAACTCCTTCCTGCGCAAAAAGCTATTTATCTCACCGGAACAATTGAATCCAATACCGGCTCAGTAGTCACATCTGCTCTTCTGGGGGGCACAGATGGGTATTTGGTCAGCCTTGATGCTACAGGCAAACATCTTTGGGACCTCAGATTAGGTACAGCTAATGATGACGTCGCGACGACTATGACTACTGATAGTTATGGAAATATTTGGGTAGCAGGGGCTTCAACAATTCCTACGCCACCATCAACACCCGCTAGCGCTCCGGCCGCAACGCTAAATCCAGCTCAAGTTACCGCACAGCCAGTTACACAACCACCAGTGGGATTCCAGCGAATTTTGGTCTGGGAAATTACTCCAGCAGGTGTATTACTAAACACCTTCTCAACAGATTTTGCTGATGTCGCAGTTCCATCGGTAATTACTCTAAAAAATAAAGTTTTTACGATTAGTGGATTTTCGACAAATACTAAGCACAATCAATTTTCATTAACAATGAGTGCTACTGGTAAATTTGGGGTTCCCTCATTCACAATTCAAAAAAATTCTGCCCCAAGCCCGGTAGTGATGGTAAAAAGTCCCAAGTATATATGGCAGAGTTTTGTTACCACCGGAGGTATTCAAGGTGTGAGTGGATTCAAACCAAAGTCACCGACATCTGTTTTAATCAAAAGTTCTCTTAAGAGTGGTGCAATTATCAATGTTTATTCTTTCGCCGGAACTTTGATATCCATGAATTACCTTGCAGGGACTGGAATTGTTTTAGCAACAACCTATGGTCAAAGTGAATATATTACTATCATTCATACTAGTTAATTTTAGAGTGCTTTCAAAAGAACTAGCTTTCCGTCAACCCCGACCAAGGCGTATCTGACTTTATTAACTACAACCCAAGATGCGCCAAGCGAACTAGATATATCCCTTGTTGTAACTAGTGATACGGTTTCATCAGAGGTATTAAATGCGCAAAGTCGACTCTGGCAATTGAAGAGGAATTTTTCGCCATCGCTAGCCAATGGCGCACTCGGAGTTCCGTATATGTCCGTACTTGAAGAATTTACAGATCCGCTATGCGTGAAATCCACCCAACGCAATTGATCGGGATGTGGAATCGTCAACGCTTCAGCGACCATCCAGGTTGCAACAATTGTCGATCTTGCGCTGCTTAAAGCCACGTCATAACCCGCAACCGCAGTATCAGCAGATGCGCTGTCTAAGACGTTATATTTCCAGTCCTCTGGATACGCGCTAGAACGAACTGCCAAGCGCACTTCGCCTTGGATCGCTTGCTTCTGTTGGTTCACTTGCAAAATAGAGTCATACACAAGATATACAGTCGGACCAAGATTGGTAGCTTCGATGTGGAATCCAACGTCACCTGTCGTGCGGCCATTAGTTGCCCGATCGCCATCAACTAATTCGTACTGCCAGTTTTTACCATTTTTTACCGCACCAAGCAGAATTCCCTGACCTTGATCACGATAGAAGACTTGCAGTCCATCTTTAGTGTCAACGCACGCACTTGGGCCGCTGACATCACTCGAAGTCCTGACACGATTCGGATCAGTGTATTTGTTGATTTCGGGTCCGTTGCCATCAACAATACTAAAAGTCCACGATTTACCGTCATAGCCTGCGTACCGTAGCCATTTGTTACTCAGATCTGCATAGAAAATATTTAGCCGCTGCTTTGGTCCGGCAGCAGAAGTACAAACTGAAATATTTCCAGATACATCATTCAAAGTTCTGCCAGCAAGAGTCGAATTTCCATCTATCGTGGATTTGACCCAGCCCTTTCCATTCCACATAGCAATTTTAAGATCACCTTTTTTGGTATCGCTATAAACAACTATTGGATTATTTCTGAAAGTTGTAGAAACCAAGTACTTTGCGTCTGCGGATGAATCCAAAACTGTTGATTTCCACTGTGCTTGTGGGAAAATTGCATTACTAGAAGCACCCATGGAAGTCCCCATGGCATTCGTAGCGGTCACGGTAAATGAATAATGCGAACCGTTCTGAAGTCCGCTGATCGTTACAGGGCTATTCATAGCCTGTACGATCGCACCTGTTTCATTAACTTTAATCTCATACGAAGCAACTTGAGAAGTACGGGCATTATCTGGTGGATCGAAGCTAACAATTGCGGTTTTATCACCGACAATGGCATAGACATTCCGTGGCGGATCAGGAATTCCAGCCGGTATACCTGCAGGAGGCTTAATGCGCATATCTTTCATCATGGCTATAACCAAAGGGCCAGGTTGATGGTAAACCGCTCCTGTGGGCCAACTTGGTGTCATAAGTGCATTGGCCCCCGAATTTGTAAATGTATTTTGATCAAGGTGACTAACAGATGAGCCGGATTGATAAGGAGTAGGAGTGTAAAGCAACGGCTTTTCGCCATTATTTGCAATGATTCCATTTTTACCCGACCACACTAATTTATTTTGAAGTGCTAATCCCAATTGAATTGATGGTGATGGTAGATCCATTAACCTCCCACCATCAGGTGTTTGTGAATATGCATCAAAAGGAGTTGGTTGGTCAATTGTCCCGTAGCCCAGAGTTATGTCATAAGTATTGTTAGATAAAAAACCAAGTCCATGTGCTAATTCGTGCAAGATTATTGACTCAAGATCATATTGATTTTTTGGACAGTTACCATCAGTTCCAAGGTAATAACTACTAGCCATCGTGGAATTAATGTTGATTGTAATTTCTGGGTTAGCTGGATCTAAATCTTTTCCGGCAAGAGCGTTGGCGAGTGCTGATGCATACCAAAGGGTAGAGTCTGGGGCGCCAGAAAAATTATGGAAGAAACTCACGGGTGTGGCCGATGCTAAAATTCCGCCAGTACCTTCATTGACATAATTAGTAACAACGTTTACCGGGACGGTAGAAATCCAATTGTCAGACCAGATATCAACTGCTGCCTGAACCGCCGCCTGTTCGAGCGTGGGTACATCTTTATAGGTAACTTTAATTGAACTAAGAGTTCCAACATGTTGACCGGAAGGATTTATACCGACCACATGGGGAGAGCGTTCGGTAGAAGCGGACGCGTAAAAATTGACCCAAGGAGCAGAAACCTTTTCAAGAAGGAGCGCTTGCGCACCTGGGATTGGGAGTAAGAAAGTAGATAACAATGAGGAGACCACAAGCGTACTGAGGGCAATTCTCCTGGCTCGCATAGGAAAGAATCTTACGGCTCTGAGAGGATAGACACCATGCGCACAGTTCAGGTTTACTCCCGCCAGCATTGCCATCTATGTGAAACGGCGGTCGAAACCTTAAAAGTTCTGCAACGCGAGCTGGAATTTGAGATTGTCGTGATTCACATCGATGGTGACAAGGTGTTAGAAGATTTGTACGGCGAACAGGTTCCGGTTATTCAGATCGACGGCGTCCAACATGATTTCTTCCGAGTTAACCCCGAAAGGTTTAAGAACTCGTTTAATCAGAGTCTTTAGACAGTACCTCGTCTGCATCAATGATGCGATACGCGTACCCCTGCTCTGCGAGAAATCTCTGACGATTTTGAGCGAAATCTTGATCAATGGTGTCACGTGCAACTAAAGAATAAAAACGTGCGGTACGGCCATCGGCTTTAGGTCGCAGAATTCTTCCAAGTCGTTGTGCTTCTTCTTGTCTTGATCCAAAAGTTCCGGATACTTGAATTGCAATCGTTGCATCTGGAAGATCAACCGAGAAATTTGCAACTTTTGAAACAACCAAACACTTTATTTCACCGGATCTGTAAAGGTTATATAGGCGTTCGCGTTCTTTGACAGGTGTGTCACCTTTAATGAGAGGAACTCCAAGTTCTTCCGAGAGTGCATCTAATTGATCTATGTATTGCCCAATAACCAAAACTTGGTCATCTGCATGTTGTCGTGCCAATGCAACTGCAACTTTAAGTTTTGTTCGTGTCGTCGAACAGAAGCGATACCTATCTTCCTGCTCTGCTGTTGCATAGTTAAGACGTTCTTCTTCGGTCAGAGTAATTCTCACTTCAACGCAATCAGCTGGTGCAATGTACCCCTGAGATTCGATTTCTCGCCATGGTACGTCGAACCTCTTTGGTCCGATCAAGGAAAATACTTCGCCTTCCATGCCATCTTCTCGAACCAAGGTTGCGGTTAAACCTAAACGACGCCTGGATTGAATATCTGCCGTAAAGCGGAAGATTGGCGCAGGTAATAAATGGACTTCGTCATAAATAATGAGGCCCCAGTCGATCGCGTCAAAGAGGTCTAGATGCGTATAAACCCCTTTACGACGCATAGTCATCACTTGATAAGTAGCAATAGTGACGGGACGAATCTCTTTTTTTGCACCGGAATATTCGCCAATCTCATCTTCGTGCAGAGTGGTTCTACGTAACAATTCATCACGCCACTGTCTGGCTGCGACTGTGTTTGTTACCAAAATCAAGGTTGTGGCTTTGGCATGTGCCATCGCTGCCGCGCCGACGATTGTTTTTCCTGCCCCACAAGGGAGTACGACTACACCGGATCCACCGTGCCAAAATCCTTCTGCAGCCATTGACTGATACTTGCGAATAGACCAACCATCTTCACGAAGCGCAATTTCATGGTGTTCGCCATCAACGTATCCGGCAAAGTCTTCCGCCGGCCAGCCTAATTTTAAGAGCGCTTGTTTGAGAAAGCCGCGCTGTCCTGGATGAACAACGATTGTTTCATCATCGATTTGTAGACCCAACATAGGTGCAATCTTCTTACCTCGAGTAACTTCTTTAAGAATTGCGGGATCGTGAGAGACCAGCGTCAAGCCATGAACTGGGTGGGCTTCTAGGCGAAGGCGTCCATATCTGGACATAGTTTCTGCGATATCAACCAAGAGTGCGTGCGGAACTGCAAAGCGAGAATATTTGAGCAAAATATCAATTACTTGTTCGGCGTCGTGTCCGGCGGCGCGCGCGTTCCATAAACCTAGGGGAGTAAGACGATATGTATGAATATGTTCAGGTGATTTTTCGAGTTCTGCAAAGGGTGCGATCGATTTTCGGCATTCGTCAGATAACGGATGGTCAATATCCAAAAGTAGGGTCTTGTCACTCTGAACGATTAATGGTCCATCAGTCATTAAATTAATTCCTTTAAAAGTCCAGCGATGAGTGAGATTCGATCAGGTACACGACTAGCAAAGATATGTTCATGTGCGGCGTGAGCGCCATTTCCAGATGCACCTAAGCCGTCTAATACTTTAGCGCCAGCGGCAGCTGCGATATTGCCATCACTTGCCCCACCAACTGAGACGTGGCCAACTGGAGGTACTCCCAATTTCTTTGCTACCTCTTCGATCTTTTCGTACAACTCCTTAGTGGCGGTGTGCTCTAACGGTGGGCGATTAATTCCGCCCGTGATTTCGATTCGCGCTTCTGCATGCACAGGCTTGAAGGATTTAATGGCAACATCTATCCGTTGAAGTTCTGAAGCCAAGAATGATCGAGCATCGATATCAAGTGTGGCTGTAGCTGGCACGGTGTTTGTTGTAGATCCTGACTGCATCATCGTTGGTACAACTGTAGTTCCGTGTTCTAAATTTTCTAGCGCCGCCAGTGCCAGAACAAAATGTGAAATTTCTGTCGTTGCATTAATGCCTTTTTCAGGTTCGAGCCCGGCATGTGCAGCTCGTCCACGTACCGTGATTCGATACATAGAAGTACCTTTGCGGCCGATCTTGACGGTGTCATCGATAGAAGACTCAAAAACTAGAGTTGCCTTGCTTGATTTTGCCAATCGTTGGATTAAATCTCGTGATGCATGCGATCCAATTTCTTCATCAGTAGTGCCGATTAATGCAATTTTTTCGTGAGCGTTAGGAATCTCTTTTAACGCATACATTGCTTGCAAGAAACCGGCTTTCATATCGAAAATCCCGGGTCCAAATATTTGATCGCCATCAACGCGCCATAGCGGAAGGTAAGAATCAATCGGCCACACGGTATCTAGGTGACAAAGCAGGACGACTTCTGGATTTTGCGATCCCCACCAAAAAACTGGACGACCAGATTCTGTAATTATCTTTGCATCATGCGGCAAGTTATTGCCAGAGATTTTGACAGCCAATTTAATAACCGAGTTACAGGCATCTAGATCTTCACTGGGTGATTGACACTCAACAAGTTCTTGGAGGTCTGATAAAAAAGTCATGGGATAAGCCTAGTTGGCTGGGCTTACGCCGGTGATACGGGGTATGCGGAAATGGGCGATTTCACCGGTTGCGTGATCTCTGGCGACCAGAGTTCCCAGCGAAATGGAGAGCGGATCAATTAAACGGTTCGAAACCCCGCCATTGGTGTCTGCATATCCGATCGTCAGACTGGCCCGCTCTTCTATATATTGATGAAGCAGGTCTAGAGTTTCGTTGGCGGTGGTCCGAGGAATGTCACGTGGCTTATGAGAACTAGCTCGTTCACCAGCACGCAACGCCCTGACCGCTGATGTAATCAATGTTGGGTTTGGCGCAGTGATGTCGGTTATTACTCGTGGAGGTTTAGGTCGAGTTTTTGCACGGCGAACTGTTGGAGCAGAAATAAGAATTCCGGTCGCATTTTCTGCAGCCGGCAAGTATCCGGCTTCACGAAGTGCGATTATCAATTCATTTGATTCCACATCACTAATCAGGACTTGCGGAGCTAATTTGCGCAATCGCAAAGGTTCTAATCTCTTATCGTGTAGTAATTCTTGGATAAGTCCTTCGTCTTCACACCGGAGATAAGAATTATTGTGTCCCACTCGTAGCTTTCCATGTCGCTTAGAAACATCTGCAATCAAGTATTCAAGTGGTTGTGGCATTGGAGTTTTAGAGATCTTCTTCAAAAAGTCTTTAATCTGATCGCCAGTTTGTCCATGGTCAAGTCCACGCCTGATCGATGCTTCACTAAATCGATACACACTGGCACCGCCGCGACTTTCTATATCTGCAATCGTGCCGATGGCATTTGCAAGTTCCAAAGTTAAAGGACCTGGTGCGATGGCACTATTATCAGCCTGGATCAGAATATGATCAACTGGTTTTGGCAGTGCTGCTTCAATCCCTAAATCATCTCCTTTTAACAGCGCAGCTCCGAATGCAGAGATGGCTCCTTGTCCAGTAATACCTAGCCATTCAGCCTCACGCAAAATCCACTCTACATATTCATCGTTGGCTCGCGTTGGCGCCAACCACTTAACCACCGATTTGATGGAATCGAGAGCTGGATCTTTTTCAGGATTTTCTACAAGCAGCGCTACGATCAATTTTTTGAGTGCCGACGTTCCACCTCGATCTAATTCTGGCCCCAGGGCTGCAACACTCTTGCTTTCGGCTTTACCTACTAGGCCACTCATGCGAGATGTCTCTAACCACAGCACTGCCAGTGAGTGCCACTGCTCTTCTATCGTGCGGGTTAAAAATACATCGAAAGTACTTGTCGGAAGTATTTGATCATTGGTGTCGATGACTATCAACCCGGCGATATAAAGAAGTTCGGCGACAAAAGCTGCACAGTTTTCTGCAATGCCTAAATGCTCTGCTGTTCTCTTAAGATCTCTGACACCTAATCCACCAGTCTTAAGTGCAGCAGGAGGTTCATCTGACCAATTGTGCCCTAGCTCTTCTGCCCACCGGACAAAGGTAGAAATATTTGCAATAGCGGCCAAGTCAGCCGCTTTCTGCTTGCGTGCGACGCCGGTGAATAGTGGTTGCGCAGATTGCATATCCTTAAAGATTTTTCCACCACGAAAATGCATCGCAACTTCGCGAGGCAAAAGTACGGTTTGCGAATCAAAGGCGATAAGAAAATTCTTCTCTATTAGCCACCTTACATTTGGTGCAGCTTTTTTTACATCAGCAACTTGGCCCTTTGGTGGCCCCCAAACCATACGCTGCAATACCTCGGTTGCACCTTTTGGAGCAGCTTCTAACTCTGCGAAATCAATTTTCTTATTTGATTGCGGCCCAAGACCAGCAGGGTGTTCGCCAACCATTGTTCGAATATTTGTTGGAACTCGATAGCGCTCATTTTCGAGATAAAGCAGACCGATTTCCCAGAGCGCTTGGACGGCGCCTTTAGCCTCTTTGGATGTCATGCTCATGATTTCTACAAGTGAAACCGGTTCTTGAAGTGCGCAGATGGTGGTGAGAATATCGAACTGCCATTTATTAAGTGATTCACGGGCTCTCATCAAACTTGGCATCGAATTAGCGCGAGCAGCAAGTGCAGTGATATCCGTCGGAACTGGAGAGATCAGATCTGGACGCAAAGTAAAAAGCATGGCAATCTGATCGTCGGTTCGACCGCGTAGCTCGTCGGCGAAGGAAATAGTTGGATTAGACATAACTGCCCTACATTACTGGGGTTTTACTTCGTGCCGCGCCGCCAAGTTCGAGGTGAAGCGAGCGTGGCAGCTTTCATAAATACCCCCAGGATCGGCGCCACAGCCTTTTTGAGGGCACGAGCGCGCCGGAAATCGTGGATTGGCCAATGTTCGCGGAGTGCATGAAGCTGCAATAGAGCATCTGGATTAATGACTCGAGGATTGCCGACTGCTTCAAGGAGTGGAAGGTCATGGTGACTGTCAGAATATGCGTAGGAATTTTCTAGATCGATTCCGCGTTCGGCGGCTAGCTGTCGGACCGCAATCGCCTTGTAAGGTCCGTGCAACAACTGACCAATTATTTTTCCGGTGTATTTACCACCTTTAACCTCTGCCACAGTGCCCAGTCCACCTGTAAATCCCAATCGTTTCGCAATTAACTCAGCCAAATCTTTTGGAGTGGCGGTCACTAGCCAGACTTCTTCGTTCTGACTCAGATGTTCATTCGCAATTTCGATGGTTCCTTGCCATAGCGCAGGAGAGACGTATTCATCATAAATCTCAATCCCCATTTTTTCGATTTCGCTAGCTTCATGGCCGCGGATAAATTCGCAGGCAGCACTTTGAATCTTTGCGATCTCATCCTTGTTTTCAACTCCAGAAAGGCGGTAGCGCAGATTGGCCACAACGAAGTTAGAGATATCTTTCTTGGTGAAGAACCCACGCTGATACATACCTTTGCTCAAAAAAAAGAGCGAGGAACCCCTCATCAACGTATTGTCGACATCAAAGAAGGCCACTCGCCTCTGATTGAGCGTCATATCACTAGCCTANCCANCCTCGCTGAGAAGGNGCCTCTTAGGCTCGTTTATGATTNCGCAATGGCTACCACGGTTCACCTGTTGCGTCACGGAGAGGTGCACAACCCTGAAAAAATTCTCTACGGTCGACAGCCGGGCTGGCGCTTNTCNGACCGTGGTCAAGAGATGGCGCGAGTCGTTGCAGATTGGTCAAAACAATTTGATGTTGGNGCAGTTATTGCATCNCCANTACAGCGTGCGCAGGAAACGGCTGCGCCACTTGCACAAACGCATNGTTTAGAAATCCTTACNGATGCAGATTTAATCGAAGCCGCAAATATATTTGAAGGCCAGAAATTTGAGNTGGGTTCTGGGGTGNTTCGCCACCCAAAGTCGTGGCGTTACCTCACNAAACCATGGGTGCCATCTTGGGGGGAACCNTACGACGTCTTAATCGAACGGATGTTACGNGCGGTCTTTTCNGCACGAGATATTGCTAATGGAAAAGATGTCTTTTGTGTATCTCACCAACTNCCAATTTGGATATTGCGCTCGGCGGTAGAAGGTAAACGTNTGATGCATGATCCACGTCGCCGNGAATGTACTTTGGCATCAGTAACAAGTTTTCACATAGATAGTTCGGGAGCGATCGAAGGTGTTAGTTATTTAGAACCAGCAAAGCATCTGCTGCCGGTAAAGAAGTGAAGAAACTTATACCCGTGCTATTAGCAAGCACGGTCTTGCTAACCGCATGCAGTACTGGCGGTATTTCGACCGGCAACCAGAATGCATTTGTATCTGGTAATGGAGTCGCTGTTTACGTTAAATCTGCTGATAGAAAACCCGCACCAGTTCTGAGTGGAGCCACTTTAATAAATGGCACTATTACTTTGCCGCATGCAAAAATTACGGTTGTAAATGTCTGGGCTTCATGGTGCTCCCCATGTCGCGCAGAAGCCCCACTCCTTTCAGATTTTGCTAAGAAGTACGCTTCGCAAGATGTTCAATTTGTAGGGATTGTGACTCGAGATAATCTTTCGTCGGCACTAGCATTTGTACGGAGATTTAAGCTCGATTACCCCTCATTTACCGATGACTCTGTTCTTGCTTCATTTCGGAATTCGTTGGTTCCNAATGCGATTCCTACGACCTTGATCATTGACGCTCATGGATATGTAGCAGCCCGCGTGAGTGGTGAAGTGACTGTTGCNCTNTTGAGCGAATTAATTGCCCGAGTCCGTAAGGACCCAGCTCATGCATAATTTCTTTGTTAATCAGATATTTTCTGGCAATTTGATCTTGGCGATGATCGTCGCGGTTATTGCTGGTCTAATCTCTTTCTTCTCGCCATGTGTACTTCCATTGGTTCCAGGGTATCTGGCGTATTCGGCGGGCATGACAGATGTTAAAAACAAGGGCAGAACCGCTCTAGGGGCGCTCCTTTTCGTTCTGGGATTTTCTCTACTCTTTATAAGTTACGGCGCACTCTTTGGATCTCTTGGTGCAAAGATCGTAACTGGGTCGCGTTGGATTTCGATTGTTCTTGGACTGCTGACCATCTTCATGGGAATTGTCTTTCTTTTTAATCAGAAGTTTTATCGCTCCTTTAAGCCACAATGGAAATCCACAGCCGGACTTATGGGAGCACCACTCCTAGGATTCTTATTTGGAATTGGTTGGACGCCTTGCATTGGTCCAACGCTGGGAGCTGTACAAGCTCTTTCGTTCCAAAGTTCGAGCGCTCTGCGTGGTGCAATTCTTTCGGTCGCGTATTGCTTTGGTATCGGCGCACCATTTATCTTGGTTGGTGTTTTCTTTGACCAATCTGCAAAGTTACGACGTTTCATATCTAAGCGTGGCAATGTCCTAACAATTCTTGGGGGAATCTTTTTGATTCTTATTGGGCTCTTGCAAGTCACTGGACTTTGGATTCATTTAGTAAATACGCTTCGCGATTCAATTTCGGGATTTGTGCCGGTGCTATAAATGACTCAGACATCGCATTCCGCGCCAGAACTAGGTTTTATCGGCCTGCTCCGTTGGGCTTGGCGCCAACTTACGAGTATGAAAATTGCGTTGATCTTGCTGATGATGCTTGGTGTTGCCGCAATTCCCGGCTCGCTCTTCCCTCAAAGAAGTCAGAATCCTCAGAAGGTAGATCAGTACTTCACTAGTTATCCCACGCTCTCTAAATGGATGGATCACCTCCATTTCTTTAGCGTTTATTCATCACCCTGGTTTAGCGCTATTTATTTACTCCTTTTTATTTCGCTCATAGGCTGTGTTTTACCACGTACTTTTCATCATCTCAAAGCCATAGGCCAGAAACCTCCGTTAACACCTCGCAATTTGGATCGAATGGAAGGCCACAGAGTTGTTAGTGCATCAAGCGTGGATGCAATTGCCAAGTCAGAAATATGGCTGAAGAAGAATCGGTTTAGAGTCCGCAGTGACGGCGACGCTATTTCTGCCGAGAAAGGTTATAGCCGCGAAACTGGCAATTTGATGTTCCACTTATCACTCATTTTAATTCTTGTTGGCGTGGGCATGGGCGGATTGTTTGGAATGAAGGGCGAAGCGATATTGAACGTGGGTGAGCGATTTATTAATACTCCAACGTCATACGACAATATTTCTTATGGAAAATTCCAGAGCCAGGGATCATTGGTTCCCTTCTCGCTTTCAGTAACTGATTTCAAAGCGACTTATGATCCAATTACTCAGCAGCCGAGTAACTATGTTTTAACCACCATGGTTTCTAATCCAATTGGAACCCCTGCAAAACCAGTAACCATCCAAGTCAATCATCCACTCACATTTGGCAGTACAAAGATTTACCTTCAGGCCAATGGATATTCACCGGTGGTTACAGTCCGAGATGCTTCTGGTTCCATAACTTTCCGAGGTCCCACAACATTCTTGCCGCAAGATGCAGATTTGAGTTCATTGGGTGCAATCAAGGTCCCTGATATGAAACCTCAGATTGGATTCATAGCTTCATTTCTCCCTACGGCGTCGAGCAGTCCAACGCGTGGAATATTTTCCTCTTACCCAGAAGTGCTTGATCCTCGGTTGGTCTTATCGGCTTGGTCTGGAAACTTAGGGCTAGATTCCGGAAACCCGCAATCGGTGTATTCGTTGAACACTTCACAAATGAAAAAGATCGGGTTAAAAGCCCTGACCCTGGGCAGTACATACAATTTTGGTGCCGGCTCGATCACTTTTGATGGATGGAAGCCTTGGGTCAACCTGCAGATTGTTGATGACCCTGGGAAGATATACGCATTCCTAGGAGCAATTTGCGCGATCTTGGGGTTGCTGATGTCACTATTCACACGCCAACGTCGGATTTGGGTCAGGGTAGGTGATCGTGTTGAAATTGCCGGGTTGGCAAAGAACGGGATTCCTGGTCTGGAAGAAGAGCTGGCTTTACTACAGAAGAAATTAGAGGAGCAGTAGTGTCATCAACAAGTTTTGCCTACTTTTCGAACGACGCCATCTACGCATCTTTAGCAATCTTCACGATTGCATTTATTGCGCACACAGTTGAAGTCGCTTGGTCGGTTAAAAATGTTGAAGGCGTGAGCGCTACAACCTTTGATTTTGAAAAAACAGATCGTGCCGGCCGTATCGGCACCGCGATGATGATCCTTGGTTTTACGCTCTTGATTGTGGCAGATACAACTCGTGGACTTTCTGCACACCGGGTTCCCTGGGGCAACATGTACGAGTTTTCAATTACCGGTGCGCTGATGTTGACCGGCGCCTATCTATTTTCCTTAGCAAAGTATAAATTACGTTGGCTTGGATTACCTGTTTCAATTTCGGTACTTCTCACATTAGGTACTGCTATTACAGTCTTGTATCGACCTAGCGCTCCACTTGTCCCCGCTCTTAAATCGCCATGGCTAGCCATACATGTATTAGCTGCAATTATTTCTGGCGGCGTATTTTTGGTTGCCAATTTGGTGGCTGCAACATATTTATTGATGGACAGATTCGAACTCAAGGGTGGCCGTCCTCAGTGGGCTCTGAAGATTCCTTCACTCGAAGCGCTCGATCAATTGTCGTATCGCCTGGTGGCCTTCGTATTTCCGCTATGGACATTTGCGGTTATTGCTGGAGCAATCTGGGCAGAATCTGCGTGGGGTAAGTATTGGAGTTGGGATCCAAAGGAGACTTGGGCGTTCATCACATGGGTTGCGTACGCTGCCTATTTGCATGCACGCATCACAGTTGGGTGGCGCGGACGTCGCGCAGCGTGGCTCTGCATCTTCGCTGGATCGACCTTCTTATTTAATTACATTTACGTAAATATTTGGGGCACTGGCTTACATACATATTCTGGCTTGTAAGAGGTATTAAAGCTTTCTTAAGAAATCATCGTTGTCATCAGGTGGGATCAATCGGGTTGGTCTGCGATTAGTCGTCCCAGGTGTTCTTGGTCGTCCGGCGATCAACCAGGCAATCGATCCGAACAAACCAAAAATGATAACAATTAAAAGCCAACCCCATTTAGGCAGGTTGCGGACTGATTCCTGATTTGTCTTCGCGCAGTCGAAGATTGCATAAAGTTGTATCGCGATTCCACCAACTACCAACAGGACATCTAGCATGACTTTAGTTTACCTGTTAAATCAAAAGTGCAAGAGCCAGGGTTGTGGAGAAGAAGAGTTGTAGTTTGCCGACTTTACCTAACATAGGGATTAATTCGACCCCTTTCGCTCCGGCAAAGGTCCCACGAGCAATCTGGACCGTAGTTGGGATAAAGATGAGCGTTAGTAGTGCCCAAGGTGAAATTGAAATTGCGCTCAATGCCGCGATATGTGAAATCACAAGTAGCCCAATAAAGAGCCGACGAGCACCCGCATCACCTAAGCGAACCGCCAATGTCCTTTTTCCGACTAAAGCGTCTTTAGGTAAGTCGCGAAGATTGTTTACCGCCAGAATCGCACAAGAAAGCGCTCCTACTGGAATAGCAACGAGGAGACTCTGCCAAGTGATTCGGTGAGCCTGGACAAAATAACTGCCCATGGTTGCTACAAGGCCGAAGAAGAGAAAGACGGAAATTTCGCCAAACCCTAAGTATCCGTATGGCTTAGATCCACCGGTGTAACCCCAGGCGGCGACAATACTTACGGCGCCAACAATTACCAACCACCACGAAACGCGCCAAGATAGTAGAAGCCCTAATGCGGATGCCAGAAAGAAGCAGAAGATTGCGGCCTGCTTTACTGCACGCGCAGATGCCATTCCGCTGGCAACGAGTCGGATCGGTCCAACTCGATTCTCATCTGTACCTCTAATGCCGTCGCTGTAGTCATTCGAGTAGTTAACCCCGATTTGAAGTAAAAGGCTGACGGCCAGAGCCAAGACAGCGCTGAGGAAGTTGATCGAATGATGATCACTATGACGCAATGCAGTCCCTACCAGGACGGGGGCTATTGCGGCAGGGAGAGTACGGGGGCGTGCGCCGGCGATCCATTTGTTCATTTGTAAGATCTCTCAAATTTCTTCGCCAATGTAAGGCGATCTGGTTTGCCGATTGTAGTAAATGGAAATTCGACTTCATCTAAGAAATATTTAGGTACAGCATACGCACCGAGGCGTACTCGCAAGAATTCCTTTATTTCTGCCTGATTAAGTATGGTTTTAGAAGCCAGACATAGTGCTTGGCCCCATTCTGGATCTGTTACCGCACAGGCCATAAACGAGCTCGTAGGAAACTTTTCCGTAAGTATTTCTTCTAATACGGTGAGTGATATCTTTTCGCCACCAGAAATAATCTGATCATCGATTCGGCCTTCCACAAATAATTTACCTTCTACAATCTTTCCTAAATCACTCGCGAGAAACCAGTCATTCAACTTATTCATTTGCCAAGTTTCGGCATCTCCAAGATAAGTGGTTGCTTGCATTGGACCTTTAAGCGCAATGCGCCCAATCGAATCTATTTCCACATCTACTCCGGCAAGCGGTTGATTATTATAAATACATCCACCACTCATTTCTGACATTCCGTAAGTTGTAACAACATGTATCCCATTGGCTTGTGCATCTTTTTTAAGCAATTCCGAAGTCGCAGATCCTCCGACTAAGACGGTCTTCATCTTCTGAAGGTGGGCAAGTAATTCTTTTTCACCGTTGATGGCACGATATAACTGAGTTGGGACTATCGAGGTAAAATCGGCATCGAGGTAATCCATCGATTTACGAAGGTCTATGACTTCGCTATTCAATTCAAGTGCTCGAACTAAAACATTGACGCCTGCAATGTGATTGATCGGAAGCAAAAGCGACCATCGGTCAAGAGGTTTTGCCCCAATGAATTGGTGTGCGGCTCTTGCCGAAGCGCGCAGTGCCATAGCGGATAGAGCAACTTCTTTTGGCGCCCCCGTCGATCCACTCGTCGGAATGACTACAGCGATATCGGGGTTTACCTGCTGGAATTTAGAGGGACCAAAGGCTAAAGCGGGCCCATCGCCATCGAGGGCAGCCTTCAGGACTCTCATCAGCTGTGTAATTGACCACTCCGGTGGCACAGAGACTAATTCCCGCGGTGACGTTTTAACCATAGCCACCGTAGGCTACCTGCTTAGAAGCGCAGCAGCGATACATAAATCACCGAGATACCCCGAGATACCCCGATGCAAGAGGAGTGGCCGTGAGTAAGCCGTTTAAACGTGACCCCGGTAGCCGGGAAATTCCGGCATGGAAAATTCCTGCTGGTGGCGAGCAATTTACTGACATTATTTACGAAACAGCCGAAGGCATCGCCAAGCTCACAATCAACCGTCCAGAAGTGAGAAATGCATTTCGACCTCAAACACTTTTTGAATTAGAAGAGGCGTTCTCGATGGCTCGGGATGATGAAACCGTAGGAGTCATCATTTTGACAGGCGCTGGATCAGAAGCATTTTGTTCTGGTGGAGATATCAATGTTCGCGGTGACGACGGATATATTGGCAGCGATACTTTAGGAAAAAAAGGAATTGGTCGATTAAATGTTTTAGATCTACAAATTCAAATCCGACGTCTACCAAAGCCAGTAGTTGCGATGGTAGCTGGATGGGCAGTAGGTGGGGGACATGTCTTGCATGTTGTCTGTGACCTGACTATCGCCGCCGATAATGCAAAATTTGGTCAAACCGGTCCAATGGTTGGTTCCTTTGATGGTGGCTACGGTGCCGGTTTACTCGCAGCTCACATCGGGCAGAAAAAGGCACGAGAGATTTGGTTTTTGTGTCGTCAATATGATGCCCAAGAAGCTTTAGATATGGGATTAGTCAACACTGTCGTACCGATTGCAGAGTTAGAAGCAGAAACCGTTTCGTGGTGCCGGGAAATGCTTAGACATTCTCCAATGGCACTTCGTCTATTAAAAGCTGGCCTCAATGCAGCCGATGATGGATTGGCTGGCGTGCAACAACTTGCGGGCGATGCGACTCTGCTTTTCTACTTAACCGAAGAAGGTCAAGAGGGTCGCGATGCTTATAAAGAGAAGCGCGAACCAAACTTCGAAAAATTTCCGCGCCGTCCATAAAAATGCTTGATCAAGTATTTAAAGATCTGGCAATATTGCAGATCCCGATGCGCAATAGATTTCGCGGGGTTACCATACGTGAAACCGCTATTTTCCGGGGGAGTCACGGGTGGAGTGAATTCGGAGCTTTCACAGAATATAACGATCAAGAATCTTCTTCTTGGTTGAAGGCTGCGCTGGAAGCAGCAAATAAACCCTGGCCTGCCTTGTTTAGAGAGCGCGTAGCAATTAATGCAACTCTACCAATCGTTGCACCGGCACAAGTAGCTGGAATATTGAATAGGTTCCCGGGATGCACCACAGTCAAGATGAAAGTTGATGATTTTTCCAATGGCTCTGAAGTTCTCGAAGAAGTTTTAAACATCAACCCTGATTACAAGATTCGTCTCGATGTAAATGCAGGATGGGATGTGGATACCGCGATCAGCAATCTCTTGGAGTATCACCTTCGATTTGGCAATGTCTTTGATTATGTAGAACAACCCTGTGAATCATTGCCTGAATTGGCGCGCGTCAAGGCAGAGTCACCGATTCGAATTGCAGCTGACGAATCAATTCGTAAACATCTCGGCGAAGATTTCTCGCAGATTAAACTCTATGCAGATGTGGCAATTCTTAAATGGCAACCAGTAGGCGGATTTGATGATGCGCATCGGATTGCGAAAGAAATTGGTTTACCTGTGGTTGTTTCCAGCGCGCTTGAAACTGGAATCGGTATTTCTCATGGTTTGGCACTAGCAGCCTCCTTTGAAGAATCGGATTTTGCTTGCGGATTGGGAACTGTTGCGCTCTTTGAGGACGACGTTTGTGAGCCGGCCGTGATTCCAATCGATGGGTACTTAGAAGTCAAGCGTCACGAACCACACAACCATGAGAGGTACCTCGCTAATTCAGAGCGAACCACTTGGTGGCATGAGCGTATTCTTCGAGTCTGGGAGTTAATCGAGCGGGGAGAAAAATGAACTCAACAACTTTCGCCCGCAATATGGTCCGCCAACTAATAGAAGTTGGGATATCGGATTTTGTTATTTCTCCAGGATCTCGAAACGCACCGTTGTCGATCGCGCTATATCAAGCAGAACTAGCAGGTCTAGTCGATCTACATGTTCGGGTAGACGAACGCGGAGCAGGTTTTTTTGCATTAGGACTAAGCAAAGCTTCACAGAACTATGTTGTAGCGATCTGCACTAGTGGAACCGCGGCAGCCAATCTGCATCCAGCAATGCTTGAAGCATTTCACTCACACGAACGACTCTTGGTAATCACTGCAGATCGTCCAGAACGCTTGCGTCGCACTGGTTCTAATCAGACAACCGATCACGTGGGAATCATGGCTCCAGTAAAGACAATTGATTGCACCCAATCCATAGATATCCGTGGCCACCTAGATGGCGGTCCGATTCATCTGAATTTACAATTTGATGAACCGTTGCTGGGTGATGATCGAACAGACTGGTTAAATGGTTTACATGTGCGCTCACTAACCCCCTCATCAATTTCAGCACAGGCGATTTCCGCACAGGCGATTTCCGCACAGGCGATCTCAGTATCTGGCAAGGGAGTACTGATCGTTGGGCACGATCGTGCCGGTTTTTCGGTAGCGCAGGTTGAATCTCTTGCAAAAGAGCTTGGTTGGCCGCTCATTGCAGAAGATCCATTAAGTTTTTCGCATTCCGTACCGCATGCAGCCTTGCTCTTGAGTGATCCAATTATTCAAGAGTTTTTGGCGCCAGAGCAGATCATCATTGTAGGCCGAGCAACACTTTCTAGAAGTATAAGTACATATCTTGCTACCTGTAAAAATTTGGTGGTAATTGATCCACGGACAAAGACAGTAGATGTAAATCGTAAGGCGAATCAAATATTTACATCGATTCCCGCCGTCAATTCACAACCAGATGCGCAATGGGTCGCGCGATGGAAGAAAGTTTCTGCATCCGTTGCGCACCTGCCATTCGAATGGTCAGAACAAGCCGCGATATCTGCAATAACTCGCGCCATTCCAAATGAGAGTGCGCTCTTTGTAGGCAGCAGTCGTCCGGTTAGAGATATCGAAGCATTTGCCCAACCTCGTACCGGTATAGACACATTTGCCAACCGTGGATTGGCAGGCATTGATGGCAATATTGCATCTACTTTTGGCATTGCCACCCATTACGAAAGAAGTTATGCAATTATTGGTGATCTAACCTTCTTGCATGATATTTCTGCGTTAATCAATCCGGTAGACGCTAAATTGATGATTTTTGTGATCGATAATAATGGCGGTGGCATATTTGATACCTTGCCACAAGCTGGAGTTGAGGGCTTCGAAAAAATCTTTGGTACGCCTCATGGTCTCAATTTGGAGCATGTCATATCAGGTTTTGGTTATCCCGTTGATAAAGCCAAGAGCGTTGCAGATCTCGAGCGACTAGTGATCCATCCCTTTGTGGGCTTGCACTTTGTGATTGTAGAAGTTCCTGATAGAAAAGAGAATGCCGCAAGACTAAAGGAGATAACTCAGAGTCTTTGCAGTGCTGTGCGGATTGGTAATAATTTAGCCTGACTTTCTGCTAGCTCTTGGGTTGCTTCAGAACCTGCAACAATTCCGCAACCGGCAAATAATCTGATCTCTAAATGATCCGGAGATAGTTGTCCACATCGCAGCGCGATTCCAATTTCACCATCACCATGAGCATCGATCCAACCAACTGGTCCGGCATATCGACCACGATTCATTGACTCTAATTCAATGATTAACTCTAGAGCTGTATCAGTAGGAGTCCCGCAGACAGCAGCAGTCGGATGCAGAGCCGCCACAAGTGTAAAGATATCTACGTGAGCCGCGGATTCATTGATCACACCGGTGACATCAGTAGCTAGATGCATAACATTGGGAAGGTGCAGGACGAACGGCGCCTCTGGCACGTTAGTGGATGATGCAAATGGAGCAAGCGCATCCGCAACTGATCTAACTGCATATTCGTGTTCCTCTAAATCCTTGGAAGATTTTGAGAGCGAACCCGCAAGTGTGGCATCGCGTACCTCATCACCAGTTCTTTGAATTGTTCCGGCCAAGACTCGAGAAGTAACCAATGATTTGTTAAGACGCACTAATAGTTCTGGTGTCGCTCCAATTAAGTCATCAACTAGAAATAGCCACGTTGATGGATATTCACTTTCCAGTGAGTGCAGTAAAGATGCTGGATCGATTGGAGAATTGCTTTGCGCGATTACATCTCTGGCGAGCACAACTTTTTCAAGTGAGTCACTCTTGATTCGCTTTACTGATTCATCAACGCGTTGTGACCATTCTTGATCGCTCAATGTGCCGCCACGCCAATCTAGTGTCAACGAGGGTTCAGATAAAACCCGGGTGGCTAGTTGTGGTTGTACTTCTCCGATCCAGGTAATCCAAGACTTACCATTTTTTTGCACGATAACGACTTCGGGAATCATAAGAACCGAGGGCTCATTTTCCGAGAAGGCAAATGATGTGAAAAGAATTGGACCAGTACCAACACCATGCACATTATTTTTAATATCTAGACGGGATAGTTCGTTCTTCCACCAAGCCGACGCATCCGAGAAGCGCTTCTTTCCTATAACGGTTGTTGACTTATATGTGCCAAAGGCAATAAAACCATCTGCGCCACGAATCCACGACCCAGTTATTGGTATCCCACAGTCGATCTCAGTTAATCGAGGGTGCTCCCCAAGAAGCTCAGTGGTTATTCGCGATGCCATACCCCTAAGTTAAGTGCTTTTATTGCTTTGGTACAAAACGCCATAAAGTTGGCAATGTTGTGCAGGCAATAGCGATCTTGATCACTTCACCCAAGATAAATGGCGTGAAACCTTTGGAAAATGTCCAAGTCCAAGTCGCTCCTGCAACGTGATGTAGCCAGATAAGTCCAGTTGTAAAAATTACCGCATCACCAATGAGCATTGTTGGGATCACAGTAGAAATTTTCTGATCCCATTTGCGTCCTGCTAGGAACCCAGTGATCAATGAGGCAATCAACATTCCTACTAAGTACCCGCCAGTTGCCCCCGTCATGCGCGCTAAGCCATGTCCACCAGAAGCAAATACTGGTGCACCAAGAAATCCAATAATCATGTAACTTGCAAATGTTGTGAATCCCAAACTTGCGCCGTATGCGGTTGCCAAGAGAAGTGCGCCCAATGTTTGGCCTGTGACTGGGACCGGTGAGCCTGGAACGGGAACCGTGATTTGTGCCATGAGTGATAGAAATGCAACGCCGCCAAGAACGAGCGCGACTTTTGTGGCAGCGTTTGAACGAGTCACATAGGCATTACGAAGAGTGGTGGCAGTTGAAATCGACATTTGCTTGCCTTTCCTGGAGCTAACCAATTTGTCAGGCGAGCCTACTCCCAGAAGAATGTACGGGTGAGTAAGTCAGCAGATCTCAACAAAGAGCCCGAAGATGTTTCGGCTATGTTCGATGGAGTAGCAAAGCGCTACGACATTATGAACGACCTTTTGAGTTTGGGCCAGACTAAAGCTTGGCGCAAGAAGGCAACCGCAATTATTGCCCCGGGACCCGGCATGAAGATATTGGATATTGCCGCTGGTACTGGATCTTCTAGTCGACCATTGGCCGATGCAGGAGCAGAAGTTATACCTGCAGATTTCTCGCAAGGCATGCTGGATGCAGGAAAGAAACGCCATCCCGACTTGAAGTTCACATTGGCCGACGCACTGAACCTGCCATTTGCAGATGAAGAATTTGATGTAACTACAATTTCATTTGGCCTTCGAAACACACACGATGTCCAGAAGGCGCTGAAAGAAGCGCTGCGCGTTACAAAGTCAGGTGGCCGTTTAGTAGTTGTTGAATTCTCGCACCCGACTAATCCAATCTTTCGGAGCATCTACATTAAATATTTAATGGCTGCGCTACCGAAGGTTGCCCGAAAATTGTCTTCTAATCCAGATGCATATATTTATCTTGCGCAGTCGATCCGCGCCTGGCCAACCCAAGAGCAACTGGCAGAAAAAATCAAGACAGCTGGCTGGGGAAGTGTTGCATGGCAAAATTTCACATTTGGAATCGTTGCGATTCATATCGCTTTCAAGGATGCCGAGAAGTAAATGGCATTTGGAATTCCACATCTAGATTTAAAACTCGAATTGTCTCTGAAGAGCGATATGAAGAAAGTCGAAGCATTGCTGCGTTCGCATATATCTGGTGACTATCCATTGGTTGTAGAAACCTCTCGCCACTTGGTAGAAGCCGGAGGTAAGAGATTGCGCCCGCTGCTGACCCTGCTTGCAGCGCAATTTGGAGATCCTAAGGCAGACGGCATCGTTGAAGCAGCAGTTGTCTGCGAACTTACTCATCTTGCAACTTTGTATCACGATGATGTTATGGATGAAGCGCCATTGCGTCGCGGGGTAGAGAGCGCGAATTCGCGGTGGAACAATACGGTTGCAATCCTGACTGGCGATTATCTTTTTGCAAAGGCATCTGATTTGCTCGCTGATTTGGGAGCAGAAGCTGTTCGATTACAGGCTCGGACATTCGAAAGATTAGTTATTGGCCAGATCACTGAAACTCAAGGTTCAACTGTCGGATTAACAATGCTAGAGCACTATTTGCGGGTTGTGGCCGACAAGACTGGTTCGTTGATTGCCACTTCTGCCAGATTCGGTGCTCTGCTTTCTGGAGCCACGCCTGAAGAAGTAGAAGCCATGACTCGATTCGGTGAAAAACTAGGCGTTGTTTTTCAATTAGCCGATGATGTAATCGACATTGCCAGTGAATCTAATGAATCAGGCAAGACTCCGGGAACCGATCTTCGGGAAGGGGTTCCGACTTTGGTCACACTTTATATATTGGAGTCAAAGGATTCCGCCGATGCAGAATTACGAAAGATTCTTTCGGCTCCAATCACCGATGAAGCTATTGTGCAAGAGACGCTAAAGAAATTGCGTAACCATCCTGCAATGGAGAAGTCGCGCAAACTATTGCATAGCTATGCAGATGAAGCGCGATTGGAGATTGAACCTCTCAGAGATATTGCAGCGAAGCGAGCTTTAGTCGAGCTTTGCCAAACCATCATCACTCGCACTTCCTGATTTTAATAAATCAGTACCCAGAGTAAAGAGCGCTAACCAAACAATAAAAAAGCCAATCCATCGGCCGGTAGTCATGACTTCGTGCCGTACCAAGATGCCGATGAGAAATTGCACCGTCGGAGTGATGTACTGCAGTAAACCAATAATTGTGTAAGGCAACCTATTCACTGATCCATTGAAAAGTAACAGGGGGACGGCGGTAACGACGCCCGCACCCATTAAAAGAATTGTTAAACCAAGATGGTGCCCAAATTGCCCCTGACCTTTGTGGCCAATCCAGATTAAGTATCCAAAATATGGAAGGAAGGAAATTAGGGTTTCAAGTGCTAGGCCCTCTAAAGCCCCGAGTCCAAGTTGTTTTTTGACCAACCCATAACTTCCCCAAGAGACAGTGATTGCCAATGCGATCCAAGGAAAATGTCCATAGTCCAGCGCAAGCACCAGAACACCAATTGTGGCGATACCTATGGATAGCCATTGTAATTTCCGCATTTTTTCTTTCAGAAGGATTACCCCGAAAAGTACAATAATCAGTGGGTTGATGTAATACCCAAGTGCGCACTCGACAACGTGTCCATGAATGACACCCCACACATAAATCAACCAGTTGCCAGATATAAAGAGAGATGAAAAGAACAAGCGGATTAAATTCCGTCTCACCTTTAATAGCGCCAAGGTTGATCGGAGTCGCCTTGAAAAACCAAGCACTATTACACAAAAGACCAAAGTCCAGACCGCACGATGACTGACTATCTCAAAGGAGTTAGAAGGTTCTAGCAGCGGCCAATAAAGGGGGAACAAACCCCAAAGAAGGTAGGAGGCGACTCCGAACAACAACCCAAGCTTGTTTTTGCTCACTAGTGGCTAGCGATAATTCTGGAACTGAACCGAAAATTCCCAAGGATGATCCTTAACAATTTGGATTGCGACCTGAAGGTCATCACGACTTTTGCTTGAAACCCGAAGTTCTTCGCCTTGAATCTGAGTTTTAAGCGTCTTGGGACCTTCATCTCGGAGCAATTTTGCAATCTTCTTGGCATCTTCGGTCTTAATGCCTTCTTTAAAGGCACACGAGATCTTATAAATTTTTCCGCTCAGTTGTGGTTCTGATGGATCAAGATGCTTAAGTGATACACCGCGCTTCACCAACTTGTCTTTAAATACATCAAGCGCCGACTTTGCCTTCTCTTCACTATCTGCTTCGATGTTGTACTTTTCACCAGATTTTTCAATCTTTGTTCCAGTATTTTTAAAGTCAAAGCGGGTAGATATTTCGCGATCAGTCTGATTGAAGGCGTTATCAACCTCCATGTGATCAACTTCCGAAACTATGTCGAAACTGGAATCAGCCACGGTGCGCCTCCTGTTGTCTAATTCTTGTACGAGATAAGAGTATGTGTCCTACGAAGCCTATTACTAGGGCGATGATGATCCCAACGTTGGCGCTAGCCCAACTGCCGGTCTTACCGCCGATTAATCCCATGAAATAGCCTTGCCAGGAGAGCCACGAGGCAAAGGTATTAGTGACAAATCCCCAACCCACGGCCGTCCCAAATATCACCAATCCAATGGATCGCAAGTTCCAGACGCCGTAACGACCATCCAATTCAAATAGTTCGTCTTGCGAGTAATCAACCTTTCGCATTAAGACGTCAGCCACAAAGATAGTTGACCAGACTGCGATAGGTACCCCCAAGGTAATTAAAAATCCCTGAAACGGTCCGATGAAATTAGGGGCGACCCACACAATATAAATTGTTCCAGCGGCCATAATCGTGGCATCAATTGACGCAGCCACATGTCTTTTAACGGGTAGTCCAATCGA
>TBL_comb47_HYPODRAFT_10000928_pt1 | contig 38607 bp, 48 predicted proteins | sample TroBogypolimnion_40_FD_10682 | JGI IMG/M metagenome (IMG submission 10682)
TTCATCAACGATGACAGGTCGGATGTGAAACGTAAGATTAATGAAATCACCGGTTCCAATCTTTTCGAAGAGAAAAGCTACGAGCAATACAAATAAGAAGTGACTAGAGTACTTAAAGTACTTTAAGTACTTGAATTGCGGGGACTCCCAACTTTAGTCAATTTAGATCACTTTAGTCACTTATAAATGAAGAAAATCCTGGTTTTTCGTCTTTCCGCCATGGGCGATGTAGCCCTCACGGTACCTGTTATTCGCAGCGTGATAGAAGCAAACAGTGATTTGCATATCACACTGGTGACGAGACCCTTCTTCGCCCCTTTCTTTTTCGGCATTCCCCGTCTAAAATTATATTTTCCCAAACTGGAGGAAAAACACAAGGGATTAAAGGGGCTTTACCGGCTTTACAAGGATTTGAAAGAGGTTGGTCCCTTTGAGGAGGTCATTGACCTGCATGCCGTGCTTAGGACAAAAATCGTTGGCTTTTTCTTTCGGCTCGCCCGCGTCCCTGTCTACTCTATCGACAAAGGCAGAAAAGAGAAAAATAGGATCATACGTACCAAGAAGATCACAGAACTAAAACACTCTACCCAGCGCTATGCGGACACCTTTCTGAAGGCGGGCATCGAAGTCAGAATCGGGAAGGCACCCTACATCGACTATTCATCGGAGGCTTTTCAAAATGCACGAAGCTTTCTTTTGGGCAAGATTCCCGAAAAAGGATACCTGAAAATCGGACTCTCTCCTTTTGCCAATACGGCGCCCAAAATCTGGGGAATTGAAAATTTCAAAGAGTTGATTACCCTGATCAACAAAAACCACAAGGCAGTTTTTTTTCTCTTTGGTGGCGGCGAAAAAGAGCTGAAACTTTTGAGAAAACTGGAGCAACACAGTGACAATGTGGTCCTGGTAGCGGGTAAGTTTACCCTTTCCGAAGAGATCGCCATGATAAGAATGCTGGACCTGATGATTGCCATGGACTCTTCCAACATGCACCTCGCTTCGCTTTCCGGTGTCAGAACCATCTCCGTCTGGGGGGGAACCCATCCGGCCTTCGGCTTCTCTGCCCTGGGCCAGCCGAAAGAGTACCAGATACAACCACCTGAAGGCATTCTGACCTGCCGGCCTTGCTCTGTATTTGGCGGAAAACCCTGCATCTACCCTACCCCAAGTTGCATGGAACTGATCAAGGCCATCGATATCTACAAACGATTGGTGATGCTGAATGTATTGAATCCGAAAACTAAGGATCGGGAATAAAAATATGCCTTCACCATTGGAAACAAGCTGCGGCAGCAAACCCACCAGACCGCAATTAGCTTTCCTCACCCCTTAGCCACCCCTTGAAACTGCCTTTCCGGTGGCGGTAATTCTTGTTGCGCCGATCCAGTTTTAACAACAGGTCAATGGCTTTCTGCTCAGGCATCTTGCACAGTGCGGAATATTCTGATGCAATTAGCCGAAGGGTCTCTTCATCCGTATCCAGTTGTCTGAAATTGTAAATGCCATCTTCAAAGCCGACTGGCTGGAACTTCATCCTGTTGAGGTCCACAACAGCAAATTGATACTCTGCCTCCAGCTTTTTTATCAGGGTATTACCGGGCGAATAGTCCAGGTGGAAAATCCCGTTTTTATGCAGTTGCGCCCAGGTAAACCGGACCCATTGTTTCAGAATATTTTGCTTGTCCTCGACATGGTTGTTCAATACATCTCTCAGCGTAAAATCACAACGGTAGTTCAGGGAAACATAGTAACTCTCCCTGAGTTTTCCCCCCGAAATACACTCTACGTAGGCAACAGGCGTTGGCGTGGAGGCACCGCAATCCAAAAAACGGCTGGCATTCAGGAAGGACCTGGCAGCCTTTGAGCCCCGCACGTAAACATAGGCATACCTGTTGACCAGATTTGGCAACCTGAAGGACTTTACATTCAATTCAAAACCCAGCGCTTCAAAAATTTTCACCTCAGTTACGGTCTTTAAAAATAGAGGTGCCGTGACCTTCAAAATAGTCCGGAAGATTTTTAACCCAACTTTCAAGCTCCTCAAATCCCGGAGCCAACAGGTATTGATTTCGTTTGCCCATGGTGATCATTGGTTCATAAAACCTTGTTGCTTCAGTACCTCCAGCAACATATTTGAAAAAACTACATTGTCCGACTTTTTGTAACGGACTTCGGTAAAGACCTGTGCAAGGGTTTGCTTGTAGTTTTCGGCGACAAACCTCTGATTCTCAGGCAGAGCTTCCTTTTCGGCATACAGCTGTGCAATTTTTTCAGCATCGTAGCTGGCATAAGTCTCCGAATGAACAATGGCCGAAAGAGGTAACCTGTCGACCAGTGGCGGTTGCTCGTCCGGCCATCCCAGAGTAACCGTCGTGATCGGTACGACACCGGCCGGAAGTTTCAGAATATCAATGATTTTTGCTGCCAGGTAAGTGGTTGTTCCCAGATAGCAAATGCCAAGACCTTCACTTTCTGCGGCAATGCATACATTTTGGGCGACCAGCAAGGCATCGATGGCTGCGGTAAAAAAAGAGAGAAAGTTGTCATAACCGGGATCCGCCTGGTTCTGTTTGCACCAAAGGTTAAATCGATTGAAATCAGCACAAAAGGTCAGCACGACGGGGGCCGCTTCAACCATTGGCTGGTTAAAATGGCATCCGGCCAACTGCTTTTTCATCTCCGCATGCCGGTTTACGACAATGCTGTAAACCTGCATATTTCCGGTGGTGGAGGCCCTGCATCCGGCTTCCAGGATGCTGCTTAGCAACTCATCAGAAACATCACGATCCGTGTATTTCCTGATGGAACGGTGCTGCAAAATCGTATCCAGCATAAAATTGAGTTTGTTGCAAAGATAAAAGCAATAACTTAGATATTCATCATGCAAAAGTGGTTCCTGGGCACAGTCGAAAGATCAATTTTCAATTTTCGATAGTGGTCCCTAAAAACTCCGAAAGGCTCCGTCTTTCCAACGCGAGTTCAATTAAGAATGGGAAAAGAGTATGACTTGAATTCAATTTTCAATGTCACGACAGTTCAGTTGGAAATTTGGGCAGGCTTAAACATACCAGGTTTTTGATCACCCCTGCGGGGCAAGTCAGGCGCCCCATTTTGCCACTCTATCTATCATCGGTGCCGAGTTTGAAACCCGAAACCAAAGTTCCATCAGCTCCGGTTTGACCTCTTCCGGCAATTCTTGGTAGAGATTGCCCATAAAACTGGTGCCGTCAATGATGCGTGAAACGGTCAGTCCTGTTTTTCCTGATAGATTTCCTTCTTGAAGAATTTTCTACTCCTTATCTCCTGCCTCAAGTTGAAAAATAGTTCCGGCAATTGGCCTAATCCAGTTTGTAGATCCGTTCCATCAGCTGCCACTTTTCGTCCGCAGTAGCCTCCTCCGGACTTTGCTGAAACCTGGAGACATATGCCTCCCATTCGCTTTGTCTTGGCTTCTGGGCCAACTCCTGCATGGCACTGTCATGGTCAAAATCGGGTACTGTCTCCATAATCATAAACAGTCTCGTTCCCTGGAGGTAAATTTCCATGTCGAGGATACCTACTTCCCGCATGCCGTTTGTGATCTCCGGCCAGGCAGCTCCCGGAGCATGAACTTTTTTGTATGCCTCAATGAGTTGGGCATCCTCCTTTAAAGAGAGTGTCTTACAAAAACGTTTGAAGACCGGAAGTTCATTTGATGCAACGTATTTCATCCTGGTACATTTTTATATAGGTCTTTTGGAACCAGTTTCCGGGTTTATATCCACTTTGGGAGACTCGATCCGAAACGGTTGTTTAAAAGCAATTATTTATCTGGAAAGCCGGGAACAATCAACAAGTCCGAAACATCAATGACCCGTTCCAATTTTCACTCCGCTCATACCTTCCACTCCGCTGAGTTTGGTCCAGAAGAATCCATACAGTGCAATCACCATAAAACAGGCGGCCGGGACCACGTAACCTGCCGACATGCCATCGGCATCGGCGATAGCCCCCATGACTTTTGGCAATACGGCACCACCCATGATAGCCATGACGATGAACGAAGATGCCACCTTTGACCGCTCTCCCAATCCAAATATTCCAAGAGAGAAGATGGTAGGAAACATAATGGACATGAAAAAAAAGCTGAGAAATACCGCCACCACGGACACCCAGCCCAGTTTGGCCACGATGACAAACATCAATATCACATTGATCAGGGCATAGAGGCCCAGCATTTTATGGGCCTTGGTGACCCTCAGGATAAATGATCCTGTAAAACGGCCCAGCAGGAACAGTGGGAATGCCATCCACGACATGAGGGAGGTTGCTCCCTTTTCAGTCAGGAAATAAACCCCGTTTCGCAGAATGGATCCATTTTCGCCTCCAATGAACCAGCTTGATTTCATGCTTTCGGATATCGCCGGAACCTCTTCAACCATGTAATTGATGAAGAAACTGAAAATCCCGGCCTGTGCAGCCACATACAGGAACTGTGCAATCGTTGCACCAGTAAAGTGAGGTGCCGACCATATGCTGCTTTTGTGAATCAGATCTCCCCTTTTCAGCGAGATAAACAGAATGGATCCCACACCTGCAAGAACGGTGACAACATCGAACACCATGGCCAGGGTATGGTTTACGGCCACCATGGCCACCGGATCGGCAAGCGTTGCCCTGTCCATGTAAATCAGTTGGGCAAAGAAGCGGAAGATCATGCCCAATGCAAAGCTGAACAATACGGCACAAACATACAAAAGGACCGTCGACAACAGGCTTTGCTGGCCAAATACATCGGCATGAGCCGGCGCATTCTCCGAATGATGGCTATTTTTCTTATCTTCAACAATATCAGGCATGTTGCTCTTAACAAAGGCAATGATAAGGACCAATATAATGAGCGCAAGCCCGACATAGGGAATCCACATGGTTTTGTGCGCAATTTCGGCATTCTGCTGGGCATTGAGCGTCGCGTCGGAATGGTAGAAATACAATCCGCCGATGAACGGGGCAATTGGCCAGCCCAGCGCGTTAAAAGATTGTGCCAGGTTAATGCGGGAAGCTGCATATTTTGAATTCCCCAATACCGTGGTATAAGGGTTGGCAACAGTCTCAAGAAATGAAAAACCCATGGCGACCAGGCAAACTCCAAGGAGCACCGCCCAGAAACCGTCGATCCTGGTGGCTGGATAAAACCACAAACAGCCTACGGCAGCCAAACTAAGACCAAGAATAATCCCCCACTTGTATCCTAGTCTGTGAATAAACCAGCCTGCAGGCAAGGCCATGAAAAAATAGCCCAGGTAATGAGAAAACTGAACATTGGCCGAGTCGGCCTTCGTGAGGTGGTAATAATCTTGAAAATGCTTGTCCATCGTATCTATCAAGCTGTTACCAACCGCCCATAAAGTAAAAAGCAATGCTACCAGGAAGAAAATGATCGTATGGTTTCTTCCATCTTCAGTGGTAAAAAGACCCTTTTTTGTGCTGTCCATTTCGTAATTAGTAAGGATTGAGTTTTAGATTTATTGTCCATTCAAATGTCATTAAACTTATCCGGTTTGCCAAATATCCATTACCTGCCAAGGTCAGTTGCTCGAAAAAATGTCGTGAAAGATGTTTTTGCATCTGCTTTCTTCGATCCAGGGTTAGAATCATTTCAGATTTTCTGATATTAAATGAAGATTCTGGTTGATTTTATAAACATTTGCAGGGAGAAATTGGTTGAATTGTGTGGTGCCAGTTTTTTGCCTGATCAAACCTACAAGCCATGAACAAATTTTGCAGTGACTACGTCCGCATTGATTCTTCAGGCATTGACCTGATGAGAAATCAGTTTGCCTATCGGCACATAGACTATTCGGAAATCACATCCGTTAAAATCCACAACGGACATTTGTTGCGAAACAGGTTGATTCCATTGATTGCCGGACTGTTTCTGGTGGTTTTTTGCCTGAGATTGATGATTCCGGTGCTGGAAATTCTGAAAGAAATCCTGTCTGATACCCCCAGCCATTTTGATGGCAGAGGTTTTGCCATGATTTTTTCGATGCCTGGAATCTTGGTTTTGATCGGTATCTATTTTGTGGTACAATCCCTGAGAGGATCCAAAATACTGTCGGTTTGCACCGGGAAAGAAACTTGCCACATCCGAATCAAGGAGTTTGAAAAGCGAGATGAGTTGTCTGATTTGATCCGATTTTTAAGGGAGAGAATGCCAGGGAAGGTTGAAAACGAGAGATTGTATCCCTAACCGCTCCCGCATTGCCGGATGACCAAAGTCGGTTCATTTACCATTCATCATGCCAAAAATGGCATCCACCACCGTATCAACATTTGGTTTGGAGAAATATTCCCCGTCGGTACCATAGGCTCCGCGGTGATCCATCGCTGAAATGACCAAAGGCTGCGCATCCAGAGAGAAAAAGGCCTCCTCCTGTTCGAGTATCTTGTGAAGCATGTATCCTGTTCCACCGCCCGGAACATCTTCGTCCAGAAGCACCAACCGATTCGTTTTTTTCAGGGAAGCTGTAATCAGATGGCCGGTATCAAAGGGGGCCAGGGTCTGCACATCGATCAGTTCGACTGAGATGCCCATCGATTTTAAAATGGAGGTCACCTCCAGGGCAATCGTCACATTCCAGCCATAGGTAACCAGTGTCAGATCTGATCCTTCCGAAAGGATTTCCGGAACTCCTAGCGGCACCGTATATTCACCCAGATTATCAGGCAGTCTCTCCCGTACGTAATATCCTTTCAGAGGTTCAATGACCAGAGCCGGCTCAAAGCCCTTGAGGAGGGTATTGTAAAGTCCGGCTGCCTGGGTCATGTTTCGCGGAACACAGAGTTGAAATCCCCGCATTGACCCGAGCAGCATGCTCATTGGAGAACCCGAATGCCACATTCCCTGCAGCTGATGTCCGCGTGTGCGGATGATCAGGGGCGCAATCTGCCGCCCACAGGTACGGTAATGCAGGGTGGAGAGGTCATCCGCCAGCGACGGAAGGGCATAGATCAGGTAATCGAGGTACTGGATTTCCGCGATGGGCTTGAATCCCCGCAGGGCCAGTCCAATACCCTGTCCGATGATGGTGGTCTCCCGGATCCCGGTATCAAACACCCGGTGCAACCCATATTTCTCCTGCAATCCTTTCGTTTCCTGATTGACTCCGCCCAATACCCCTGTATCTTCTCCAAAAGTGAGCAGCAGCGGATATTTCTGAAACAGCTGATCGAAGTTCAGGTTCAACAATTCTGTTCCTGTCACGAGCCTTGCATCCGGCTGGTAGGTGACTGGGAGGAAATCCCCGGCAGGGTTTTCCTCCTTACCAGGAAAACTCTCTTCACTAAACAATCCGGCCCCAATTGCTTCTGATGCCTTGATCCAATCGGAAAGCCGCCCCTGAAGTTCTTTCAATTCCGGGGTGCCCGTCATGGTACGCAACAATCTGTGGGCAAACCGGATCAGATCTTTTCTGTTTGGATAAGAGGCTTTCAGCAATTCGTTCAACTCCCATTTCTTGTTCGAAAGCAGGGCACTTTCCTTAGAAATGGCTTCGGTCACCTCCCTTAATCCATTCCTTTCCGTCTCAAAGCCGGATTTAAAATTTTTCCAGGCCAGATCCCGGGCACTTTTGGCCTCACGAAATGCCTCCTCTTCAAGATGACCAAGGTACTTGGCGTCGGCATAGCCTTCGGCGATAATCCAGGCTCTGAATTGGACGATTGCATCATATTCCTGCTCCCAATGCAGCCGCTCCCCTGTTTTGTAACGTTCGTGCGAACCTGAGGTTGAGTGGCCCAAGGGCTGTGTGAGTTCATCGATGTGAAATATAACCGGCTGGTGATTGGCACGGCACAGTGCAATCCCTTCTTCAAAGGTCTTGACCATGCAGGGATAATCCCATCCCTTGCAGGCATAGATCAGGCATCCGGCATCCTTCCCTTTGGCCCTAAACCCCTCCAGTGCCTTGGAAATACTTCCCTTAGCCGTCTGCAGGTCCACAGGAACACTGATACCGAATCCGTTGTCCCACACAGCCATTGCCAAAGGAACCTGCATCACGCAAGCCGCATTGATGGTTTCAAAAAACATCCCTTCCGAGGTGCTCGATTCTCCAATGGAGCCAAAGGCCACTTCATCCCCTGTGATCAAACCTTCGGTATGTTTTTGAAATTCAGGATTCTCCCTGACCAGTTTGGAGGCCTGGGCCAATCCCAGCAAGCGAGGGATCTGCCCAGCCGTGGGTGATAGATCGGCTGCCGAATTCTTCATTTTCGAAAGCTCCAGAAAGGAGCCCCCGGGCAATCTATTGGCAGTGGAGTGGTGATTGTTGAAATTTCTTCCTCCCGTGGAGGGATTGTTTTCGCGGTTGGTATCGCCGTAAAGCTGTGCGAAAAATTCGACAGGTGACATCATGCCCGCAGCAAGCAAAAAAGTCTGATCCCGGTAATAGCCTGAGCGCCAGTCGCCTTCCCGAAAATTCTTCACATACGCAATTTGTGCCAGTTCCTTCCCGTCACCGAAAATGCCAAAGGGAGCCCTTCCAAGGTGTACCTCTTTCCTTCCAAGTATACTTAACTGCCGGCTGAGAAAAACCAGGTAATAATCTTTCAGTACACTTTCTTTTGAGAAAACAGACTGACTAACAGATACTTTCAACCCCATCTAAAAATATTAGCGCATCCGACAAGATGCATGACTCCTTGTTAAACGAAAATTTTTGAGATAAGTTATCCCCTTTGAATCACAAAAAAAACCGGAGGGAACAAATCCTCCGGTTTTCAATGCATTATCAGAATCAAAATTACCTCGTTTTTCCGTATAGCGGTCCGTAGGTGTCACAGGCACGGTAGTCGCTGCCCTCCTTGTCCATGCCAAAGGAGTTCCAGGATGCCGGACGGAAGATCTTATCCTCCTCCACATTGTGCATACAGACGGGAATCCTCAGCATCGCCGCCAGAGAGATCAGGTCGGCACCTATATGTCCATAACTGATCGCGCCATGGTTGGCTCCCCAGTTGGCCATCACACTGTAAACATCCACAAATGGGCCTGCTCCGTTGAGTCGCGGGGCAAACCAGGTGGTTGGCCAGGTCGGGTTGGTTCTTTTATCCAGCGTAGCGTGTACCTCATCCGGCAGATCGATGGTCCAACCTTCTGCAATCTGCAAGACAGGCCCGATTCCTTTGACAAGATTTACCCTGCACATGGTGACAGGCATCTCCCCTACTGTCTTGAAATGAGAGGAGTAACCGCCTCCGCGGAAATACCCAAGATCGGCAGGTGCCCAGTCGGTGGCATCCAGACAAGCCTGGGCCTCGGCCTCTGAGATCTCCCAGAAGGGCTTCATGATCGATTTACCGTCCTGTTTTTGTTGTCCGGTGGCATCGAGTGTGGTGGAGCCTGAATTGATCAGGTGAATGATGCCATTGGCGGCCTTCCCAGTCAGTCTGCTTCCGGTAACGCGTTCTACCGCATCCGGACTCCAGTAGGTACGTACATCGGAGAAAATCTGGGCTGTATTGGTCAGCAGATGTCCAAACAGCATAGAAACGCCGTTCAACGAATCATTTTCTGTGGCAAAAACAAAGGCCTGCCTGATTCCGTTCCAGTCGAAGGAGGAGTTCAGCATGGCTTCCATAAAGTCGCCATTCGGCAGATGGTCGGTCCAGGCGCGCTGACCCTGGAATCCACCCAGGATGGCATTGTGACCCAAAGCCTCTTCTCCGAAACCCAGTTCTTTCAATTTTGGATTGCCAACCATCAGATCGCGGGCGGAAAGGGTCATCTTCACCACCATCTCCCATTCCCAATCCTTGCGCTCACGGGTCGCTTGTTTGGCTGCATCGTTGACATCTTCGCCCTCTTTGCAATTCACTTTGACCCATGCCAGAGCCTTTTTATATTCTTCTGGATCGTAGATTCCCCTTTCGGCACGACGAACCAGTTCTGACATATCTATCACTTCCGTTCTGACACCCAGATAATCCAGCAAGAATTCCTGATCCACATAAGATCCGGCAATGCCCATCGACATTCCTCCCAGCGAGAGGTATGACTTGTTTTTCATCTGTGCCACAGCCAATCCGGCTTTCACAAAACGAAGAATCTTCTCTTTGACATCCTCAGGAATGGAACCATCCTTCTTGTCCTGGACATCGTGTCCATAAATTCCAAAGGCAGGAAGACCCTTCTGTGCGTAGCCAGCCAAAGCGGCAGCCAGATAAACTGCACCCGGACGTTCGGTTCCGTTAAAACCCCAAACGGCTTTTGGCAACAACGGATCTGTATCCATCACCTCGGTGCCATAGCACCAGCAGGGGGAGACAGTTAAGGAGACTCCAACGCCTGAGCGCGCAAATTTTTCGGCGCACATGGCTGCTTCCGCCACACCACCGATGGTGGAATCGGCAATGATGCACTCAATTTTATCTCCATTTGGGAATCGAAGATTCTCGCTGATCAGTTGTGCCGCAGCCTGTGCCATGTTCATGGTCTGTTTTTCGAGCGATTCTCTCACCCCCAAAAGCCGACCATCAATTACTGGCCGGATACCCACTTTGGGCAGTTCCCCGATTAATCTGTTTGTAGTCATTTGCTAAGTTGATTTCTATTTGTTTGAAACAAGGTTATTCATTCTATGTTAATTCTCTTGGGCCTATCACCTATGCTCTGACGACCTTCAATCAGATCCGGGAATCCAAGAAATTCCTGCTAACAGGGAAGCAGTAAAATTAGCAACTTTAGCCAAAAACAGCACAACACTGCCTAAAAATGTAATGGCAAAATTCTTTTTTCTCCCTTTTTTGCCTTAACTTATGATAGTCAAATGTTCCAACAATCAGCATCATGACCCAGCTTTTTCCTCCGGAAATTATTAAGAACAGTTCTGAAAATTATTTTTCGGAACAGAATAGTTCAGGGAGTGCAATCTATCTCGCCGTCATTCTGCTTTTGGTGCTGGCCATGGGGTTGCTGCCGTTTGTAACGGTAAAAGTGACCACCCAGAGCGATGGGGTCGTCAGATCAGGTAACGAGGACGATCCGCTGATCCCTGTCGTAACAGGAGAGGTATTATCCTGCCGGATTGCCGAAGATCAACAGGTGAATAGAAATGATACACTCCTGATTATTGCCACGGAAAAAATTGATCAGGATATCAAATTTTTAAATTTCAAGCAAAAAGAGGACAGCATACTCGCCACAGATTTATCTGTTTTGCTTCTCGGGAAGGCAAGTAAATTGAGGTCACCAAGCTGCAAACAGGATCTCATTGCCTACACCGGCAAACTGGCAGAACAGAACATCGCGTTGAAGCAAGCGGAAAGTGAGTTTCTGCTTTCTGAAAGATTATTTAAGAAAGGAATTACACCAAAACACGATTTTGAAACGATTTTCAGCAGGTTTCAAAATGAAAAGGAGCGCTATGCTTCCATTCGGGCGCAACAATGTTCCGTCTGGCAAGAAAGACTGAAAGAGACCAACCTCACCCTGACCGAACTGGACACCAGGATTGAACAACTGAAAAAAGAGAAGCAGCAATACTTCCTGATTGCCCCCATATCGGGCACAATAACCGGCTTTTCAGGGATTCAAAAAGGCAATTATGTTGTTTCCAATCAGCAGATTGCCAGAATTGCTCCTGAAAACGACCTGCTGGTCGAATGTTATGTCTCCACCTCAGACATTGGTATGATAGACAGGGAGATGCCGGTGACCTTCCAGTTCCATGCTTTCAACTACAACTTGTGGGGAGTTGCCAATGGGCGGGTAAAGGAGATCTCAAGCAATGTGATCAGTGTAGGCAACAGGCCCTTGTTCAGGGTTAGATGTCAGCTGGATCAAAGCTTTTTGAAACTTAAAAATGGAACAAGGGGTTATCTGAAAAAAGGAATGACCCTAACGGGAAGGTTTCAGGTAGCAGAAAGAAGTTTATTCCAGCTTTTGTATGACAAGGCGGACAATTGGCTCAATCCGAAACGCAAAAACAGTTGAGTCACCAGGATTTGGACAATTGAAAATGCAATTAAAATTACTGCGGAGTTGGATCTACTGCCATTAAAAATTATGAACCAGGAATGAAAACAAAAATCCGGCAACGGGACATTACCGACTGTGGAGCAGCCTGCCTCGCCTCCATTGCGGCCCATTATCAGCTCGGTATTCCGGTTTCGAAAATACGCCAATTGGCCGGAACGGATCAAAAAGGGACCAATGCCTGGGGGATGATCAAGGCAGCAGAAAGGCTTGGATTCTCTGCCAAAGGTGTTCGTGGCGGAATAGAGGCTCTACCGGAAGTTCCTTGTCCCGCCATTGCCCATGTTCTTATCAACAAAACACTGCTACATTATGTCGTCCTCTACAGGATAACAAAAACTCAAGTAGAATACATGGATCCGGCTGATGGGGAACTTCACAAGGAAACACTGGAGAAATTTGCCGAAATCTGGACCGGCGTCCTGATTCTGATGGCTCCCGGTGCTACTTTCCAGCCTAAAAACGAGAAAATCTCCATTTACACCAGATTTCTTTTTTTGCTTCAGCCCCACAGGAGTGTGCTTCTTCAGGCACTCTTTGGAGCGATCGTCTATACCATTCTCGGACTATCCACCTCCATCTACCTTCAGAAAATCACAGACTTCGTGCTGGTCGACCACAACATCAACCTGCTGAACCTGCTTAGCATTCTCATGCTTATCCTGACACTCTTTCAACTGTACATAGGCTATTCCAAAAATATTTTCGTTCTGAAAACCGGACAAAAGATTGATACCAGACTGATCCTTGGCTATTACAAACATCTGCTTAAGCTTCCCCAATACTTTTTTGATACCATGCGGGTTGGCGAGATCATCTCCAGGATCAACGACGCGGTAAAAATCCGTGCGTTCATCAATGACATTGCCATTACATTGCTTGTCAGCTTTTTTATTGTATTCTTCTCTTTTATCCTGATGTTTGTTTACAGCTGGAAACTGGCGCTCATTGTATCGGTGGTGATCCCATTCTACGGAATCATCTATTTCATCACCAACAAGCTGAATAAGAAGCGGGAAAGAAAACTGATGGAGGATACTGCAGATCTGGAAAGCCAGCTGGTCGAATCGCTCAATTCCGTGAGAACGATCAAGGAGTTTGGGCTGGAAACTTACTCCAACCTCAAGACAGAGCTAAAATTCATCAACCTGCTTCGGTCGATCTACCGTTCAACGACAAATAGCCTCTTCTCCTCTACAGGTACTGAATTTATTACCCGCATTTCGACCATCGTATTGCTGTGGGCAGGTGCATGCTTTGTGATGGACCAAACCATCACCCCCGGAGAGTTGCTCTCTTTCTATGCCATAGCCGGTTACTTCACTGCTCCGGCTTCCAACCTGATTGGCATGAACAAATCCATTCAGAATGCACTGATAGCCGCGGACAGGCTGTTTGAGATCATGGACCTGGACCAGGAAATTGAAGAAAACAAACTTGATTTATCGCGGGAAAGGGTTGGTGACATCGAATTTCATGGTGTAAATTTCACCTATGGAACAAGAACCGAAGTATTTGATCACTTCTGCTTCTGCATACGGAAAGGGGAGATAACTGCCCTGGTGGGCGAGAGCGGAAGCGGCAAGACAACACTGGTGGCGCTGATTCAAAAACTTTACCCGCTTTCCGGGGGAAATATCTCACTGGGAGATTACAATCTGTCCCACTTGTCTGCCGACAGCCTGCGCAAATTGGTCGGTGTGGTTCCACAAAGATTGGATCTCTTCACGGGAACCTTGCTCGAAAACATTGCCGTCGGAGAGTTCTCTCCGGACCTTGCAAGGGTATGGTCAATCTGTCAGTCGCTTGGGATGCAATCCTTCATTGAAAAGCTGCCGGCCGGTCTGAACAGTTGGATCGGTGAAAACGGAACCACACTCTCAGGCGGGGAAAAACAAAGGATTGCCATTGCCCGTGCACTTTACAGAAATCCAGAGGTTCTCCTCTTCGATGAGGCAACCTCTTCACTGGACAACGAATCTGAGCAGTTTGTCCAGGAGGTCATCAGAAAACTAAAACTGGAAGGCAAGACAATTGTGCTCATTGCACACAGGTTAAGTACAGTTCTGCAGGCTGATCACATTGCCGTTCTTGATAAGGGGTGCGTGGTGGAAGAGGGCAATCACAGTACCCTGTGGCAAAAAAAAGGCCGGTATTACCACATGTGGCAAAAACAACTGCCCTTCTCCTGCGATAGGGTTGTAAAAGAAATAAACAAAAATGGCAAGTTAAATTACCATGAAGCCGACTGATACTTTAAAGCGAATCAAAAACTTGAACAGACTGATCATATCAGGTCAAACAGGGACTCCTGCCGAGTTTGCAGCAACCATTGGAATCAGACAAAGTCATCTTTTCAGATGCCTGCACCAACTGGAACGATACGGAATGGATTTGCACTACAGCCGGTTGCTCAAAACCTATTATTATGGGAACGACGTTGAACTCACCATCAACTATCCTGTCATTTTGATGGCAGACTGCAAGACACTGGCAATCACATGGGGAGCCAGATTTTTAAAACGATACCACCAGGATTTGGAACGGACGATGCAGGGGAAAACAGTTGCTGACCCCGGATGGACTGAATGTGGAGTTCATACATCCAAAATGAAAACCAGTGTGCAAAAATGGAATAAACTTCAGCCTGAAACAATTGAGTTGCAAACAATCCATTCAGACAGGCGGAACACCGAAGAAGAATGTGATTCAAAATTAGTAGGATAGAACCTACATCTCCTTGATCATTTTCACGATAATCTCCCGAAACTTGTCGATGTCGGATTCGGGCAACACATGCATGAGTCGTGTCTCACACTCGTGGCGACTCCTTTCAATTTCGGCCCTGATTTTCCTTCCCTCCTCCGTCAGACAAAGCGTTATGGCACGCCGGTCGCTCTTGTCAATGTTACGGTCGAGGTAGCCGTCCACCACCAATTTTTCGATCACCCTGCTGATCCTTGAAGGCGAAAGACCCATATTCCGAGCCAGTTCCGGACTACTGATCCCCGTGCATTGGTCAAGCGAGGCAAAAAACAACAATTCGGACTGCGAAAGCTTCAAATGTGCCATCAACTGGTTGTCCAGTTCGCCGCATTTTTTCTTCATTTCATAGACCAGTTCCAGAATTTCACTTTTAGTTTCCATGGAAGTTCTTATTTTTAAGCTATTAGCTGTTAGCCATTAGCTGTTAGCCATTGGCTGTTAGTTTTTGACAGCCAGCGACAATTAGCAGTTAATTTTAATATTAAAGAATCGCATACAACCCAATCTTCTCACAAATCCAAGCCAATAGCTAATTACTAATAGCTAAAAGCCTTTCTCCTGCAAAACTACAAATAAGTCAACTATTTACAAAGGCATTTTATGCTATTAGCAAATATTTTTAGTAAAAAGCTTTTTGAATTGAAATAATCAATTACTTTTGCATAAAAATTATTGTTAGTAGCAAATTAATAATTCCAAAATAATAGAATATGGCACTTGAACATTTGACGCTTGAAACATTCAAAGAGAAAGTTTTCAATTTCGAAGCAAACAAAGAGTGGAAATTTGAAGGATCGGTACCTGCCATCGTAGATTTTTATGCCGACTGGTGCTCCCCCTGCAAGATGATTGCCCCAATTCTGGAGGAGTTGCAGGCAAATTATGGCACGAAGCTAAACATTTACAAGGTAAACACGGAAGACGAACGCGAACTTGCAGGTATGTTCGGAATACAGAGTATACCATCCCTATTGTTCATTCCGCTGGAAGGCCAGCCTCAGATGGCACAGGGAGCCCTCCCAAAAGATACATTTGTAACTGCCATTGAGGATGTGCTGAAAGTTACGGCCAACTGAGCTGAAACTTTGAAAGGACAAAATCGTATAAATTTTATGGATGTGGGGCAAAACATATCCTAAATTCACGACCATGAAGCAAGATATCAATCTCTCCTGGAAGAGGGGATTGTCCTTTGAAACAGAACTCAATGGCCATAAGCTGGTGATCGATGCAGATCTGTCGAACGGCGGCCAGGATTTGGGTCCAAGGCCGAAAGCCCTGATGCTGGTAGCATTGGCCGGATGTACGGGTATGGATGTAGTCTCCATGCTGGAGAAGATGAGGGTGGAGGTGGCCGACTTAAATATTCGGGTAGAGGGAGATGTAACGGAAGAGCATCCCAAACATTTCACCTCCATGCACATCATTTACGAATTCTGGGGGAAAGATCTTCCGCTGGAGAAACTTGAAAAAGCTGTTTCACTTTCGGACGAACGTTATTGCGGGGTGGCGGCTACGCTCAAACAAGGAATTCCTGTCACACATTCAATTGTGGTGCACGAAATATAGTTGGATAATTAGTTTTTAGTTGAAAAGGTTAGATAACGTGAAAAGGCCGGGATAGCAATATCTTCGGCCTTTTTTAACCCTCTCTCCCGCCAGACGGAATTCCTCCGTTTCTCTTCCCTGTCAATGGGATGGTTCCGAATGATTCGAATTGAGGCCAACTGATCCAAAAAAAGGCAACTCAACAGTTGGCCTTTCAGTTGACTTCATGAAAGTGCCCTTTCCAATCCCAATTATTCCATTGAATACGTTTGCTTTTTCTACTGTTTGAAAATATTTTTATCCAATCATTTTGAATTTTAAAATTGTTCTTTACTTTTGATGACAATTTAAAACAAAAACAGTGATTACACGATCAAATTACACGGGCTCGAACTGGCTTTGGCGCGACTTTATCCAAGATGTGTAAGCGGTATGCCTGTGATAAAACCATAAAAGGGGATATGTCTGTTTACGCAGCATCTCCCCTTTCCTTTTTGAAAATATTTCCAACCACATAAAACAACAGACCATGCAAAAGAAAATTTATCTCGACGAATCAGAAATGCCCAAACAGTGGTACAATCTGGCAGCGGATCTCCCAATGCTACCCCCACTCGGACCTGATGGCAAGCCCATCTCTCCCGAGATGCTGGCCCCGGTTTTCCCCATGAACCTCATTGAGCAGGAGGTCAGTACCGAACGCTGGATTGGCATACCGGAGGAAGTTCAGAACATGTTGAAAATCTGGAGACCCAGTCCGTTGATCCGCGCCTTTGAATTGGAAAAGGCATTGGGTACTCCCGCAAAGATATTTTACAAAAACGAAAGTGTGTCGCCCGCCGGCAGCCATAAACCCAATACCGCCGTTCCACAGGCGTGGTACAACAAGCAATTCGGCATCAAGCGGATTACCACAGAAACGGGTGCCGGTCAGTGGGGAAGCGCCCTCTCATTTGCCTGTGCCCTGATTGGGGGCATCGAATGCAAAGTCTACATGGTCAGAATCAGTTACGAGCAGAAGCCATTCCGCCAGATCCTGATGAATACTTGGGGTGGCACCTGTGTCGCCAGTCCGAGTATGGAGACAGCCGCCGGACGTGCCGTGCTGGCAGAGTTTCCGGATACACCGGGAAGCTTGGGAATTGCCATTTCCGAAGCAGTGGAGGCCGCGGTAACAGACCCTACTGGTCAAACAAGATATGGATTGGGATCTGTTCTCAACCACGTGATGCTACACCAAACCGTGATAGGGCTTGAGGCAAAAAAACAATTGGCAAAGGTTGGAATCAAAAAACCGGATATTGTGATTGGATGTTGCGGAGGGGGATCCAACTTCGCTGGACTGGCCTTTCCATTTATTCAGGACAAAATCAATGGCGACGACATTGAGATAATCGGTGCCGAGCCGGCATCCTGCCCCACCCTCACCAAGGGTACCTTCATGTACGACCATGGTGATCTCGCAAGAATGACCCCTTTGTTACCCATGTACAGTCTGGGGCACAACTTCATCCCTGCACCAATCCACGCAGGTGGCTTGCGCTACCACGGAATGTCCCCACTGGTAAGTGCCGCGGTAAGGGCTGGCTACGTTACCCCGATTGCCATTCACCAGTCAGAATGCTTCGAGGCAGGTATGTTGTTTGCAAAAACGGAAGGAATTGTTCCGGCACCGGAGACGACCCACGCCATTGCTGCCACCATTCGTGAAGCAAATAAGGCAAAAGAAGAGGGAAAAGAGAAAGTCATCATATTTAACCTGTCGGGGCACGGAATGATGGATCTGGTGGGATATGACAAATATATGCGGGGCCAGCTATCTGACTATGAAATGTCTGACAAGGAGATCAGCGACAACCTGCACCAAATGGATGGATATCCAAAGCCTTGAAAAAAGGCTAAAGGCAAAAGGCTAAGGGCTAAAGTAAAGAGGGGGCCGGGGGTTAGTTGCCCACGGCTTCCTCTACTTTTTTAAGAAATTTTCGTTTCTCGCCATCCGTAATAAAAGAGGCTTCAAATGAGTTCTTTGCCAGTTGAATCAGCTCCTCTTTCGTCAAATGGAGGGCATCCGCCACGGCAAAATAATTATCGTTCAGGTATCCGCCGAAATAGGCCGGATCGTCAGAATTAACAGTCACTTTGATTCCGCTTTCCATCATCTCTTTCAAGGGATGCTCCTCCATCTTCTCAATCACCTTCAACTTCAGATTGGAAAGCGGACAAGAGGTGAGCGGAATTTCATAAATACCCAGTACATCCATGAGGTCAGAATCCTCTATCGCACTGTTTCCGTGGTCGATGCGTGAAGCCCTCAGCAAGTCCAGTGCGGCCCAGATGTATTCCGGGGGCCCCTCCTCGCCAGCATGGACAACGGTCAGGAAGCCCATCTCCTGCGCACTTTCAAACAAATCGGCAAAAAGATCAGGAGGGAAATTCTTTTCCGAGGAGTCCAGCCCCACGGCAGTAATCCAACCCTGAAATGGAATTGACTCCCTGAGTGTCTTAAACCCCTCCTCTGCGCTCAGGTGGCGCAGAAAGGACATGATCAGCCGGAAGGAAATTCCCAGTTTTTCATACCCGTCAGTCAATGCGCGGTAAATCCCCCCGATAATGGCACTAAAAGGCACTCCCCGTGAAGTATGGGCCTGGGGATCAAACATCACTTCTGTGTGCAGGATGTTGTTCTCCCTGGCCTTCTGAAGGTATGCCCAGGTAAGGTCGTAGAAATCCTGCTCCTGCAGAAGGACAGAACATCCGGCATAATAAATGTCCAAAAAATCCTGAAGCTTCTCAAACTGATAGGCTGTGCGCAAGGCTTCTTCCGATGCGTAGCTCAATTTGATCCCATTTCTGGCAGCAAGCTGAAACATCAGCCCTGGCTCCAGAGTTCCTTCAATGTGGAGGTGTAACTCAGCCTTTGGCAGTAACTCAATAAATCCGTGGAGATCTGTCATTCAAGTTAATAGTTTTTTTCCTGTATTTCGAAATAGGATTGAGGATGAAGGCAGGCGGGACACGTCTGCGGGGCGCTCGCAGCCTCGTGGAGATATCCGCAGTTGCGGCATTTCCAGACAACCTTCTCCCCACGCTTGAAAACTTTTCCTGATTCCAGGTTCTCATACAAAGTGCGATACCGCTCTTCATGCGCTTTTTCGACTTTTGCAATCATTTTAAAGGCAGCTGCCACCTCTTTGAATCCTTCCTCTTCCGCAATTCTGGAAAACTCAGGATAAAGTTCCGTCCACTCTTCATTCTCGCCGTCGGCGGCGGCCTTCAGATTTTCGAGCGTAGTTCCGATGGTTCCCGCAGGATAGGAAGCTGTGATTTCAACCATTCCACCTTCCAGAAATTTAAAAAACCTCTTTGCGTGCTCCTTCTCATTGAGGGAGGTCTCTTCAAAGATGGCAGCCATCTGTTCAAGCCCCTCCTTCTTTGCCTGTTTGGCAAAATAGTCGTAGCGCATCCGGGCCTGTGACTCTCCGGCAAATGCTTTCAACAGGTTTTGTTCCGTTTTTGAGCCTTTCAGTGTTTTCATGGTCATCAATTTTATCTATGTTACACAATATCAAGAAGATACAAATGTCGACTGATTTATGTTAAAGTTAAAAAAAATATTGGATTCGGCAAAACGAGGAACCATCTATTCAGAAACGGCACCTTCTCCCCTTTTCAAGGGAAAATAAAATTCAGAGGGAGACGGAATGAATTCCCCCAGACTGTAATCGGTCCACCTCTTGTCTACCAAACCGATAGTTTCCGGTGAAGAGAGTACCGGATTGGGCCACTCCCGCTTAAACCCATCAGCAGCAGTTTTTCGTGTTCCATCCACAAACAGGTGAGCAGGTTCCAATGGCCTTGTCGGGGGATGTAGAATGCAGTCGCGGCGAGGATCCAGGTTTCCTGTGACATACCAGACTAGAGCGTCCAGCTTGTCCAGAGGCAGTGCTGCATCTACGATGATAAAAAATTTAATTTGCCGGATCGCCTCTGACTTTAAAAGCTGCTGTGCAAAATCAGTCATCCTGAAACCTTCATTTTTGATGACGCCTATGATAAGTGCGGAGATTCCCATATTCAGCAACGAGGAACAAACGGATGCAATGGCAGGATTCTCAGACGGCAATCCGGAAAGGTCAGGCATCAAGGGAAGTGGTATCTGTTCGAAATCAATGGCCTCCTCTTCGGGGAATTTTGTAGTTGCATCGATCCCCATTTTGGATCCAAAGGCAAATTTTGAAGAGGAGTGATCCAAAACATCCATGGGTCCGGATGAGAAGACAATGTCGTTCAGCGGATCAATCCTTTCACTTAGCCTGCGAACAAATTCTGTTATGTTTTCCCAGGGATTCTCCTGATCGGTCACGACCATGATTTTGTTGAACATCATCTGGCCGGCACCCCACATGGCATTCATCGTCTTGACGGCCTGTCCTGCGTAACTTTTATCTATACGTGCCAGGGTCAGGTTGTGTGCAACGCCTTGCGGCGGAAGGTAAAGGTCCTTCAGTTCCGGGACCAGGGTCATCTTCATCGGAACGAGAAATATTTTCTCTGTAGCCAAACCGATGTAGGCATCTTCCTGGGGAGGAATCCCTACGATCGTTGCAGGAAAAACAGCTCCTTTCCTGTGTGTGATGCAGGTAACATGAAACTTCGGATACCAATCGGCCAGCGAGTAAAACCCGGTATGGTCTCCGAATGGCCCTTCCCAAACCAACTCTTCCGACGGATCAACATATCCTTCCAAAACAAAGTCGGCATCATCAGGAACCTCCAGATCGTTGGTCAGGCACTTGACCAGCTCAACTTTTCTTTTTCGCAGAAATCCGGCAAGCATGTATTCATCGACCTGGTCAGGCAGTGGTGCCGTTGCAGCATAGGTATAGGCGGGATCACCACCCAGCACCACGGTGACGGGCATAATTTTCCCAAGTTTTTTGTATTCCTGGTAGTGCCGTGCACCGGTTTTGTGTTTGTGCCAGTGCATGCCCGTTTCATTGGGACCCAAAATCTGCATCCGGTACATCCCCACGTTGCGGATACCCGTTTCCGGGTCGCGGGTAATCACAGCCGGCAAGGTGACAAAGGGACCGCCATCGGCAGGCCAGCAGGTCAGGACCGGCAATTGGGCAAGATCAGGATGTTCCATAACCACCTCCTGACATTTGCCCCTCCCTGATTTTTGTTTGGGCATCCAGGAGGCAATCCTGGAAAGAAGCGGAAGGAGCCTAAGCTTGTCAAGCAGATTCCCGGCAGGCCCTGCCAGTTGTTTAAAAAGTACCTCCAACTCTTGTCCAACCTGATCCAGGGAGGCATGGCCGAGGGCCAGGCAAATCCTCGTTTCTGAACCAAATGCATTCATAAGAAGGGGGAAGGCCGTCCCATTGTTCTCAAACAAAAGAGCCTTCCCCCCCCCGGGACTTTTCGAAATACGGTCAGTGATTTCAGCAATCTCAAGAACTGTATCCACTCGTTGACTGATCCTGATCAGTTCATCTTTTTGTTCCAGTAGAAGTACAAAATCGTTCAGACCGCTGTATGACATAAGTATGAATTACGGATAGATGCCGGATGGTTTCAGATTCCGGCCTTCTCCTTGAAAAATTCAAGTGTTTCTGAAGATGGCCTTTCCAAGGGCAGATTGTACATCCTATCCCAGACCAACTGCGCCAATACACCCAACGAGCGGCTTACGCCAAACATAACGGTATAGAAGAAATGTTCGGTGATGCCATAGTGTTGCAGGAGTGAGCCTGAAAAGGCATCCACGTTTGGCCATGGATTTTTAATCTTGCCGAGGGATTGCAAAATAGGAGGAACGATCTCATACAAGAGATTTACTGTATCGACCAAACTATCTTTCGCAACATATTTTTGGGCGAAAATCTGTTGCGCAGTAAAACGTGGATCCGTCACTCTCAAAACGGCATGACCGTAACCAGGAACAACTTGTCCGGATGAGATCGTTTTCCTGACGTATGCTTCAATCTTGGCACGCTCTTCCTCCTTGGTTTCACTGGAACCAATTTCATCCTGCATTTCAAAAATCCAGTTGATCACCTCCTGGTTGGCATAACCATGTAAAGGACCGGCCAATCCAAGCATGCCGGCAGCATAGGAATAGTAGGGATTGCTGAGGGCGGAACCAACCAGGTGCGTGGCATGTGCAGAGACATTGCCCCCCTCGTGATCGGCATGAACCATCATGTACATCCTGAACAGCCGGTAAATCTCGTCACTGTCGTAACCCATCATGTGTGCAAAGTTGGCGGCCCAATCCAGGTTAGGATCCGGAGGAATAAATTTTCCATCCTTGTAATTTCTTCTGTAGATGTATGCTGCGATCACAGGAAGAGCCGCAATCAGGTTCATCACGTCTTCAAAGGTAGTATCCCAGTAGTCGTTCTTGTGCAATCCTTCACGGTGTGCCTTCTGAAACTTGGACTCCGTAGCCATGGCCAGAATGGCCGTACTGAACTGTGTCATCGGCTTGCTGGTAAGTGGCATCGAATCCAAAATGGTAAAGACGTGATCCGGCAAGGTACTTCTCTTCACCCACTCTTTACTCAACTCGTCTACCTCTTGTTTGGTAGGAATTTCATTAAGCAGAAAAAGATAGAAGAGTCCCTCGGAAAGAGGTTCACCTTCCGGTCGGACCTTTGGTAATTTTTGCTGAATCTCCGGAATGGTATATCCCCGGTAGGTAATTCCAGTATTGGGATTTAGCTTGGAGGTCACTGTCAGCAAGCCTGTGATACCTTTCATGCCGGTAAGAACCTGATCAATGTTCACAGATTCGAGTACCGTGGTACCAAATTCGCTGATTAAACGTTTTACGACCAGGCGCTCTTCTTCGCCCTTCTTCAACAGTTTCTGTTTAATGTAATCCATAAAGAGTTAATTATATTTAGTTATCTATGTCCATGAATCCACAACCATTCTCCCTCCAAAAGTCAATTCTGAAGTACTTTCCCATACGCAGGTGAAAATACACAAAAAATGAATCAATTTATATATTTATCTAACAATGGAGGTAAATATTTTATAAATAACCTATACGAATGAACCGGGGAAAAGGTTAAAACAAAAGCCATCCGATTGGGATGGCTTTTGAATATTTTTTGGAACCGTGAGGATCAGGAAGCAGCTTCTTCTGATGCAGCTTCAACTTTTTTACCCTCCTTGGCAACAGTCTTGGTTTTGCGGGTTCTGCGTTTTTTGGTGGTATCTGCTTTAGGCGTGGACAACATGTTTTCGTTGTAGTCGACCAGTTCAATGATACACATTTCTGCATTGTCACCCAAACGGTTACCTGTTTTCAGAATTCTGGTATAGCCACCCGGACGATCACCAATTTTTACGATAATATCACGGAACAGTTCTGTGACAACTGATTTACTTTTCAAGTCGCTGAATACTTCCCTTCTGTTGTGGGTAGAATCTTCCTTGGCACGAGTAATCAATGGTTCAACAAATTTCCTGAGCTCTTTTGCTTTGGCAAGTGTTGTTGCAATGCGCTTGTGGAGCAAAAGTGAATTTGCCATATTGGAAAGCATCGCTTTCCGGTGTGAGCTGGTCCTACCTAAATGATTAAAACCTTTTCTATGTCTCATTTCAATTATTCCTTGTCTAATTTATACTTACTGATATCCATCCCGAAACTAAGGTTGAGATTCACCAACAAATCGTCCAGTTCAGTGAGGGATTTTTTGCCAAAATTTCTGAATTTTAACAAGTCATTGCGGTTGTAAGTAACCAGTTCTCCCAGCGTTTCTACATCAGCGGCCTTCAGGCAATTGAGTGCACGAACGGAAAGATCCAGGTCAACAAGCTTGTTTTTCAGCAATTGGCGCATGTGCAGAATTTCCTCATCAAATTCTTCGTTGGCAAACTTTTCATCCGAGTCGAGTGTAATTTTCTCGTCAGAGAAGAGCATAAAATGGTAAATCAGAATCTTAGCTGCTTCCTTAAGGGCATCCTTAGGGTGTATGGAACCATCCGTATGAATATCTATAACCAGTTTTTCATAGTCCGTTTTTTGTTCAACCCTGTAATTCTCCACAGCATATTTCACATTCTTGATAGGGGTGAAAATAGAGTCGATTGGGATCACGCCAAACTCTTCGTCAACAGGTTTGTTCTCTACACCGGGTACATAGCCGCGACCCTTCTCGATGGTCATCTCGATTTGAAGTTTCACGTCTGTTTCCATGTTGCAGATCAGCAAATCAGTATTCAAAACACGAAACCCGGTGATAAAGTTGTTGATGTCTCCCGCCTTGAATTTGTTCTGTCCGAAAATAGTAACCGTGACTTTCTCACTGTCAAAATCTTCTACCACTTTTTTGAAACGAATCTGTTTCAAATTGAGGATCATCTCTGTAACGTCTTCAATCACACCCGGAATAGTGGAGAATTCATGCTCAACACCTTCGATTTTAATCGTTGTGATGGCATACCCCTCCAAAGATGACAACAAGATTCTGCGTAATGCATTCCCGATGGTAATACCATAACCGGGTTCCAACGGACGAAATTCGAATTTACCGACTTTGTCATCCGACTCAATCATGATCACCTTATCCGGCTTCTGGAAAGCTAAAATTGCCATAAACCTAATATTAATTATTTCGAATACAATTCGACGATTAACTGCTCTTTGATGTTTTCAGGAATCTCTTCTCTCTCGGGTACATTCAGGAATTTACCCGATTTGGCTTCACCATTCCATTCCAGCCAGGAGAAACTTGTGTGACGACGTGCTGAGAGGGAATCGCTGATAGCCACCAGTGATTTGGACTTCTCGCGTACGGCCACTACTTCACCCGGACGAACGGTGTAGGAAGGGATATTGACAACCTCTCCATTGACGGTAATGTGTTTGTGAGAGACCAGCTGACGGGCAGCGGCACGGCTTGGTGCAATACCAAGACGAAAGACGACGTTGTCCAGGCGGCTTTCCAGTAACTGCAGAAGCACGGTACCGGTAATCCCCTTGTGAGAGTGTGCCTTTTCGAACAAATTGCGGAACTGGCGTTCCAATACGCCATACATGTATTTCGCTTTTTGTTTCTCTTTCAACTGTGTACCGTATTCCGATACTTTTTTACGGCGTTTGCTGTTGCCGTGCATTCCCGGAGGGAAATTCTTGTGTTCAAATGCTTTGTCCGGGCCATAGATTGGCTCACCGAATTTTCTAGCAATCTTTGATTTAGGACCTATGTATCTTGCCATGTTTTTTAATTTAATTTACTGATGATTAGACACGACGACGTTTGGGCGGACGACAACCGTTATGAGGCATTGGGGTAACATCGACGATCTCAGTTACCTGGATACCAACATTAGCGATTGCACGAATAGCAGATTCGCGGCCGTTCCCCGGTCCCTTCACATAAACTTTCACCTTGCGCAGGCCAAGATCAAAAGCTGTTTTTGCACACTCTTCGGATGCTGTTTGCGCAGCATAGGGAGTATTTTTCTTTGAGCCACGGAAGCCTTTTTTCCCGGCGGATGACCAGGAGATTACCTCTCCATTGTTGTTGGTCATCGAAATGATAATATTATTAAAAGAAGAGGTAACGTGAGCCTGTCCGACAGCCTCTACATTGACAACTCTTTTCTTAGATATTCCAGTCTTTTTTGCCATCTCTACTTATTCTTATTTAGTAGCTTTCTTCTTATTTGCAACTGTCTTCTTTTTACCTTTACGGGTACGGGCATTGTTTTTGGTACTTTGTCCGCGGACCGGCAGGCCTAAACGATGACGAATTCCACGATAACAACCGATGTCCATCAAACGTTTGATGCTCATTTGGTTTTCAGAACGAAGTTCACCCTCGACCTTAAATCCATCGGTAATTACCTTACGAATTGCGCTAAATTGATCATCGTTCCATTCATTGACCTTGATGTCCTTGTTGACACCTGCCTTTTCAAGAATTTCGAGTGAACGACTGCGGCCAATCCCAAAAATATAGGTCAAGGCGATTTCGCCTCTTTTGTTATTTGGTATGTCTACACCAACTATTCGAGCCATAATCTTATATTGATTAAAAAATCGTTATAAATTTAACATTTTTAACCCTGACGTTGTTTGAACTTCGGGTTTTTTTTGTTTATCACGTAGAGACGCCCTTTGCGGCTAACAATCTTGCACTCCGCACTGCGTTTCTTAATGGATGCCCTTACTTTCATACTATTACTTATTAATTTTTGTATCTGAAAGAGATTCTTCCTTTACTAAGGTCATAGGGTGACATTTCCACCTTTACTTTGTCGCCAGGAAGAATTTTGATGTAGTGCATGCGCATTTTGCCCGAAATATGGGCCGTGATCACATGACCATTTTGCAATTCTACCCGAAACATCGCATTGGACAATGCTTCAATAATTGTTCCGTCTTGTTCAATAAATGATTGTTTTGACATAGAAACTAATACCTCTGCATTAAATTTGAAAACTCAATCTATTCCCTAAACTGCTCCTGGGAGCAAAACTTAAACATTCGATCACGCAACAGAGTCTTAGAAATTTTAACTTCCCTCTCTCCTTCCAACACCTTGACAGTGGCTTTTTCATTGCCGCGGTTATTCTCGGATCTTTTGTGAATCAGGAGAATAATCATAAAAAAGCGGGGTACTCTATTTTTTCAGGTCGGCAAAGATACTGAAAAGAAAAAACAGATGCAACACTCAATTCAGGAAACAGGTAAACTTCCACTAAATGATCAGAACGCATCAGTCGGTAACCCTTTCAGGTTCCACCTGATTTATGATGATGCTGTACAGCTAACTTGCGTGGATAAAATGCTCCTCACAATTGGTTGGATGCAACATCCAACCTACATGCTCATTCCCGCAGTACGTCCCTTGATGCGTCCTGACTTCAGCAAACCATCGTAGTGACGCATCAGCAGGTGGCTCTCAATTTGCTGCAGGGTATCCAGAATAACACCCACCAGAATCAAAAGAGATGTGCCGCCAAAGAAGTGTGCAAACGATGAATTGATGCCCAAGATCATGGCAAAAGCAGGCAATATGGTAATCAGGCCGAGGAAGATGGAACCTGGCAGGGTAATTCTCGACATGATTGTATCGATGTACTCTGCAGTTCTTTTTCCTGGTTTGATACCGGGGATGAATCCGCCATTCTTTTTCATATCCTCAGCCATTTGGTTGGGATTGATGGTAATGGCGGTGTAGAAGTAGGTAAAGACAATTACCATCAGGAACATGACAAAATTGTACGTGAATCCCGTGTAACTGGAAAAATTGGCAAACATACGTCCGAGGGTCTCAGATGAAAAGAGGCCGGCCAACGTAGCAGGAATGAACATGATTGCCTGGGCAAAAATGATCGGCATAACGCCGGCTGCATTGACTTTCAGGGGAATGTACTGACGAACACCACCGTACTGGCGATTTCCGACAATTCTCTTGGCATATTGAACCGGCACTTTACGTGTACCCTGAACCAACAGTATGGTACTGGCGATCACAAGTAGGAAGACAACCATTTCAACAATCATCATGATAAAACCACGACCCTGTTCCGCCATACGGCTGACAAACTCCTGCGCCAGAGCCTGGGGCAGACGGGCAATGATACCAATCATGATGATCAGCGAAATACCATTTCCAATTCCCTTGTCCGTGATTCTTTCTCCCAGCCACATGATGAACATGGAACCGGCAGCAAGAACAATGGTTGAACTCAGATTAAAGGCAAAAGTTCCAATCAGGAATGCCTGTTCGGGAAGCTGGAATCTCAGGTTGGCCAAATAGGCCCATCCCTGGAATACCAAAATCACAACAGTCAAATAGCGGGTCATCTGGTTGATTTTTCTTCTTCCTGATTCACCCTCTTTCTGCAAACGCTGAATGTAGGGAACTGCAAAACCCAATAACTGGATTACGATCGAAGCACTGATGTAAGGCATGATACCCAACGCAAAAATGGATGCATTGGAGAAGGCGCCTCCCGAGAACATGTTCAGCAGTCCAAGGATCCCATCCGAAGTCTGATTTCTAAGAGACTGAAAATATGCAGGATTCGGATCAATTCCCGGAAGAATGACAAATGACCCGAAACGATATACCATCAGGAATAAAAGGGTCACACCAAGCCGGGATCGCAAATCCTCAATTTTATAGATGTTCTTAAGCGTCTCGATCAACTTTTTCATCAGAATCAGATTAATTCGGTAGTACCTTCCAATTTCTCAATGGCTTCTTTGGCTGTTTTGGAGAAAGCGTGCGCCTTGACAACCAGTTTGCTTTTCAATTCACCCTTGGCCAGGATTTTAACCTTGTCATTTTTACTGACAAAGCCCGCATCCAAGAATGTTTGAAAGTCCATGGTTGTGATGGCCAATTCCTCTGCGAGCAGTTGAAGCGCACTAAGATTAATAGCCTTATATTCAACGCGATTGATGTTTTTAAAGCCAAACTTGGGTACCAGTCGTTGCAAAGGCATCTGACCTCCCTGGAAACCCTTTTTCGAAGAGTATCCGGAACGTGATTTAGCACCCTTGTGACCACGTGTGGAAGTACCACCGTGTCCTGAACCCTGTCCGCGACCAATCCGTTTTTCCTTTTTAACGGAACCTGCAGCAGGTTTTAAGTTATTTAATTCCATTTATTAAGAATATTATTCGTTAACTTCTTCAACCTTAACCAAGTGTTGAAGTTTTCTAACCATTCCTAGAATCTCGGGGGTTGACTCATGAACCTTAGGTTGATTCAATTTGTGCAGTCCGAGCGCATCGATAATTTTCTTTTGAGCCTTGGATGCGCCAATTTTGCTCTTAAACTGTGTAATACGAATTTTCATAATGATTTAGATTTATCCGTTAAACACTTTGTCCAGAGCCACACCGCGGTGTTCTGCGACGGTGTAGGCATCTCTCAGTTCGACCAATGCTTCAAAAGTTGCCTTGACCAGGTTGTGAGGGTTAGACGAGCCTTTAGATTTGGCAAGGATATCGTGAATTCCAACACTTTCAAGCACGGCGCGCATGGCACCTCCGGCTTTAACACCGGTACCTGAAGAGGCTGGTTTCAACAATACATTTGCACCACCGAATTTAGCGGTTTGTTCGTGAGGAACAGTACCGTGGATGATCGGGATTTTTACGAGGTTTTTCTTCGCTGCGTCAACGCCTTTGGCGATGGCTGCTGTAACCTCACTGGCTTTTCCAAGTCCCCAGCCAACAATACCGTCTTCGTTTCCGACGACGACAATTGCTGAAAAGCTGAAAGTTCTACCTCCTTTGGTAACCTTGGTGACCCGGTTGATTGCAACTAACCTGTCCTTAAGCTCGAGATCGCTGGTTTTTACTTTTTTAATATTTTTCGCCATAACGGTTATATTTTTAAACCTCCTTCACGTGCAGCTTCAGCAACTGCTTTAACTCGTCCATGATATAAGTTGCCTCCGCGGTCGAAGCTGGCAGCGGTGATTCCGGCAGCAAGTGCCTTTTCAGCAGCCAATTTCCCGACAAGGGCAGCAATTTCAGTTTTGGTTCCGGCTTGAGAAGCGATTTCTTTGTTTAATGAAGAAACTGCCAACAAGGTTTTTCCCGCTACATCGTCTACAAACTGAACAGAGATCTGCTTGTTGCTACGAAAAATACTCATGCGGGGAACCTCTGAGGAACCGGAAACTATCTTCCGGATTCTCATGCGAATTCTATCTCTTCTTTGAATTTTTGTGAGAGCCATAACTAAGAGTCATTTATTTTTTAGAAGCTGATTTACCAGCTTTACGGCGCAGTACCTCGCCAACAAATTTAACACCCTTGCCTTTGTAAGGTTCCGGCATCCTGAAGGACCTGATTTTGGCGGCAACGTGACCTATCAACTGTTTATCTGCACATTTAAGTGTGATAATCGGGTTGGTACGCTTTTCAGTAACAGCCGTTACGCTAACCTCTTTGGGTAATTCAAGGTAAGTATGGTGAGAATGTCCCAATACCAGATCCAAAATCTGATCCTGGGAATCCGCACGGTAACCAACACCGACCAGTTCGAGTTTTACTTCATAGCCTTTCGATACACCCTGAACCATGTTGTTCAGCAGTGAGCGGTACAAGCCGTGCATCGCACGGTGACGTTTTTGATCTGTAGGACGTTTGACCAAAATCTGGCTGCCTTCAACCACCACTTCGATCTCTTTGTCTACTTTCTGATACAGAGTGCCCAGCGCTCCTTTAACGGTGACAACATTTTCACTGTCTACGCTTATCGTAACTCCGGCGGGTAAATCAATGGGAAGTTTTCCAATCCTTGACATAATAATCCTCCTTAATTAATAAACGTAACATAATATTTCACCGCCAACATTCAGATCTTTAGCCTCTTTGTCGGTGATAACACCTTTGGAGGTAGAGATGATAGCGATGCCCAAACCGTTCAATACCCTTGGGACATCTTCGATACCGCAATAGCGGCGAAGTCCCGGTTTAGAGACACGTTTTAGATTTTTGATTGCCGGAGTACCATCGGCTGGATGGTATTTGAGGGCAATTTTGATGCTTCCCTGGTAGTTGACTTCTTCGTCGAACTTGTAATTGAGTATATACCCTTTTTCTTTCAGAATTCTGGTAATCTCTTTTTTAATGTTTGACGCAGGGATTTCCACGACTTTATGTTTTGCTTTGATCGCATTTCTAAGTCGGGTCAAGTAATCTGCAATAGGATCTGTCATCTTTGCGATAATTTAAACGATTACCAACTTGCTTTCTTAACTCCGGGTATTAGGCCGCTAGAGGCCATTTCCCGGAACTGTATTCTGGAAATACCAAACTGACGCATGTATCCTTTCGGACGTCCGGTCAGTTTGCAACGATTGTGCAGACGAATTTTTGCCGAATTTTTAGGCAGGAGGCTCATACCGATGTAGTCACCTTCAGCTTTTAATCTGGCACGTTTTTCCGCAAACCTTTCAACGAGTTTTGCACGCTTCACTTCGCGGGCTTTCATTGATTCTTTAGCCATTTCTTTAGTTCTTTTTTGCGTTCTTGAACGGTAAACCAAAACTTTTCAGTAGTGCATATCCCTCCTCGTCATTCTTTGCAGTAGTAACGAAGGTGATGTTGTAACCGTTCATTTTGGTTACCTTGTCCATCACGATTTCAGGGAAGATAATCTGCTCGGTTACGCCGAGTGTGTAGTTGCCACTACCGTCGAATTTATCGGCGATGCCTTTGAAGTCGCGGATGCGGGGAAGTGCAATAGAAACCAATCGGTCCAAAAATTCATACATCCGGTCGCTGCGCAGGGTAACCCTGACACCGATCGGCATTTTCTTACGAAGTTTGAAGTTGGCGATGTCCTTTTTGGAGATGGTGGATACCGGTTTCTGACCGCTGATAGCAGTAAGCTCCTCGATAGCTACCTCCATGATTTTCTTGTCGGCAATAGCAGAACCAAGACCCTGGTTGATGATGATTTTCTCAAGAACCGGCACCTGCATGACAGATTTGTAATTAAACTCCTTCTGTAACGCAGGAACAATCTCTTCCTGGTATTTGCGCTTAAAAGTAGGTGTGTATCCCATTACTTAATCTCCTCTCCTGATTTTTTTGAATACCTAACTAATTTCCCGTTGCTGTCGAGTTTGCGCCCGATACGGGTAGGTTTCCCTGTTTTAGGATCCTTCAGCATCAAGTTTGAAACGTGGATAGACGCTTCTTGTTTGATGATGCCTCCCTGGGGGTGCTTGGCGTTTGGCTTTGTATGTTTAGATACAAGGTTAACTCCTTCAACAATAGCACGATCCTTTTCTCTGACCACTTCAAGTACTTTCCCTTCGGAGCCTCTTGAATTGCCGGAGATTACGACGACCGTGTCTCCTTTCTTAACATGTAATTTTTTCTGCATGGTCTGATTAATATTAAAGTACTTCAGGTGCTAGCGAGACAATTTTCATGTAGTTGTCACGTAATTCGCGGGCTACTGGCCCAAAAATACGCGTTCCTCTCATTTCACCTGCAGCATTAAGGAGTACGATGGCGTTATCATCAAATCGGATGTAAGAACCGTCGCTGCGGCGAACCTCTTTTGAGGTACGTACAACGACTGCTTTCGAAACCGATCCTTTTTTGGTATCGCTGCCTGGCAGTGCGGTTTTAACAGTTACAACAACTTTATCTCCAACAGAGGCGTAACGTTTTTTTGTTCCACCCAATACCCGAATGACCAGGGCTGTTTTTGCTCCGCTATTATCTGCAACTGTACAACGTGATTCTTGCTGTAACATATTACTTCGCTCTTTCTAAAATTTTAACTAATCTCCACCCTTTCATTTTGGACAGCGGGCGGGTTTCCATAATTAAGACGGTGTCTCCGATATTGCACTCGTTCTTCTCATCGTGGGCGTGGAACTTGGTAGTCCTGTTCACGAATTTACCGTAGATCGGGTGTTTCTCTTTTCCTTTTTCAGCAACAACTATAGTTTTCTCCATTTTATTGCTGACCACCACTCCGATACGCTCTTTACGAAGATTTCTTGTTTCCATAGTCATCATTTTTTTTCGATTTGACGTTTGCGTAATTCGGTATTCAGACGAGCGATGTTTTTACGGGCGAACCGTATTTTCATCGGATTATCAAGTGGGTTGACACTGTGATTCAAGCACATGCGAACCATCTCTTCATTCCCGTTTTCCAATTTTTCTGTGATTTCGGCTGTTGTAAGCTCTTTGATTTCTTGCGTTTTCATTACTCAATGGTTGAAGTTTCTACAAAATCGCGTCGTACAACAAACTTAGTACTCACTGGAAATTTCTGGGCTCCCAGGCGTAAAGCTTCTTTAGCCAGATCAAAAGGAACACCTTCGATCTCGATTAGTATGCGGCCCGGGGTAACTGTGGCAACAAAACCTTCCGGGGCACCTTTACCTTTTCCCATACGAACTTCGGCTGGTTTTTTGGTAATTGGCTTATCCGGGAAAATTCTGATCCAAATTTGTCCTTGACGCTGCATGTGACGCGTAACTGCAACACGGGCTGCCTCAATCTGGCGGCCTGTGATCCATGCAGTTTCCAAGCTTTTTATGGCAAAAGATCCAAACGATAATTGGCTGCCGCGTTGTGCGTTACCTTTTAGTTTGCCCTTCTGAACTCTTCTAAATTTTACTTTCTTTGGCTGTAACATCTTGTTTCGCTTTGTCGATGGTTATCAGACTAATTACTTTTTACGCTTTCTAAAGCCGCCCTTTCCACCTGCTGGAGGAGTCGGACGGGCGTTGGTGCTGCGCGTTTGCTGTGCCTGACCTACGTTTGGAGAAAGATCACGTTTGCCGTAAATCTCACCCCTGCAGATCCAAACCTTGATCCCGATTAAACCGGTCTTGGTTAAGGCTTCAGCCAGTGCATAATCTATATCGGCTCTTAACGTATGCAAAGGAGTTCTGCCCTCTTTGTACATCTCTGACCGGGCCATTTCTGCCCCATTGAGACGACCGGAACACAATACTTTGATGCCTTCAGCGCCCATGCGCATGGTTGCAGCGATGGCCATCTTGGTTGCACGACGGTAGGCGATTTTGCCTTCTACCTGGCGGGCAATGTTGTTGGCAACGATCTGAGCATCCAGCTCCGGACGTTTGATCTCAAAGATATTGATCTGAACTTCCTTCTTGGTGATCTTTTTCAACTCCTCCTTGAGTTTGTCTACTTCCTGACCACCTTTGCCTATAATAATACCGGGTCTGGAAGTCTGAACCGTGATGGTGATCAGTTTCAAGGTACGTTCAATGATTATCTTGGAAATACTCGCTTTTGCAAGACGTGCATTCAGATAAGCCCTGATTTTGTGATCCTCTATCAGTTTATCACCATAATTGTTCCCTCCGAACCAGTTGGAATCCCATCCTCTGATGATTCCAAGCCTATTAGAAATCGGATTTACTTTTTGTCCCATATTATTATTTCGTATTTTCTTCTACAACATTTTTACTTGCCAAACGGACAGTTACGTGATTTGAACGCTTTCTGATACGATGTCCTCTTCCTTGCGGAGCGGGGCGTAAACGTTTCAGCATGCGAGCCGAATCAACAAAAACTTCCTGCACGTATAGGTTGCTTTCTTCAAGTCTAACCCCTTCATTTTTAGCCTGCCAGTTGGCAACAGCCGACAAAAGGAGTTTTTCTACTCTGCGTGATGCCTCTTTGGAAGAGAACTTCAGAACGTCGAGTGCACGATTTACCGCCATTCCACGAATCATATCGGTAACAAGGCGCATCTTACGCGGCGAAGTGGGACAGTCGCACAAAACAGCTTGACATCTCTGTTTATTTGCTTCGTTGAGCAATTCAGCGCTTTGCTTTTTTCTAGAACCCATCTTGGTACTTTTTACTTCTATTATACATATCCGCGTTCATGGCTTATTTCTTCTTATTGCCACCATGACCTCTGAAGGTGCGGGTAGGAGAAAACTCACCCAGTTTGTGTCCAACCATGTTCTCAGTAACATAAACCGGAATAAACTTATTCCCGTTGTGAACTGCAATGGTATGTCCTACAAAATCAGGCGAAATCATTGAATGTCTTGCCCACGTTTTTACGATCGACTTTTTTGATGATTCATTGAGAACCAGCACTTTTTTCTCCAACTTAAAGTCGATGAAAGGGCCTTTTTTTAACGAACGACTCATAATCTACTCAGTTTTTTTAGCGATTATTTTTTCCTACGTTCAATAATGTACTTGGTCGAAGATTTTTTCTTCGAGCGGGTCTTGTAACCCTTCGCAAGCAACCCTTTACGTGAACGCGGATGTCCACCGGATGCACGTCCTTCACCACCACCCATAGGGTGATCCACAGGGTTCATGGCTACACCACGAACACGGGGACGACGCCCCAACCAGCGGCTTCGACCGGCTTTACCTGATCTTTCAAGGGCATGATCGGCGTTTCCGACGGTACCTACCGTTGCACGACATGCAACAAGTACCATACGTGACTCGCCTGAGGGGAGTTTAATGATGGCGTATCGTCCTTCACGTGAGGTGAGCTGTGCATAGGTACCGGCCGAGCGAGCCATAATACCGCCCTGACCAGGATGCAACTCAATGTTGTGAACGATTGTACCAAGAGGTATTTTTCCAAGAGGTAGCGAATTACCGATTTCCGGAGCGACTTCTGCACCACTGACGACCGTCTGACCTACTTCCAGGCCATTGGGCGCAAGCATGTAGCGCTTCTCTCCATCGGCATATACCAAGAGTGCGATACGAGCCGTACGATTTGGATCGTACTGGATCGAATCAACGCGTGCCGGAATGTTGTCCTTCTCACGGACAAAATCTATCACACGGTATTTTCTCTTGTGCCCGCCACCTATATACCTCATTGTCATTACACCGCTGGTATTTCTACCACCGGTACTCTTCATGGGCCTTAACAATGATTTTTCAGGTGTATTGCCAGTTGTAATTGAGTCAAAAGTACCAATCACTTTGTGCCTTTGACCCGGAGTTACAGGTTTTAACTTTCTAACTGCCATTTTTTACTTAGATATTGCTGTAAAAATCAATATTCTCTCCTTTGTTCAACGTGACAACTGCTTTTTTATAAGCATTTGTACGACCGGTTATCACCCCACTCTTTGTAAAACGGGATTTCAATTTACCGGCATATACCATCGTGTTGACAGAAACTACTTTAACGCCATAGATTTCTTCCACGGCCGCTTTGATCTGATACTTATTTGCCTGTTTATCTACCATGAATCCATAACGGTTTAACTTTTCCGCTTGGGCATTCATTTTCTCGGTTACGATAGGGCGAATCAAAATTTCAACCATTTTCTTACGCGTTAATCTTAAATAATTCCTCCAATTTAGCTACAGAACTCTCCGCCAAAACTATTTTTTTAGCTCTCATAATCTTGTAAGTACATAATTCTGAGGTAGTTACAACTTCAATGTTCTGTAAATTTCTGGTTGACAAATATATGTTTTTATTTGCTTCAGATAACACTATCAAGGAATTTTTATCACTGATCTTCAAATTATTTTGAAGGGTGATGAATTCCTTTGTCCTGGGTGTGTCAATTGTAAAGTCTTCAAGAATCAGGATATCACTTCCTTGTGCCTTGTAGGTAAGGGCAGATCTGCGAGCCAGTTCTTTCAGTTTCTTGTTCAATTTAAAACCATAATTTCTTGGACGGGGACCAAACATACGACCACCACCGCGGATGGTACCTGATTTGATGCTCCCCGCGCGCGCGCCACCGGTTCCTTTTTGCTTTTTCAGCTTCCTGGTTGACCCGGATACTTCACCGCGTTCCTTGCTCTTATGGGTACCCTGACGTTGATTTGCCAGATATTGCTTCACGTCGAGATAAATCGCGTGATCGTTAGGTTCTACCGAGTAGATGCTGTCATTCAGCTCTACTTTTCTTCCGGTCTCTTCACCTGCTCTGTTTAAAACTGCGATTTCCATTACTTCAGAATAATTAAGTATGAATCTTTGGCTCCGGGCACAGAACCTTTAACAATTAAAAGATTGTTCTCCGGAATAACTTTCAACACCTGAAGGTTTTGAACAGTTATAGTTTTTCCACCGTCACGGCCTGCCATACGCATTCCTTTGAATACGCGGGAAGGATAGGAAGAGGCACCGACAGAACCTGGTGCGCGCAAGCGGTTGTGCTGGCCGTGTGTGCTCTGACCGACACCGCCGAAGCCGTGACGACGAACAACACCCTGGAACCCGCGTCCCTTTGATACGCCGGTAATGTCGATGAATGAATCAGCCTCAAGCATGTCAACTGTAATGACATCTCCAAGCTTTACATCGCTACCAAACCCATCAAACTCTACCACTTTTCTCTTAGGAGTAGTACCGGCCTTTTTGTAGTGGCCGATTTCTGCTTTCGTCGCATGCTTTTCTTTCTTTTCTACGAAACCCAACTGTACTGCCTCATAACCATCGGTTGCAAGGGTGCGGATCTGGGTAACGGTGCATGGACCAGCCTCAATCACAGTGCATGGGATGTTTTTCCCCTCAACACTGAATACGGAAGTCATTCCGATTTTTTTTCCAATTAATCCTGGCATTTTTTCTACTTGTTAAGCAGTTTATCAAACTTTAATTTCAACTTCAACACCACTGGGCAATTCCAGCTTCATTAAGGCGTCGATCGTTTTTGCGGTTGAACTGTAAATGTCGATCAATCTCTTGTAGGATGACAATTCGAACTGCTCCCTCGATTTTTTGTTGACGAAGGTGGATCTCAAAACGGTGAAGATCCTGCGGTGAGTTGGCAGCGGAATTGGACCGCTAACAATGGCACCCGTGGATTTGACCGTCTTTACAATCTTCTCAGCTGACTTGTCGACCAGATTATGGTCGTACGATTTCAGTTTAATTCTGATTTTTTGACTCATGATAAGAACGTATTTGGTTATAATAACTCTGTTTTTCCTTTGACACTTTCAAGAACTGTGATGGCAATGTTCTTGGGAACTTCTGCATAATGGGAAAACTCCATCGTAGAGGTTGCACGGCCCGAAGAGAGGGTACGCAAGGTTGTTACGTAGCCAAACTGCTCGGAGAGCGGTACCAATGCCTTGATGACACGGGCACCAAACTTGGCATCCATGCTCTCGACATGTCCACGACGACGGTTCAGGTCACCTACGATATCCCCCATGTAATCATCCGGCGTAACCACTTCTACCTTCATAATTGGCTCCAGCAAAATTGGTTTTGCTTTGGAAGCCGCATTTCTGAAGGCTTGCTTGGCACACAACTCGAAGGAGAGTGCGTCGGAGTCGACAGGGTGGAAGGATCCGTCTACCAGCACCACCTTGATATTCTCGATCTTGTATCCTGCCAGCGGACCATTGTTCATGGCCTCTTTGAATCCCTTCTCAATGGATGGAATGTATTCGCGCGGAATTGTTCCACCCTTGATCTGATCTACAAACTGAAGGCCTGTTTTGCCTTCATCGACAGGACCGATGTGAACGGAGATATCGGCGAATTTACCGCGACCCCCGGTCTGTTTCTTGAATACTTCACGCAGGTTGACCTCCTTAGTAATCGTCTCCTTGTAAGAAACCTGAGGGGCACCCTGGTTGCATTCCACTTTGAACTCCCTCTTCAACCTGTCGACGATGATCTCCAGGTGTAGCTCACCCATTCCGCGGATGATGGTCTGGCCACTGTCCTGATCGGTATTTACCTGGAAGGTTGGATCCTCCTCAGATAGTTTCACCAGACCATTTGACAATTTATCCAGATCCTTCTGTGTTTTTG
>TBL_comb47_HYPODRAFT_10000929_pt1 | contig 38564 bp, 38 predicted proteins | sample TroBogypolimnion_40_FD_10682 | JGI IMG/M metagenome (IMG submission 10682)
CCGCGCCGATCAGCTCCGCCAGTCCATAGGTCCCCTCGCCGCTGCCGCAGGCGCTGTCCAGCGCGCGTATGCGCCCCCCGAGCCTCTCGAAGTTGTCCCGCAGCCAGACTTCCAGCCAGCGCGATTGCTCCGGGTAGCGGTCGAACGCGCCGCCGAAGTGGTGCGGCAACAGCAGGGCGAAGAGAAAGGCCATCCGCTGTTCCGGGTCCTCAGCGAGGCCGCGCAGGGTGGCCCCGGGGTCCGCATGGCGCAGCTGGGGCCGGAACTTCTGCAGCAGGTCCAGCCAACTCGCGGAGCTGTATAGGTACGAGCCGGAGAGAAGCGGCGGGAATCGGCAGCCCCTTCTGAGCAGCAGCTCGAAGACCCTCCTCACCCGGGACATCGGGAAGAGCGCCTCCGTGAGCCCGCGCATTTCACCCGTCAGGACCAGCCCGGGAGCCCAGAGCGGGAGCGGGTAGCTATCCGCGTAGCGACGAAAGTCCGCCGCCAGCCGGTTGATGCTCCGGGTCAGGCACGGGTCTTGGAGCGGTCCGGGAACCAGGAGGCGGTCCAGCCGGCCGGCCACGGCGGCCGGGTCGAGCGTCGGCGTGAAGGAGAGTTCCATGGCTAGAGCACCACGCTGTGCAGATCGCGGCGCTGGTAGCGCCATGCGAAGGCCCCGGCGCGGAAGAACCAGTCCAGCAGGAACACTCCCCATACCATGTAGAGCGAGAGGTGCAGCGGGTAGGCGGCCAGGTAGGAGCAGAGCACCCTGATCCCCCACATGGCGACCAGGGTGACCAGGAAGACGTAGTGGGTGTCGCCCGTGCCGCGCAGGCTTCCGGCGTACACGAAGGAGATGGCGAGCGGCACCTGGGCGAAGGCGACCAGGCGGAGGAACACGCCCCCCTTCTCTATGACGTCGGGGTCGCTGGTGAAGAGGGAGATCAGCTGGTGCGGCAGGCAGAAAAAGAGCAGCGCCATGGCGGACATAACCAGGATCGCCAGCCTGAGCGCCTCCGTGTGGCTTAGGTGCGCTCGCTTGATCTTGCGCGCTCCGAGCGCCTGCCCCATGAGGGTGGAGGCGGCGATCCCCATCCCCGCGCCCGGCATGAAGGAGAGCGACTCGATGGAGAGGCCGATCTGGTGTGCGGCGTAGGCGGCGGTGCCGTAGCCGATGATGAACTTCGAGTAGAAGAGCTGCCCGGACTGCTGGGCGATCCGCTCCAGCGCCACCGGGTAGCCCACGTCCCAGACCTTGCGCAGCAGGACCAGGTCCGGCCGGCCCACTTTCAGGTACCCCTTCCTGAGGGCCTGCACCAGGAGGTACAGAAAGCCGCACATCTCGGAGAGGTTAATGGCGTAGGCGGCCCCCACGACCCCCATCCGGGGGAGGCCGAAGTGTCCGTAGATGAGGGGGTAGGCGATGGCGACATGGAGGACGTTGACCAGGATGACCCCCTGCATCGGGGTCTTCGTGTTGCCGATGCCCTGCATGATGGCGGAGAGGATGTTGAGGCCGGCGGTGAAGGCGAAGTAGAGAAAGACCAGCCGGATGTAGTCGGAGGCGAAGGAGAGCACGTCGCTGGTGGCACCCAGGAAGCGGGCGACTTCGGCGCCGAAGAAAAGTCCCAGCAGGGTCGCCGCCACGGCGAGCGCCCCGCAGAGCAGGCAGGATGCGAAGGCGGCCCGCCGGGCCTCCGGACGGCGCCCGGCGCCCCAGAGGTGGGCGATAACGACGGTGGCGCCGGTGGCGAGCCCCCAGAAGACCGTCATCACGACGAAGATGAGGAGTTGGCCGAGGCCTGTCGCGGCGATGGCCGCCGCTCCCAGGCCGCCGACCATGAAGATGTCCACGATCGAGACGAGTCTTTGGAACAGCGAGGAGAGGAGCACCGGCAGCGAGAGGGCAGCCACGTCGCGCCGGATGGATACCCGCTTGCCGCCCCTGGCGGTGAAAATACGCTGTTTCAAGACTCCATGCTCTGGTTATCCCTTCAGTGGCAAGCCTGAGCCCGGCGCGCGCCTGATCCGACGCATCTGTCGGATTGGACCGATCAGGCGTATCGGACGCGCGCCAGGCTTTTTTGTTGGTTGGCTGTTCAAAGGCCGAGTTCTGCTTCCATGCTGAGGGCGAAGTTCTTTGCCCTTCCCGAGGGTGCGATAATGCCGTAGGCGATCGCCTCTTTCAGTTCGGCCTCCGTGGCACCTGCCTCCTTCGCGACCGCGAAGTGTTTCTTGAGTCAGGTGGGGCAGCCGACCGCGACCGCGCAGCCGACCCGGATCAGTTCACGGTATTTCACTTCGAGGACTTCCTCATACTCGTAGTCGAGGATCTTCTTCCGGATCTTCATAGGCTTGCCTCCTGAGCGATAAAGGTGAGTTACTGGAAGCTATGCTGCAAGGTATAAGTAGCATAATTTAGGGAGGGTGAAAACAGGAAGTAGCCTGTTTTTTTACGGCTTGCCGGGAATGCCTGTGACTGCTTGCACCCTTCCAGCGGACATAAAAAAGGCGGAAAAGCCCCCAGGGTTTTCCCGCCTTGTACTTCGAAGCGCAGCCGGTGGACCGCTCAGCTCTTTTGCTGCGAATTCTTCCTGGTGATATTGTTTACGGAGTGAGTCAGGCGGGTCACCCGGGCAATGTACTCGTTGTACGCGTTTGCTATTTCCTTTTCCGACGCCTTGACCAACGCCTCCAGTTTCCTTTCCGCCAGATCCAACTCCCGCTTGTATTCCTCCAGCTTGTCGTCAATATCCATGAGCATATTTTCCAGCAACCAGCGCCTGTTCGCCGGAGTCAGGGAATAGTTGTTTACTATCGAGCTGATGTCATCGTCGACATCCTCCAATAACGTTTGGATCTGATGCAGTTCCTTGATTTTTTGCGTGATCTTCTTGAACTCGAGTACCTTTCCCATGCCGGGCTCCTAGCTTTAGTATCCGGATCGATGCGACCATACCATGTTCCTGGTTTTCTTTTGCCGGAGACACCGAACCCCGGCAGGGTAGGGGAATTCTCCGGTTTTCGGCGGTCTTGCCCGGCGCCAGCCGAGTCAGGGCGCATGATGATGCGCCCCTACATTGACGGGCGATGCGCCCCGACGTTGACGGCAGATGCGCGCCGACATTGACGGGTAGATGCGCCCCGACATTGACTGGCAGATGCGCGCCGATATTGACGGGTAGATGCGCCCCGACATTGACTGCAGAGCGGGGTTGCCGGCCTGGTGGTGCCAGGTTAAACGGTGGCATGAAGCGTCATGAAGCGTGTTAAACGGCGAGACAAGGTATGATAATTTATTTCCGCGTCGCTTGTAAATAGTTAAAATAGAGACGAATTTTATTCTAATGAAAAAAGAGGGCGTCGTTGCCGACGCCCTGCATCCCGCCATTTACCGAGGAATGGTACCCCTGTTATCGACCGGTGCCTACAGCTTCAGATTCCCATCCGGTACAGAGCGAACACCGCGAGCGAAGCCGCGAGGCAGTAATATCCGAAGTAGTGCCAACGCCCCTGCTCCAGCCAGCTGGAGAGCCAGCGCAGGGCAAGCAGCCCGGCGAGGAAGCTGAACGCCATGCCGCACAGGCTGGGGAAAAACATATCCAGCAGGTGCGTCCCCCCCGTGCCCAGCTGCGGCGCGTGCGCCTTCATGAGCCGCAGCACCTCCCGGGCGATGACCGGAGGGGTCAGCACCACGGCGAGGGCGAAGCTGAACCCCTCAACCCGGTCCCGGGCGACGCCGAGCAGCAACCCAGTCGAGATGGTCGCACCCGAACGCGAAAAACCGCGCAGCGGCAGGCAGAGCCCCTGGACGGCCCCGATGACACAGGCCTCCCCGGTCCCAACCTCGCCTTTGGGCGCAGCGGCGCGGCTGCCCTTCAGGCCGGCGTAGACGATCAGGACTCCGACTGCGGCAAGCGCCGCGGAGATCAGCCCCAGGTTGCCGAACAACATCTCGATTTCGGCGTGCGCGGCCTTCCCGAAAGCAAGGCGCTCGATGGCGGCTTTCAGGCCGAGGCCGACCACCCCGGTCAGCGCGGTGGCGGCAAGGATGAGCCTGCAGCTGCTCCAAAACTGGCCCCGCGAGGTAAAGAAGCTGGCCCGCCACGATTTCCAGAAAAAGAGGATGACGGCGAACATGGTGCCGGTGTGCAGCATGACCAGCAACAGGGTCATCTCCGGGGTGGTGGGGTCGAGCCCCATGAGCTTGGCGGCGACGATGACGTGTGCGGAGCTCGATACGGGGAGAAGTTCGGCGGCGCCCTGGACTGCGGCGAGGAATAAAATCTGTAACATGGTCATGTGCGATTCCTGTCGGTCTGCTTGTTACCGGGTGACGGTATGGCTTGTTGCTCTGAACCCTCTTCGGCGGCACAATCTGCCGGGGACATCTGTCCGGCATCCTGTCACGAGGGCTCCTCCTCGTAATACGCTTCCTCTGTATTCACGTCCCAGATATTCTTTTTGCCCGTGCGCCCCTCGATGATATTTTCCACCGCAGCCATGGCGGTCAGCATGGAGTGGTCGGCATTGTTATAGCGGTGCATCCCGTTTCGTCCGATCAGGAACAGGTTGGCGAACCGATCGGTATAGTCCCGGACCTGGTCGAATCTGTCATAGCTGCCGAAGTAGGCTGGATAGGCCTTTGGCATGCGAAGCACGGTTGAGTCGAGCACCTCGTCAGGGTTGATGATGTTGATGCCGGCCAATTCCTTGATGGCGAAATCGGTGAATTCCCGGTCCGGCATGGACCAGAGCTCGTCCCCCTCGCTGCAGAAGTACTCCAGCCCGATCCAGACCGTTTCAGGGTCGGCCACCAGGTACGGGCTCCAGTTGTTGAAAATCTGCAACCTGCCGAGCTTCACCTCGCGTTCCTGGATATAAATCCAGTTGTCGGGAATCAGGTCGTTCAGCGTCTTTTGGCCGGTCTCGTTCTTTATGCTTAGTTTCTTGAGCAGGAGGCCGACGGTCCGGAAGTCCCGGTACTGGAGGCCTGCGGCGACGTCCTGAACGGCCGGCGGCACCACGGCTCCGATGGCGGCAATCAGCTCCCGGACCGGCATGCTGGAAATGAAGAAGTCGCCGGCGTGACGGCTTAGGCCGCCGGTCTGCTCATCCCTGGCCGTCACCGCGACGATTCGGTCTCCGGTTGTCTCGATCCCGACGATTCTCGCGTTGCGGGAGATCAGGCCCCCCTGGTGCTCCACGATGCTCGCCACTTCCTCCCAGAGCTGTCCGGGTCCGAGTTTCGGGTACAGGAAATGCTCGATGAGACTCGTCTCCTGCCGCTGCTGGTGCAGGTCGCCCGCGCGCTTTTGCCTTTTGCCCAGGGCGTGCCGTATGGTCTTGGTTATCGAGAGCCCCTTGATGCGCTGGACACCCCATTCCGGGGTGATCTCCCGGCACGGGACACCCCAGACCTTTTCCGTGTAGTCCTTGAAGAAGGTAAGGTAGAGTTCTCTGCCGAACCGGTTGACGAAAAAATCCTCCAGCGATTTTTCCGGCCGAATCGGGGCCAGGCGGTTTTTAGCGTAGCTCAGGCCGATCTTCAGGATGCGGCCCAGTCCCAGCCTGGTCGCGGTCTCTTTGCTGAGGCTGATCGGGTAGCTGAAGAATTTCCGGAGAAAGTAAATCCTGGAGAGGCGGTTTCGCACCAGCATGACGCTGTCGACCAGTTCCGGGTCGGGTGCCGCGACCGCTACCTGGGCCTTGGCCCGCAGTGGCCGCAGCCGACAGCCGTGCGACAGGGGGACCTTACGCCCCAGCAACCGGTCATCGCGCGCCGGCGCACCCTGGAGCGGCAGGATATTCAGCCACCATTTCATGACCCGGCTGGATTTGGAGAAGAACCGGTGGCCGCCTATGTCGATGCGGTTTCCTTTATAGACGGCTGTTTTCGAGATCCCGCCGATATCGCCCGTCATTTCGAAAATGGTCGGAATGATGTCCGTTTTGTCCAACAGCTCGTAGGCGGCCGTCAGCCCGGCGGGACCTGCACCTATGATAATGGCGGTTTTTTGCTTCACGAAAGATATCCTTGCACCTGGCTTGGCAGGGATGGGGGAAACGAAGAACTGCAGGCCCATTTTTGCCAATAGTGCCCGAGATGCTCGGATAATGCACTTAAAAATCGCGTGAGGGATTTACAATTCGGGTGCGGTGGCCTGCGCGGCCAGGACAGTCCCACGAGAATTGCCGAATAGACCGAACATAAAGAAAGGTTCCTAGCGCGGTCCCGGCCTGTTCCCTTTTTCCCGGGTGCCGGATGAATGGCAGTTTCAGGTTCAAAAAATCGTTGAAGATGTCCCTAAGTGATGGTAATTTGCCGCGCGGAAAATACGATATTGAAAATGGGAGGGAAGCAAATCTTGAAAAGATTCGGGATGGTTATTTTTTTGTTTTTCAGCATATTCCTTGGGATCCTTTCTACGCCACTGCCGTCCTCAGCTTCAGTTGAGCCGGGAGACTGTAATGGCGATGGCTCGGTCTCAGTAGCCGAAGTGCAATCCGCCACGAATATGTTCCTTGGGTTGAAGAGCGTTGACGTCTGCGTTGATGTCGATAACTCAGGGACAGTGAGCGTTGCCAAGATGCGCAAGGTGATCAACGGCTTTCTCGGGTTGACGCCTTCGCTGGTCTCCATTGCGATCACGCCAGCCGCACCGAGCCTTTCCATTGGCGCTACCGGGCAATTTACCGCCATGGGAACCTATTCCGACACTACGACTGCGAATCTTACCAGCCTGGTAGCCTGGAGTTCATCCAATCCTTCAGTCGCCACCATTGCGGCAAGCGGGACAGCCACTGCGGTAGGGGCAGGGACCGCAACCATTTCCGCCACCTTGGGGAGTGTCGTGCAGGGGACTCCACTCACGGTTTCCGATCCTGCAGCTCAACTGCGCTTCACGTACCGGTTCGGTGCAATATCAGGTTCCGGCCCCGGCTTTGCTGACGTCGCATTTGGAAATGGACAGTTTGTCGCCGTCGGCTCCGAAAACAACTCCGGCGCCATCGCAACCTCCAGCGATGGCGTGCATTGGACCGCCAGAACCTCAGCAATTATCAGCGCCGGCTCGTTTTCAGGTGTCACCTTCGGTAACGGCATCTTCGTGACATACGGCAGCGGCAGGACACTTGCCTCCAGCGATGGCATAAACTGGGTCAGCTCTACACCAGGCATCACCAAGAAGATAGCCTATGGTAGCGGCCAATTTGTGGCCTATGGCGGAAGCGGGAATGTTGTTACCTCGAGCGATGGCGTTACCTGGACGAGGACGGCGGCCACCGGCGCAACATCGGGCCTGGGGGACATGTACTTCTGGAACGACAGCTTCGTGTCGGTCAATGGCAGCTCTAGCATCTTGACCTCAAAGGATGGAATCGATTGGACGGCAAAAACTGTTAACATGCCTCTCTCAGGCATCGCGTACGGCAACAACCAGTATGTAGGGTACAACAGCCATATCGTCGAGTCGTCCAGTGACGGGATAACCTGGACCAGTCGCACGACCACCTCAGGCGACCTCTTCGGAGGTTCCTACGCCGGCAATCTGTTCTTTGTGGTAGGTCGTTATGGTGAGATCGATGCATCTGCCGACGGTATCAATTGGACCTGGATAGTCTGGGATCCGCTTTACCTCCTGCGCGCAGTTGCCTACGGCAACGGAAAGTATGTCATTGCCGGTGGGGGTGGGGTCCTGAGCAATTAAGCAAGAGCGAGCCGGACTGGGATATCTCGGAAATGAGGTGGCTTCCGGGAGGGCAGGGGGGAGTCCGCACGAAGCAACTGTCGCGCCAGGGCACATCCCTCACCCCGGCCCTCTCCCGGAGGGCGAGGGGGAGCTTTTGAAAGTTGTGAAAGCCGAAAAATCCCGGATTCCGGGCGGGATTTCGCGGACACCTTAATTCCAGAATTCCGGGGAAACCTTACGTATCCTCGCGCTTGCACGATATTGGTATCTTGATAATGACAAAAGCCGCTACCTTGGCGGCAGCGGCTTTTGTTCACTTCTTGTGTTTGTTGGGGGACTAGAACGGAATCTCGTCGTCCGGGTTGAAGACCGGCTCCTCGTAGGAATTCCCCTGGCTGTGCTCCTGCTGGGAGGGACGCTGGGCCGGACGCCCGCCGCCACCGCCGCCGCTGTTTCCGCCGCCTTCGCCCTTGCCTGAGAGCATCTGCATTTTTTCGCCTACGATCTCCGTGGTGTAGCGGTCCTTGCCTTCCTTGTCCTGCCACTTGCGGGTCTGCAGACGCCCTTCGATATACACGGTCTTCCCCTTGGAAAGGTACTCACCGGCAATTTCGGCAAGCCGCGCCCAGAGGGTGATGTTGTGCCACTCGGTCTTCTCTTCCCAATCGCCGCTTTTTCCCTTGAACTTCTCGGAGGTGGCGAGGGAGAATGAGGCGACCGCGGTGCCGCCTGCGGTGTAGCGCACCTCGGGATCCTTGCCCAGGTTTCCTATGAGCATCACCTTATTGAGACTGGCCATCTGAATGTTCTCCTTTTTTTTCATTTTTTATAGCGGTGGTAACGACGATCTGAGGCCTGCAAATCTGCTGCCCCGGAGCCAACTGCCAGGGGCCGAACAGGTAAATTTAATAAATCCCGCTGTCCTGCGTCACGGTATCTGCCCGCTTAAGGGGCGGCAACGGATGTTACACTAACTTTGGCCGCAAAGCAATTGTTACCCAATCGGAGACCTCTTCAGTCTCCCGGCAGAGCAGGCCCACCGAGCGCCTGCTGCTCCCTTTGCGGGTTGTACCGCATTATTTTGGCTTTTGCCCTGACAAAAGGGGCTTCGGTTGCACCCATGAGAATTTCCTCCGACTTCCCCCCTGCCGAACAACTAGCCGTAACTGTGGCGAAAAATGCCCTGTGCTCGCGTCTGGCATGATCGGTGCTGTGGCAATCTCAGACTTACCTGACAACAGCGAGGTGCTTATGCTTGCCTATAGGGTAGAAGAGAGAGGACGCGAAAATCGGATGGTGAAAACTACCCTGCACCTACAAGGGGAGGTGACCTCGGGCGATTGGGAAAAGTTGCGGGAGCTCTGCCTAAGTGCCTTGCACAACGGTGAGCAACTCGTGCTGAACCTTGAAAAAGTGACCGGCTACGACTATTCTCTCAGTATTTTCGTTTGTCTCCTCAGAAGGACGGTGCAGCTCCTTAAGAAACGTTTGTCCGTCAAGGGAAAACAGCAAGAGAACTTTATCTGTGTCTATGAAGCTGCTTTGGATAAGACTAAGCCATGCTCGCTCGCGAAGGCCGGGGACTGCTGCTTATGGGAGAACCTCTATTCAAAAAACACCCTGGAGCGGTCCCTGAGCAATGAACCTGCGCGCCGTTTTGGAGGTGACTGCATCTGCGGACAGGGAGGGTGGCGGGGTTGTCCCGAGGACGGCGGCCGTTGAATGCCACTGCGGCAACGGCGACCCGCCCCGCACCGTCCAGCCGACACCGGCTCGGGTTCTGACCAGGAAGCGCGAAGTACCTGCCGGGTAGCGCGAGAGCTCGCAGTAACCATCACGGTTGCTGCGAGCTCTTTTTATGTGCCACAACCCAAATAGTTTGACTCTATCTGGAAAAAAAAGTAACGTAACCGGGATTATCTGAAGGAGTGTACGATGTTGCGAGCACGAGTCTACCTCCTTTTCCTGGTTCCCTTTACCCTGTTTTGCAGCCTCTGCGCCGTGGTCGCGGGACTGGTTGACCGAAGCGGGCGCTCGGGACACGTCTGTGCCAGGTTCTGGAGCCTCTGGTGCCTTAGGGTGGCTCAGATCCGCCTGGCCGTGTCCGGCCTGGAATTGGTGCCCGCCTCCGGCCCGGTCATCTACATGGGGAACCATCAGGGGAATTTCGACATCCACGCCCTCACCAGTGCGATTCCGCGCACCTTCTCCTGGATCGCCAAGGAGGAGCTGTTCCGGATCCCGGTCTTCGGAAGCGCCATGAGGCGCGCCGGATACATCCCGCTGGACCGCAGCGACGGGAGAAAGGCGCTCAAGAGCATGCGGATCGCCGCGGAGCGGATCGCCGCGGGGACCAGCGTGGTGATCTTCCCGGAGGGGACGCGGACCCTGGACGGATCGCTGCTCCCTTTCAAACGCGGGGCGTTCCTGCTCGCGGCCCGGGCCGGGGTGCCGATCGTTCCCTTCACCATTAACGGCAGTATGCAGAGAAATCCCCGCAACCGCATCGAGCTCCACCCCGGGACCATCAGCGTCAGCTTCGGCCCGCCCATCCCGACGGCTGGCGTGGCGGAGGGAGCACTCATGGAGCAGGTGCGTGAAGCGGTTGCGTCGCGGCTGGAGGTTCATTAGATGACGATAGTTTATGCAGGCCTGGTGCTGGCGGGGCTTGCCCTGATCTGCTGGGGCCTTCCGGCGGCACACCGGCTCAAGAGCCCGTTCGATATCCTGGCCGCGCTGGCGGTCCTGGGCGGCCTGGTGGCGGCCCTTTTGGGCGCGCTGCTGATCAGCGTCCCCGGATTCTTTCAAGGGTAACCCTCCCGTGGGGAGGCACGCTTCAAAAGGCAGAAAGCACACATGGAAAAGCTCAAGAGCATAGCCGTCAACGCGGCCTTCATAGCAATCGTCTCCCTTGTCCTCATCTGGGGCAACACCCTGTACCGCCAGCATGTCCAGTTCGACAAGGGCGAGCAGGGGCTGGCCGCCGGAAATTTCCTGGCCGCCGTTTCGGGCTACGAATCGGCGATACACATGTACACCCCGCTGAGCTCCCTGGTGGACCGCGCGGCACAAAGGCTCTGGGATCTCGGCGAACTGGCCGCGCAGCGCGGCGACCAGCAGCGGGCGCTGATCGCCTACCGCTCGCTGCGGAGCTCCTTCTATGCGGTGGCCGGCATCAACACGCCGGGGCAGGACTGGATCCAGAAGTGCGACAGCAGGATCGCCCAGCTAGTCAAGCAGCAGCCGGCGCGCTGAGGTTGCGCGTGCCGCAGCTTGCCCCGCAGCATCATGCGCCCGCTCCAGGCCTGACCGGCCGCGGCGCTCACAAGGATACCCATTGGACGAAATCAGTTTAGAGAGCACCGGCCTCAAGTTCGTGGCACTGGGGGGGCTCGGAGAGATCGGCCTCAATATGGCCGCCTTCGAGTACGGCGATGACATCGTGGTCGTCGACTGCGGGCTTATGTTCCCGGAACCGTACATGCTCGGCATCGACGTGGTAATCCCGGACATCAGCTACCTCATGGAGCGCAAGGACAAGGTGCGCGCCATCCTGCTCACCCACGGCCACGAGGACCACATAGGTGCCCTTCCCTACGTGCTGCGGGACCTGAATCCCCCTATTTACGGGACCTCCCTGACGCTGGGCTTTGTTAAGGAGAAGCTCAAGGAGTACGATCTCGACGAAAAGGTTGACCTGAGGGTGGTAAAGCCGCGCCAGAAGATCAGTATCGGCGAGTTCGAGGTTGAGTTCATCAGGGTCGCCCACTCCATCGTGGACGGCTGCGCCTTGGCGATCCGCTGCCCCGAGGGGGTGGTGATCCACACCGGCGACTTCAAGCTGGACCAGACGCCGGTGGACGGGGAACTGACCGACCTGGCGACCTTCTCGCGCTACGGGGAACAGGGGGTGCTGGCCTTCTTCGCCGACTCGACCAACGTGGAGCGGGAGGGGTACACCCTTTCCGAGCGCCTGGTAGGCGACGCCTTCGACGAGATCTTCCCGCGCTGCACCGGCCGGGTCATTGTCGCGGCCTTCTCCAGCAACATCCACCGGGTGCAGCAGGTGGTGGAAGCGGCCGAGAGAAGCGGCAGGAAGGTGCTCCTGAACGGGCGCTCCATGATCGGCAACGTGGCGATCGCCCGGGAGCTCGGCTACCTGACGATTCCCGACGGCCTGCTGGTCGACCTGAAGGAGATGAACAGGCTCCCCAAGGACCAGGTCTGCATGATCACCACCGGGAGCCAGGGGGAGCCGATGAGCTCGCTCACCCGGATCGCCATGGACGACCACAAACAGATCAAGCTGGAGGAGGGGGACACGGTCATCCTCTCCTCGCGCTTCATCCCCGGCAACGAGAAGACCATCTCCGACCTGATGAACCACCTGTACCGGCGCGGCGCCGAGGTGATCCACGAGAAGGTCTCCGAGGTGCACGTCTCCGGGCACGCGAGCCAGGAGGAGCTGAAGCTGTTGCACAACCTGGTGCGGCCGCGCTTCTTCGTCCCGGTGCACGGCGAGTACCGGCACCTGGTGAAGCACAGCCAGCTGGCCCAGAAGGTGGGGCTCCCCAAGGAGCGCTGCGTCTTGGCGGTGAACGGGGACGTGGTGCTCTTTTCCGGCGGCGAGGCGTGCATCGTCGATCAGGTCGACACCGGGCGGGTCTTCGTGGACGGCAAGGGAGTGGGCGACGTCGGCAACGTGGTGCTCAGGGACCGAAAGCACCTTTCCGAGGACGGCATGGTGGTGGTCATCATCGGCATCAACCAGGTGAGCGGCGAGATCATCTACGGCCCGGACATCGTGTCGCGCGGCTTCGTCTTCGAGGACGAGAGCCAGCAGTACCTGGAAGAGGCGAAGAAGGTCGTGCTGGACACGCTCGCCCTGGTGAACGCCGAGGTGCTCACCGACTGGAGCGAGGTGCGGCTGGAGGTGCGCCGGGTACTGCGGCGCTTCTTCAACAAGACCATCGAGCGGCGGCCGGTCATCTTGCCGCTCATCCTGGAGATGTAAATCGGTCTGATCGGTCCGATCCGACAGATCGGTCCGATAAAAGAACCAGCAGGGAAACCCATGACGACAGAAGAGCGAATTGACAAAAAAGAGAAGGTAACCAAGGAGATGAAGGGGATGGCGCTCGCCGCCGCCGGCATCTTTCTCGGCGTGGCGCTTTTCTCGTATAACGGCGAGGACCTCTCCTTCAACAGCTTCTCTACGGCGGCCGCGACGCACAACCTGGGCGGCCGCTTCGGCGCACAACTGGCCGACTTCTTCCTGCAGATCTTCGGGCTCGCCTCCTACCTGATCCCGGCGACCCTGGTCTACCTCGCCTACCGCGCCTTCAGCCTCGACGCGGTGCGCTGGCGCCCCTACAAGATCGGCGGGTTCGTGCTGCTGCTGGTGGCGCTCGCGGGACTCTTCGCCTTCAACCTGCAGTTCACCGAGTTCGCCGGGCAGAAGGTGCCGACCGGCGGCTTCGTCGGCTACCAGTGCGCCGAAATCTTCAAGCGCGCCTTCGGCAAGGTGGGGGCGCTGCTCATCCTGCTCCCGATGCTGGCCGTTGCCGCGATGCTGCTCTCCCGCTTCTCGGTCATCCTCTTCACCCACTGGTGGGTGACGGCGGTGAGTGAGCGCTGGAGCCACTACCGGCAGCGCCGCACCCTGAACAAGGAGCTGCTGGACAAGAAGGGCGACACCGGCGAGAAACCCAAGCCGCACGCGGCCCCGATCATCAAGCCCGCCGCCGTAGCGCCCCCGGTCAACGCACCGCTCGCCAAGAAGGAAAAGAAGAAGGACGAGAAGAAGGGCGCGCCGATCCAGGAGGCCTTCGAGTTCATCAAGAGCGACGGCAATTACCGGACCCCGCCGCTTTCCCTGCTCGACCCGATCCCCGAGGCGGGCAAGAAGCAGGACCGCGAAGTGCTCACCATGAACGCCCGGCTCATGGAGAAAAAGCTCAAGGACTTCGGCATAGAAGGCGAGGTGGTGGAGATCTGCCCCGGCCCGGTCATCACCATGTACGAGTTCTCCCCGGGCCCCGGCATCAAGGTGAGCCGGATCGCGGGACTCTCCGACGACCTTTCCATGGCGCTGCAGGCCCACTCCATCCGCATCGTGGCCCCCATCCCCGGCAAAGGGGTGGTCGGCATCGAGCTCCCCAACCGCGACCGGGAGATGGTTTCCCTGAAGGAGATCTTCAACTCCGAGGAGTTCCACAAGGGGAAGATGAAGCTGCCGCTCGCCCTCGGCAAGGACATCGCGGGGAACCCGCTGGTCACCGACTTGGCGCGCATGCCGCACCTGCTGGTCGCCGGCGCCACCGGTTCCGGCAAGTCCGTCGCCATCAACACCATGATCCTGTCGCTCCTGTACACCTCGACGCCGACCGACGTCAGGATCATCATGGTCGACCCGAAGATGCTGGAGCTCTCGGTCTACGAGGGGATACCGCACCTGCTGCTTCCCGTCGTCACCAACCCGAAGAAGGCGGCGCTCGCGCTCAAGTGGGCCGTCGAGGAGATGGGGCGGCGCTACCGGCTCATGTCCGACAAGGGGGTCAGGAACATCGACTCCTACAACAAGGAGCTGGAGAGAAGCGAGAAGGAGATCGCCGACAACAAGGCGCGCGGCACGGTCGTGGTTGAGCATATCGAGGAGATTGAGGAACTCGAGGAGCACGACGACATGGAGGAGCGCGAGGCGGCGATCCAGGCCTTCCTGGAGAAAGAGGATGACCTGGATCATGGCCATCTCCCTTATATCGTTGTTATCGTGGACGAGCTTGCCGACCTGATGATGGTCGCCGGGCGCGAGATCGAGGAGTCCATCGCCCGGCTGGCGCAGATGGCGCGGGCCGCCGGCATCCACCTGATCCTCGCCACCCAGCGCCCCTCGGTCGACGTCATTACCGGTCTCATCAAGGCGAATTTCCCGGCCAGGATCTCCTTCCAGGTTTCCTCGAAGATCGACTCCCGGACCATTTTGGACGGTAACGGCGCGGAGTCGCTGCTGGGCGCCGGCGACATGCTGTTCCTCCCCCCCGGGACCTCCAAGATGCAGCGCTCCCACGGGGCCTTCGTCTCGGACACCGAGGTGCAGCGGGTCGTCGAGTTTCTGAAGAAGCAGGGCAAGCCGGTCTACGAAAAGTCGATCCTGGAGATGAAGGCGGGCGACGACAAGGGGGCAGGCGGCGACGAAGAGGAGATGGACGAGCGCTACGACGACGCCCTGGCGCTGGTGGCGGAGGCCAAGCAGGCCTCCATCTCCATGATCCAGCGCCGGCTCAGGATCGGCTACAACCGTGCGGCACGCATCATCGAGAAGATGGAAGAGCAAGGGGTGGTCGGCCCCTCGGACGGCACCAGCAAGCCGCGGGAAGTTTTTATCAACAAGATTTGACAGGGGTTTTGTCGGACGGATCAGTCGGATACGACCGATCGGACCGATGAGAAGCTGAAATGGGAGGCACCATGAACGACTGTCGCAAGGCAAATCTGGCGCATTTTGCCGTGACCATCATTGGCAAGGACCGCCCGGGCATCGTGGCCGATACCGCGCAGGTGCTCTACGCGCTGGGCTGCAACGTGGAGGACTCGAGCTGCACCATGCTGGGCGGCGAGTTCGCCATGATCCTGATCGTCTCCCACGAGAAGCCCTTCTCCAAGAAGCGGCTGGAAGCGGAGTTCGCCGCCAAGAACCAGGGCAACGGGCTGTCCGCCTTCATCCGGAGCCTGAAGGACGACGAGGTCTGCTACCGGGAGCCGGAGGGGGAACTCTGCCTGGTCAAGGTCTACGGCTCCGACAAGCCCGGCATCGTGTACCGCATCACCCGGGAACTCGCCGACCGCCAGGTGAATATCACCGACCTGAACACCAAGCTGATCGGCAGCCCCGCCGAACCGGTCTACGTCCTGATGCTGGAGGCGGCACTTCCCCAAGGGATGACCGTCGAGGACGCTAGCGAGCTGTTGCAAAATCTGAAAAGGGAGTTGTGTGTGGAGATTTCGGTGCGCCTCATCACACCGGTCTCCCTCTAGCCATGGCTGTTCAGACTATTGTTATTTATCCCGACCCCATACTGAAAACTCTCTGCCCGCCGGTGGAACAGATCGATGCCGGGGTGCTGCAGCTTCTCGAAGACCTGGTGGACACCATGCTGGCCGGACCCGGCTCGGTAGGTGTCGCGGCGCCCCAGATCGGCGTGCCGCTCAGGGCCTGCGTGGTGGACGTTTCCAAGAACCGCCACGGCAAGGAGAACAACCACGGCCGGTTGCTGATGGTGAACCCCGAAATCCTGGAGGCGAGCGGCGCCGCCGTCATGCGCGAGGGGTGCATGAGCGTCCCGGACTACACCGGCGACGTCGAGCGTGCCACCGAGATCACCCTGCGCTTCACCGGGCCGGACGGCGCGCTGCAGGAGCTCCGGGCGACGGGCTTCGAGGCGGTCGCCATCCAGCACGAGATGGACCACCTGGACGGCCTGCTCTTCCTGGACCGGATCACCTCGCTGAAGACCGGCCTGTTCCGGCGCAAGAGCTACAAATAATCAATTCAAAGTCAAAGGCGTCGCACACGGATTGAACGGATTGAACGGATACCATCAGATAAACCGGAAACCTGATAAACGGGTTACATCAAAGGCCAAAGGCAAAAAAGGTTAGGTCTTGTTTGCCCCTATGAAGGATTTTGACTGATCTGAAGTTATCCGCTCAATCCGTTACATCCGTGTGCGACGCCTTGCGCTTTTGAGGTTTCTTCATGAAGTGGCTGCTGATCGCCTCCATCCCCCTTTATCTGATCGGCTCCTCCCGGCGCCCGCTCTTCGTGGCGGCGCTGTTGCTCCAGCTGAGCTTCCTCGCCGGCCGGGGACTCTCGCTGGGTAGGCTGCCGCTCATTGGCCCCGGGGATACCCTGGCCTTCTTCTCCTGCTCGATCGCGCTCATGTCGCTTCCCTTTCTCTATGCCCGCGAGCTTGCTGGTGAGCGCCGGTTCTTCTGGAGCTGCGGCGGGCTCGCCGCTCTTTTCGCCCTGTGCGCGCTCCCCTTTCCCACCCTCAATATGCCGCTGCCACCCATACTCGACACCTACTGGTTCGAGCTGCACGTGGCGCTCGCCTTTTTTGCCTACGCGCTTTTCGGGGTCGCGGCGCTGCTGGGTGGCGCCTTCCTGCTGAAGGGCGGCAGGGGATTCCTCGACCTGCAGTACCGGGCGGCCCTCACCGGGTACACCTTTTTCTCGCTCTCCATGGTCTCGGGCGGGATCTGGGGGTATTACGCCTGGGGGACCTACTGGCTCTGGACTCCGAAAGAGCTCTGGACCTCCATCCTTTGGCTTTTTTACTCCCTGTACCTGCACCTGCGGGCGAAGGGGACGGACTGGGATCGCCGCTTTGCCTGGCTCGGCATCTGCGGCTTCCTGGTGACGCTTTTCACCTACCTTGGGGTGAGCATGCTGCTGAAAAGCTCGCATAGCTTTTAACGTTTTATCATCGGACCGATTGGTCGGATCTGACCGACCCGACCGATGAGGACTTGCACCGGAGCCTTACCGTGCTGAAGCAACTACACGCCCGCCTTTGCTCGCTCAACCTCGGCCTCTGGCTTATGGCAGGGGTCATGCTCACTCTGGCGATTGGCTCGTTTTCTCGCGGCAGCGCCGAGGGTGCGGGGCTGAACGATCTGCCTCTGTTGCTCTGGCTGCGCGAGGCGCCGCTTTACTATTCCTGGTGGCTCTGGATCGCGGTCGCACTGCTGGCGGTGCTCTGCCTGAACGCGACCCTCTGCGGCATCGAGGCGCTCCGCAAGGGGCGCAGTCTGGCGCCGCAGCTGATGCACGCCGGCTTTCTCCTGATCGCACTGGCCCATCTGCTCTCGGCCTACGGCGGATTCAAGCAACAGTTCCAATTGCCGGAAGGGGGATCCATCGGGTTCCCTGGCGGGGAGCGCGTGCAAGTAGAGCGAATCACTGGTGAAACGGGTCCAATGGGCATGATGAGCGCCTATCGGGCGGATCTGCGGGTGACAGGTGGGGAACTCAACGGGGTGCGGCCTAACGCACCGATGTTTCATAAGGGGTACGGTATCTATTTGAAGGAGGTAGCGCTGGATCCGGTCCCGGTCGCGCTCCTGGAGGTACACCGGGAACCCGGCGCACCGGCTGCTCTGATCGGGGCGCTCCTGTTCACCATCGGCAACCTGATGCTGCTCATGCAGCGGCGGGGACGCTGAGAGTCACGGTATGCTGCGGCCACTGCCGTTAAGTTAAGTTTTTGTGGTTATGTCCCCCCTATGAAATAGGGGAGAAGCTGAACGTAGTGAAGCAGGGGGGTGCTTCCGCCGGCAGAGAGACCCCCCTGTCTCTGCGCGAGCCTTCCCCCCTACTTCGCAGGGGGGACACCGCTAAAACGTTACCAAAAGCAGCCCCATCCCCATCCTAACCTTCCCCTTGAAGGGGAAGGGACAACTGCTCAAAGTGAGCTCCCCTACCCGCAAGGGAAGGGAGATTTACGCAAAAAGGGCGCCTTTGGGGGCGCCCTTTTTGTTAGCTTTTGACTCGACGACTCGACGACTTGACGACTTGACGACTTAACAGTTACTTAACAAGTTTCACCGACTTCATGACCACCGGCGTCACCGGAACGTCAGCAAAGCCCTTCTGCATGCCGGTCGGGGTGGCGGCGATTTTGTCCACTACGTCCATCCCCGAGATGACCTTGCCGAACACGGCGTAGCCATAGGCCCCAGGGCCGCCTTCGCGGTGGTTCAGGAAATCATTGTTGACGACGTTGATGAAGAACTGGGAGGAGGCGGAGTCAACCATGTTGGTGCGCGCCATGGCCAGGGTGCCACGGTCGTTCTTGAGACCGTTGGCAGCCTCGTTCTTGATGCTCGGGTTGGTCGTCTTCATGGTAAGGTCCGCGGTGAATCCGCCACCCTGGATCATGAATCCGGGGATGACGCGGTGAAAGATGGTCCCGTTGTAAAAGCCGGCCTTGGCGTAGTCCAGGAAGTTTTTCACCGAGATCGGTGCTTCCTTCTGGAACAGTTCGATCTTCACGGCGCCGAGGTTCGTCTCAATGACTAGTGTCGGGTTCTTGGCGCCTTCCGCAGCGATGGCACTTCCCGCCAGGCAAAGCCCTAGAAGCAGTAGGCAGACAATTCGTTTCAGCATGTTAAAATCCTCCTGTTAATGTAGTTTGTTTTGACCTATGTATAAGCCAATCACGCCCTCCGGTCAACCCCTCAGGGCGGCTCCTATAACAAATGGTTGACAGAAACCACCCTGCCATGGAAAATGGCGCACCATAAATCCGAAGCGAAGGGGGCTTACGTTGCAAATACAATTCGGTACTGATGGCTGGCGCGGAGTGATCGCCGACACATTTACCTTCGATAACCTCTCTCTGGTGGCACAGGCTACCATGGATTATATGCATAAGGAAGGGCTGGCGGATCGCGGCCTGGTGATCGGCTACGACAGGCGTTTCCTTTCCCGCGAATTCGCCGAGCGGGTCGCCTGCATTGCCGCCGGAAACGGCATCAAGGTCTGGCTCTCCGAGGGCTACGCCCCGACACCCGCCGTGTCCTGGGCCGTGCACGAGCGGGGCGCCGGCGCCGGGGTCATGATCACCGCCAGCCACAACCCGCCGCGCTACAACGGCTTCAAGGTGAAGGAATCCTTCGGAGGCTCGGCCCGCCCGACGACGACGAAGGCCTTGGAAGCGATGGTGGCCGACAATATCGCCAGCTCGCGTCCCGTCGCCGCCGTCACCCTCGCCGAGGCGCTTGATTCGGGGCTGCTGCAACTGATCGATGCCGCCGCCCCGTACCTGGCCCAGCTCGGCAGGTACGTCGACCTGGAGCTGATCCGGGGAGCCGGCATCAAGGCGGTGGTGGACCCGATGTACGGCGCCGGCTGCGGCTTCCTGCCGCACCTCTTGCCGGGGATCACGGAAATCCACGGCATGGAAAACCCTGCCTTCGGCGGGCACCCGCCGGAGCCGATCGCCGAGCACCTGGTCGAGCTCTCGGAGCTGGTGAAAAGTGGCGCCTTTCAGGTCGGGCTTGCCCTAGACGGGGACGCGGACCGCATCGGCGCCATGGACGAGCGCGGCGAGTTCTTCTCCTCGCACCGGATCTACACCGTGCTGCTGCGCCACCTCTACGAGAGGAAGGGAGTGCGCGGCAGTGTCGTGAAAACCGTCTCCACCACGCGCATGATCGACCTGCTGGCGGCGAAGTACGGTCTGCAGGTCTTCGAGACCCCGATCGGCTTCAAGCACATCTGCGAGCTGATGCTGGAGCACGACATCCTGATGGGCGGCGAAGAATCCGGCGGCCTCGGGGTGAAGGGGCACATCCCGGAGCGCGACGGGATCCTGATGGCGCTCCTGCTCCTGGAGGCGATGGCAATGAGCGGCAAAGGCCTCTGGGCCCTGCTGGAGGAGACCATGGACGAGATCGGGCACTTCCATTATGCCCGCATCGACCTGCAAATCGAGAACAACGCCAAGCAGGAGCTGGTAGCGGGGCTCGCCGCCGGCGGGATCAAGACCATCGCCGGATTCGAGGTGGTGCAGGTCAACTTCAGCGACGGCTTCAAGTACATCTTCCAGGACGGCTCCTGGCTGCTGATACGCCCGTCCGGGACCGAACCGGTGCTGCGCCTCTACTCCGAGGCGAACGATCCTGCCAAGGTCGCGACGCTGCTTCAGGCCGCTCGCGGCATAGCGAAAGTCTAAGGTTGAGGCTAAGGTTTAGGTTGAGCAAAAGAACGAAAGTCTAAGTTGAAGTTAAGGTTAAGGGTGAGCAAAAGTACAGGTTTAGGTTGGGAGTTTCTAAACCTCAACCTGAACCTCAACCTGTTTCCAAAACCTTAACCACCGCTTGGACCTGATTTCCTTGATATGGTGCAAGGGTTCTGTTATAGAATAAGGTTTGTATCAAAATTCAGTCATCGCTCAAGGAGTCATCCATGGCGAATCCTCAATTGGTTATGTACGATGAGGAATTCAAACAGATCAATGCCGTTATTGAGAAACTCCTTAGGGAAGCGAACGCCAAGGTGATTTTCCTGGTGGACAAGAACGGCCAGCTGATCACGGGTTGCGGCGAGACGGAGCGCTTCGACACGACCTCGCTCGCCTCTCTTACCGCGGGCAACATCGCGGCGACCGGCGGGCTGGCGAAGCTGATCGGCGAGAAGGAATTCTCCATCCTGTTCCACGAGGGTGAGAAGGACAACCTGCACATCTCCATCGTCGCCGGCCGGGTCATCCTGGTGGTGCTCTTTGACAGCCGCTCGTCGCTGGGGCTGGTACGCCTGCGGGTGAAGAAGTCCTCCGAGGAGCTGGCGACCATCTTCGGCCGCCTGCTGCAAAAGAGCGAGGAAAAAGAGAAGAGCGGCGAGAGCGAGTTCCCCTTCGCCGAGATAACCGACGACGATATCGATAATCTGTTCAGCTAACTTAATAAGAGGTACTGTCGCATGTCTTTCATCAACTACGCCTCCCGAGAAATCAACTGCAAGATCGTTTACTACGGTCCGGGTCTGTGCGGCAAGACGACCAATCTGCAGTTTGTTTACCAGAAGACCGCACCGGAAGCGAAAGGGAAGATGATAAGCCTGGCGACGGAGACCGAGCGCACCCTGTTTTTCGATTTCCTCCCCCTGGCGCTGGGCGAGATCCGCGGCTTCAAGACCCGCTTCCACCTTTACACGGTCCCGGGGCAGGTGTTCTACGACGCCTCGCGCAAGTTGATCCTGAAGGGGGTTGACGGTGTCGTGTTCGTCGCCGACTCGCAGGAAGAGCGCATGGACGCCAACATCGAGAGCGTGGAGAACCTCAGGATCAACCTGACCGAGCAGGGGTACGATCTGGACAAGATCCCCTACGTGGTCCAGTACAACAAGCGCGACCTGCCGAACCTGGTCAGTGTCGAGGAGCTGCGCCGCGAGCTGAACCCGACCGGCGTGCCGGACTTTGAGGCCTGCGCCACCACCGGCGAGGGGGTCTTCGAGACCCTGAAGGCGATCGCCAAGCAGATCCTGTTCGACCTGAAGAAGGGACGCTGAAGGCGAAAGGCAAGGCCTCACCACAGAGGGGCACAGAGGGCCAGCAAGGGATCACAGAGGAAATCTTTAGCAAAAAGCCAGGGGCTTGGGGTTGAACCCAAGATTCCTGGCTTTTGTTTTTCCTCTGTGTAACCCTGCTTTTCCTCTGTGCCCTCTGTGGTGAGGCTTAGGTTAATTGTTCTTCTCGTGCAGATGCTCCCACACTGCCTGCGCCGCTTTGCCGTTCATCCCCTCCGCTTCTGCCAGCTGCTCCAGCGTCGCCTCCTTGACCCCCTTGAGACTCCCGAAACGGACCAGCAGCGCCTTCTTGCGCTTGGCGCCGATCCCTGGCACCCCTTCCAGCTCCGAGCTAGTCAGCGCCTTGCTGCGCACGGTCTTGTGGTAGGTGATCGCGAAGCGGTGCGCCTCGTCACGGATGCGCACCAGGAGCAGCAGCGGCGCGGAATTCTGCCGCAGCGAAATCGGGTTCTTGCGCCCCGGCCGGAACACCCGCTCGTCGCTTCTCTTCAGCTCGGCGCTCTCCATGCTCCGCTCGACCCGGCTCTTGGCGAGGCCCGCCGCCTCCACCCCGAGTACGCCGAGCTCGTCGAGCACGGCGGTCAAGACGTTCAGCTGCCCGATGCCGCCGTCCACCACGATCAGATCGGGCAGATCCTCCGTGCTCTCCGGCCTGAAGCGGCGGCCGAGCATCTCGCGCATCATGGCGAAGTCGTCGGACTGCTGCACGGTCTTGATCCGGTAGTGCCGGTAGAGCGAGCGGTCCGGCTTGCCGTCCATGAAGGTGACCCGGCTTCCCACCGCCATCTCCCCCTGGATGTTGGAGATGTCGTAGCACTCGATCCTCCTGGGCGGCTTGGGAAGGTTGAGCTTCTCGGCCAGTTCCCCGAGCAGGTCCACGGCGGAGTCCGCCTTGGCGATCCGCTCCTGGGCCGCGTTGAGCGCGTTCTTCTGGGCGAGCATGACGATCTCCAGCTTGGCGCCGCGCTGGGGCACCGTGATGCTGACCTTCTTGCCGGCCTTTTCAGAAAGGAGCTCCTCCAGGGCCGCCGGCTCCGGTATGGCGAGCGGCAGCAGCACCAGGGGCGGGATCGGGGAGTCCTGGCTGTAGTACTCGTTCAGGAAGGAGGCGAGCCCCTCCTCGGTTTCCAGCTCCCAGTCGAAGCAGAAATTGCGGCTCCCGGTGAGTGCCCCTCCGCGGATGTGGAGCAGGGCAATCTGCAGCTGGCCGCGCTCCCGGTGCAGGCCGAACACGTCGCTGTCCGCGCCGAGGGCGACGACCTTCTGACGCTCCACGGTGACCTCAATGGCGCTGATCAGGTCGCGGTAGCGGGCCGCGTCCTCGTAGCGCAGCTCCAGCGAGGCCTGGTTCATACGGGCGCGATAGAGTTTGGCGATCTCGGTGTTTTTCCCCTCCAGAAAGAGCGCGGCTCCCTCGGCGAGCGAGCCGTAGTCGGCGGCGCTGATCAGGCCGCAGCAGGGCGCCGAGCACTGCTTTATCTGGTAGTAGAGGCAGGGTCGCTTGCGACCCATGCAGGTGGCGAGCGGGTAGTGGCGCAGGGGGAAGATCTTGTAGAGCTGTTTCAGCACCTCTTTGGCGGAGGTCGCCGAGGAGTAGGGGCCGAAGTAGCGGGCGCCGTCGGCGGGGACCTTGCGGACGATGGAGAGTCTCGGGAACGGCTCCTTCATGTCCATGCGCAGCGAGAAGTAGGTTTTGTCGTCGCGCAGGTTGATGTTGTACTTCGGGCGGTGCTGCTTGATCAGCGTGTTCTCGAGGATCAACGCCTCTTTTTCCGTGTTGGTGACGATGTACTCGACTGAGGCGACCAGCTGAACCATGAAGCGGATATGGAGGCGCGAGTCGCCGGGACCGACGTAGGCGCGCACCCGTTTCTTCAAGTTGCGCGCCTTGCCGACATAAAGGACGGTTCCTTCCGCCGTCCTCATCAGGTAGATGCCGGGGGCGGAGGGGAAATTGGTAATCATCTCAAGTGCTATCATGAGGGGTAGTATAGACGGAAGCGGGAAATAAGGGAAGCGGGGAGGGTGGCCACTGTGAAGCGAACGCCGGCTCGCTGACGAGTCGCGGCGTTTGCAAGAAAATGGGTCAGCGTTTCCCGGTCTTGGGCGTCCTTGTCTGGGGGGCAGCCGGTTTGGAGGAAGCCGTCCTGGCTGGGGCCGGTTTGGAGGAAGCGGCCCTGGCAGGGGTCGATTTGGAGGACGCGGGCCGGGCGGAAGCGGGGCGGGCTGCGGCAGCCTTGGACGCACCAGCCTTAAAATCGGCGGTCTTTTTGGAAGCTGCGGGTTTTGCCGGGCCCGGGGCCGGACCTGCATTGTCGGACCCGCCGGGTTTACCTTTGAAGCGGCCTCTCAAACCGCCGCCCTGCGGCTTCATCTTCTGCGCCCTGGCGAGCGAAACGGTGATCTGGCGGTCGATCAGCATCGCTCCATCCAGCGAGTCGACTGCGTCCTTTGCTTCGGCTTCGGTGGACATTCTCACGTAGCCGCATCCTTTGAACTCGCCGGTAGTGAGATCGACTATCAGGTGAACTGAGGTAACCCTTCCCGAAACGGAAAACAGCTTCTCAAGATCGTATTCCGTTGCTTCATATGACAGACTGCCAACGTACAGCTCTTTGCTCATGTAATTCGTTCTCCCTGATCCTATCGTATCTCGTTTGTCTGCTCCTGGCAAATTGAGCCCACTCTAGCATACTAACAGCCCGAACTGCAAAGTGATTCGTCCGACTCGTCGTGGCGCGCCCCGGGAATCCCGGGCTATTCCGGCCGCTGACCTGCTTTTTGCGGCACAGGAATGAGGATAACTTGTCCCGGCAGGGTCAAGTCTAGGCTGTCCAATTTGTTGATGCGTTTCAAGTCGGGGATGCTGCGCTCCGCTTCCAATCGGGTATATCCGAAATCCCTGACGAGCACCTTCAAGAGCTTGTCGCCCGGACGAACACGGTAAGGGGTGTTGCGCCCGGTTGGCGCACTGACGGCACCGGAAGGGACAGGGGTCTTTCCCGTGGCACGGTGGCCGGCATCCTTACCCGGCCCCGTTTTGGCGGAACTCCGCCCGGCTGCACGGGACGCTGGCACGGGCGCCGGCATGGTTGCCGGCACGGACGCCGGCAAGGACGCGGACACAGGCGCGGGCGCGACACTGGCGACGCTGGTGACTTTTGGTGGGGCCGCGTGCGGTGCCTGCTTTCCGGAGCGCTGGGCGAGGATGACGGATACAACCAGCACGAGGGTGAGCGGGGCGATCCAGAGCAAAGGCCGGAACCAGGCAGAAGTCCCCTGGCGCTCGGACCCGCCGGGAAGTAGCTCTCTGGCCGACTTGGGCGCGGCCGGGACTGGCTCAGGGGGGGACTCCCGCGGCCCGGCGTAGCGCTGGATGATCTGCGCCACGGAATGCAACAACGCCTCATCGCTTTGGGACAGGTCCAGGGAGAAGAGGCCGCCCAGCGCTCGGCAGGTGTCGAGCTCGGCGTCATTCCGCGCCAGCAGAATGACCTCGGCTTCCTGCGGAAGCAGGGCACGCAGGTAGGGGACGCTGAGGGCGCCGGGGCGACCGGAGATGTGGTTTTCCACAAAGACAAAATGCGGCAGCCGGGCGGCGATCTCCTCCGCGCCTTGCGCCAGCGTCGGGACGACGCGCAGCAGGAACATCCCCTCTTGCCCAAGCTTGGTGAAAAGCAGGCGCAGCCGTTTCTGTTCTGTGATCAGTAGGACGGTTGGCATGGCGGTTTGACTCCTCCGGTAACGCCCAATGCGGCCCACAGTCAGGTCATCGGCCGTTACGCTCCCTGAGGATAGCAGTGAACATCGGCTCCCGGTCGGTTTGAGACAGGGAAATGACCATTTCGACCTCGGTGATGGTGTCGTTGCTGCTGCGCACCTGCTGCCGGATCCTTTCCTCTTTGACCGCCACCCCGGACCCCAGCAACCTCCTGAGCTCGGCCCCGTCGACCAGGAAGGAGAAGATCGATTCGCCCAGCAGGGACTGCCTGGAATGCCCGAAGAGCGATTCCGCCTTCTGGTTGGCGATGACGATTTTGCCGTCTTGCAGGAAGGTGACGACTGCGGAGTCGGAAAGCTCGATGAAGCGACGATATCTTTCGTCGGATTCCCGCGACTGCAGCGTCCTTCTGGAGAGTTCGTCCATCATGTCGTTGAAGGATCCGAACAGTTGGCCGATCTCGTCTTCGGACTGTTGGGGCAGCTTGGTCTCGAAGTCGCCGGTCCTGGTCACCTCTGTGATCTTTTCGGAAAGCAGCTTGACCGGATCTATGATCTGGCGGCGCAGGATGGCGCCCATGACGACGATGACGACCAGGAACACGCCGCCCCTGGACAGCAGGTCGAGTTCCAGGTTGGCGCCCAACTCGGCGTAAAGATCCTCCATGGGGATGGTGACGGAAACCGCTCCGATCACCTCGCCGACCCGGTAGTTGTAGGAGTAGTGGCCGGGGGGAAAGCGCTCCTTGACGAAGTTGGGGGCTTTCTCGTAGGAACCGTGGCACTCGAGGCAGGAGGCGGTCGCCAGCATCGGTTGCATGTAGCGGAAGGAGCGGGTGTCGCCGCTCTTGACGACAGCGTACACCTCCCGGGGCGTGGTGCTGGCGAACCGCCGCAGTTGTGCGGTTTCGTAGTCGTCAGGGCGGTTCCCCGGGTTCCGGTAGCGCAGGGAAACCTGGCGCACGTAGTATTTGGTGTTCTGGGTAACCCTCTTGGCCACCTGGGTGGCCACCACTTGCGGCACCAGGTTGTAGTTATGCTCCGGTTCACCCTTTACTACCGAGGAGATGTAGTCGCGCGTCTCGATGAGTTCCCGCGCGAAGTTGCGGGCGTTGTCGACGGCGAAGCGCAGGACGAAGGTTTTTTGTCTCTGGTAGGTGAAATAGGTTGCGGCAAGGAACAGTACGAGCAGCAAGAGGGACATGAGAAGGTAGAATTTGGCGCGTATGGGCAGGTTGGCGAAGCGGGACATGCACCCTCCAGCAGGCGGTTACTTGCAGCGTGCAAGTATACCGAAAGAGGCGGGATATGCAAGAGAAACGCGAGCTTGCCTTATTCCCTCGCCCTCCGGGAGTGGGGCAGGGGTGAGGGCGTCCCCACGGAGCAACTGTCGCGCCAAGGCAAATCCCTCACCCCGGCCCTCTCCCGGAGGGCGAGGGGGAGCTTTTGAGCGTCGGGAAAGGTGAGAAAAACACAAGGCCAGCCGGGGGGAAAGCTGCTACGCTACTTCTTGTTGTGGCACTCGACGCAGAGGGGATCGGAGACCCTGCGCTTCATCTGTGCGGCCTTGTCCCGGGGAATCCCCTTGCCCATCAGCTTCTCGCCGATCTTGTGACAGCCGAAGCAGTCCCTTTCCTGAACCGCCTTGTGCATCCGGACCATCGCCGGGTTCTTGCTGTGGCACTCGTTGCATTCGAAGGCGTACGCCGACTGGGTCGCCAGCAATAACAGCACAAACGGGACGGCTTTCCTCATGAAATCTCCTCTGGACCGGGCCGGTTCTGTCTTCCACACGGGTTCAGTCGCCGGCGCGGATTTAATTTTAAAAAACGCAAAAAGTGCGTGCACAATAGCCCGTTTCCGCTCCCGGCGCCTTGACCTAAGTCAAGCGCTTCACGCCCCGGGGCAAGAAAAATGCTTTCCATACCGGCGGCAGTATGGTAGTTTTTCATGTTTTTTAATGCTGCTCTCCAACGTCATGGACAGACTACCTATCGGAAGAAAAATTATGGCAAAGATCATCTGTGTGGCGAATCAGAAAGGCGGAGTGGGAAAGACGACGACGGCGGTCAATCTCTCCGCCTCGCTGGCTGTCGCCGAAAGACGGGTACTCCTGGTGGACATGGACCCGCAGGGCAACGCGGGGAGCGGTGTCGGCGCGGACAAGGAATCGCTCACCGAGAGCATCTACGACGCGCTGATCAACGACGCACCGCCCGCGAGTATCGTGGTCGAGACGGAAATCCCCTTTCTGCATCTGCTGCCGGCCACCTCGGACCTGGCGGGCGCCGAGCTGGAACTCGCCAGCGTCTCGGATCGGGAGCGCAAGCTGAAGAAGATCCTGGCGACGCTCTCGGGTTCCTACGACTACATCTTCATCGACTGCCCGCCGTCCTTGAGCCTCCTTACCATCAACGCGATGACCGCGGCGAACTCGGTCCTGATCCCGATGCAGTGCGAGTTCTACGCCATGGAGGGTCTTTCCCAGATCCTGAAGACCATTGCCCTGATCCAGCAGGGGCTGAACAGCTCCCTCAGCATCGAGGGGATCCTGCTTACCATGTTCGACGCCAGGAACAACCTGTCGCGCCAGGTGAGCGACGAGATCCGGACCCACTTCGCGCGGGAGACCTTCCAGACCGTCATCCCGAGGAACGTCCGGCTTTCCGAGGCACCCTCGCACGGCAAGCCGATCGTACTGTACGACATCACCTCGAAGGGGGCCACCAGTTACCTGGAGCTGGCCAAGGAGATCATCGGACGGGAGGCGACACATGGTTAAGAAGATGATGGGGCTCGGCAAGGGAATGGGGGCGCTGCTCCCGGTCGTGGAAGAAAAGGGGGGCAAGAAGTACTTCTCCTGCCCGATCGAGGAGATCAGGCCCAACAAGGAACAGCCGCGTAAGACCTTCGTGAACGAGAAGCTGGAGGAGCTTGCCGCCTCCATCAGGGAGAAGGGGATCATCCAGCCGCTGGTGGTCATGCGCCGGGACGGGCACTACGAGATCATTGCCGGTGAGCGTCGCTGGCGCGCGGCACAGAAGGCGGGGCTGCGCGAGGTCCCGGTGGTGATCCAGGACGTCTCCGAGGACACCGCCCTGGAGATGGCGCTCATCGAGAACATCCAGCGCGAGGACCTGAACGCGGTGGAGGAGGCCGAGGCCTATCACCAGCTGCTGGAGCGCTTCGACCTGTCCCAGGAGGAGCTCGCCAAAAGGGTCGGCAAGGAGCGCTCGACCATCGCCAACGCGCTGCGGCTCCTGAAGCTCCCCTCTGAGATCAAGAGGGACGTGGCGGAGGACCGGCTCTCCATGGGGCACGCCCGGGCACTGCTGACCCTGGAGGACCCCGAGGAGCAGAAGGCGGCGCGCGACGAGATCGTGAAGGGGCACCTCTCGGTGCGCGAGGCCGAGGCGCTGGTCAAGAAGAAGAAGGCCAAGGTCGTGCCCCAGCCGCGCAAGGTGGAGGACGCCGATCAAAAGGACCTCCTGGAGCGCATCCAGCGCCATTTCGGGGCCAAGGTAGCGCTGCGCCGCTCCGGGCGCGGCGGCAAGCTGGAAATCAGTTTCTCCGACCAGAAGGATCTCGCCCGCATCGTGGAGATTTTCAATCTTTAACTGTTTTTTGCTAACAGCCCCCAGTCAAAAACTGTATACAATTCGTCATACAAAACGATAAATCGCTTGACAGTTGAAGGATTTATGTGTTAGCTATCACCTGTTTTGCGCGCCGCCTCACCGCAGCGCCCGGAACGGATGGTTTAAAAATGTTCGACAAGAGGTGGTTCGGTGATCGATTTTGACATTTCGTTTGTTTTCCAGATGGTGAACTTTCTGGTCCTGGTGCTGCTTTTGAACGCCTTTTTGTATAAGCCGATCAGAAAGCAGCTCGCAGACCGGAGCGCGCTGATCAGCGGGGCGAAAGAGAAGAGCGCCGCCGTGGATAAAGAAGTTCAGGAGAAGCTTGCCAGTTACGAGGCTCGCATGCGCGAGATTCGTGCCGGTGCAGCCGACGAGCGCGGCGCCCTGAAGAAGGAGGCCCAGCTGCAGGAGGCCGCCATCCTCGAGAAGGCACGGCTGGAGTCTGGCGAGAAGCTTGCCGGCATCAAGGCGCGGGTCGCCAAGGAGGCCGAGGAGGCCAGGCGTCTGCTCAAGGCGAGCGCCGAGTCCCTGTCCGCCGATATCTGCGAGAAAGTCCTCGGGAGGAGTCTGTAGCATGCATATGAAACGTACCTCAAAGGTAACGGCTGCCGCCGTTTCAACCCTTGCCGTTTGCGCCGTCATTCTGGTCTGCGCCTCGCTGGGCTTCGCCGCTGAAGAGGGCGCCCACGCTGCCGGCCACGAAGCCGGTCACGCTGCTGCCCAGTGGAAGGACTTCGCCTGGCGCTGCCTCGACTTCGCAGCCCTCGCCGCGATCGCCTTCTGGGCCATCAAGAAGGCCGACGTCAAGGGAACCCTTGCCGCCCGCCGGACCAGCATCGAGCGCACCTTGAAAGAGGCGGTCGAAGCCAAGGAAGCGGCCGAGAAGAAATTCCAGGAATACTCCGTGCGTCTGGACCAGGCCAACAAGGAGATCGAAACGATCTCGGCCAACATGAAGCACGAGGGTGAGCTGGAGAAAGAGCGCATCATCGCCGAGGCCAACGCTGCCGCAGCGAGGATCGTGGCCCAGGCGGAAAGCGCCGCGGCGCAGGAAGTCCTGAAAGCCAAAGGCGAGCTGCGCGCCGAAGCGGCCAGGCTCGCGGTCGAGATCGCCGAGCAGAAGATCGTTAAGAATATTGCAAAAGGCGACCAGGATAAGCTGGTGGGCGACTATATCTCCAAGGTGGTGACTCTACATTGAGTACTAACGCTATTGCCAAACGTTACGCCAAGGCACTCGTGCAGATCGGCTCCGAAATGGGGACCGTGGACCAGTTCAACACCCAGTTGACCCAGTTCAGCACGCTGCTTTCCGACAGCCGTGAGCTCGCCGCAGTATTCGGCGACCCCGCCTACGGCATAGAGCCCAAGAAAGAGATCCTGAAGGACCTGGTGACGCGTACCCAGACCTCTCCTATGGTCTCCAACCTGCTGATGCTCCTTCTCGAGCGTGGCCGCATCACCGTGCTGCCGCTGATCGCTGAGAGCTACGGCGCCTTTGCCGACGAGTTGTCCGGTGTGATCCGGCCCACGCTCACCTCGGGCCTGCCGCTGGACGCGGCACAGGTCGAGGAGATCAGGGCGGCGCTCGCCAAGTCGACCGGCAAAAAAGTAGAGCTGAAGGTGGAAGTGGACCCGGCGCTGATCGGCGGGGTAGTCACCAAGATCGGCGGCAAGGTATTCGACGGAAGTGTAAGAACACAGTTAGCTAGAATTCAAGATATATTACAGAAGGGGTGAGACGGTTCTATGGAAATCAAAGCGGAAGAAATCAGCGAGATTATCAGGAAGCAGATCAAGGAATACGGCACTGAGGTCGCGGTAGCCGAAACGGGCACCATTATCTCCATCGGCGACGGTATTGCACGTATTCACGGTCTTGACAAGGCGATGGCAGGCGAGCTGCTGGAATTCCCGGGCGGCATCACCGGCATGGTCCTCAACCTCGAGGAAGACAACGTCGGTGCTGCTATTCTCGGCGAGTTCTCTGAGATCAAGGAAGGCGATACGGTCAAGCTGACCGGCAAGATCGTTGAGGTCCCGGTTGGGGAAGCTCTGATCGGCCGCGTGCTGAACGCAATCGGCGAGCCGATCGACGGCCTTGGGCTCCTCAACACCACGACCTTCAGCAAGGTCGAAGTGAAGGCACCTGGTATCGTCAAGCGTAAGTCCGTGCATCAGCCGATGCAGACCGGTCTCAAGGCTATTGACGCCATGGTTCCGATCGGGCGTGGCCAGCGCGAGCTGATCATCGGCGACCGTCAGACCGGCAAGACCGCGGTCGCGATCGACACGATCATCAACCAGAAGGGTGGGGACGTGGTCTGCATCTACGTCGCTATCGGCCAGAAGCGTTCCACGGTTGCCCAGGTTGTTTCCAAGCTCAAAGAGCACGGCGCCATGGATTACACCATCGTCGTGGCAGCTACCGCTTCCGAGCCGGCTCCGCTGCAGTTCATCGCTCCCTACACCGGCGTCACCATGGGCGAGTTCTTCCGCGACTCGGGGCGTCACGCCCTGATCATCTACGATGACCTTTCCAAGCAGGCCGTTGCTTACCGCCAGCTCTCCTTGCTGCTGCGCCGTCCGCCGGGACGTGAAGCTTACCCGGGCGACGTTTTCTACCTGCACAGCCGTCTGCTGGAGCGTGCTTGCAAAGTCTCCGACGAGTGCGGAGCTGGTTCGCTTACCGCTCTGCCGATCATCGAGACCCAGGCCGGCGACGTTTCTGCGTACATCCCGACCAACGTGATTTCCATCACCGACGGCCAGATCTACCTGGAGAGCGACCTGTTCTACTCCGGCGTACGTCCCGCCATCAACGTCGGCCTCTCGGTTTCCCGCGTCGGCGGCTCGGCACAGGTTAAGGCGATGAAGCAGGTTGCCGGTACCCTTCGTCTGGCTCTGGCCCAGTACCGCGAGATGGCAGCTTTCGCCCAGTTCGGTTCCGACCTGGACAAGGCTACCCAGATGCAGCTTGCCCGTGGAGCTCGCCTGGTCGAGATCCTGAAGCAGCCGCAGTACCGCCCGATCCCGAACGAGAAGCAGGTCCTGATCATCTTCGCAGCCAACAACGGCTTCATCGATGAATACCCGATCGGCTCGCTGCTGCGTTACGAAACCGAACTCTACGCTTTCTTCGATGCCAGGAAGGCGGCTCTCCTTGGTGAACTGCGCGACAAGAAAGCGATCGACGACACCATGAAAGGCCAGATCGTTGCTTCGCTGGAAGAGTTCAAAAAGGAATTTACTGCCTAGTAGACCAAGGACGGATAGCGCATGGCGAACCTCAAAAGTATCAAGAAGCGGATCGTATCCGTAAAAAATACCAGACAGATCACCGCGGCCATGAAAATGGTCTCGGCGGCCAAGCTGCGTCGCGCCCAGGAAAACGTGGTGGCTGCACGCCCCTACGCCGGGAAGCTCGCGGAAGTGCTGGAGCGTTTGGCGCAAAGCCAGGAGTCGGACGCAAGTCCGCTCATGGTCCAGCGCGAGACGCGCCGGGCACTGCTGCTGGTGGTGACCTCGGACCGCGGACTGTGCGGCGGCTTCAACGCCAACCTGTCCAAGGCAGCCGAGCGCTTCATCAAGGAGCGCGCCGGCGAGTTCAAGGAACTCTCCCTGATGACCATCGGTCGCAAAGGGTATGAATTCCTCCGTAACCGCCACACGGTCAGAAAGCATCACGGCAACATCTTCTCCACGCTCTCCTACCAGACCGCGGCGCTGATCGCGGCTGAGGTGATCGAGGGATACCTGGCGGAGGAGTATGACGAAGTCTATGTCATCTACAACGCCTTCAAGAGCGTCATGACCCAGGACATCACCCTGGAGCAGCTGCTTCCGGTGACTCCCAAGGCCGGCGAAGAGCAGGAGCAGGGAACCGAGTACATCTACGAGCCCTCGAAAGCGGCGCTCCTGGATGAACTGCTCCCCAAGCACATCGAGGTGCAGATCTTCAAGTCGCTCCTCGAGTCGCTTGCTTCCGAGCACGGCGCGCGCATGACGGCAATGGACAGCGCTTCCAAGAATGCTACGGAGATGATCGGCAAGCTGACCCTGATATACAACAGGGCGCGCCAGGCCGCCATCACCACGGAGCTGATGGAAATCATCTCCGGCTCCGAATCTATAAAAGGTTAAGAATTTAAACATAGTGGCCTGCAGAGGCCAGGAGGAAGAGGTTACATGAGTCAGAACTTCGGAAAAATATCGCAGGTCATCGGCGCGGTTATCGACGTCGAATTCGAGCCGGGCATGCTCCCCCCGATCTACAACGCTCTTCGGGTAACCAACCCGGCGATCGACGATCAGGAGTTCAACCTGGTCCTGGAAGTTGCCCAGCACCTCGGCGAGAATGCAGTCCGCACCATCGCCATGGACTCCACCGACGGTCTGATTCGTGGCCAGCAGGTTAAGGACATGGGCAAGCAGATTTGCGTCCCGGTTGGCAAGAAGACCCTGGGCCGCATCCTGAACGTCATCGGCGAGCCGGTTGACGAAATGGGCCCGATCGGCAACGAGAAAGAGTACGGCATCCACCGTGAAGCACCGGCGTTCGTGGACCAGTCCACCAAGGTCGAGGCATTCACCACCGGGATCAAGGTCGTTGACCTCCTGGCTCCTTACGCTCGAGGCGGCAAGATCGGCCTGTTCGGCGGCGCCGGCGTCGGCAAGACTGTTCTCATCATGGAGCTGATCAACAACATCGCCAAGCAGCACGGCGGCTTCTCCGTCTTCGCAGGCGTGGGCGAGCGTACCCGCGAAGGGAACGACCTCTGGATGGAAATGAAAGAGTCCGGCGTTCTCGACAAGGCGGCCCTGGTGTACGGCCAGATGAACGAGCCTCCGGGGGCACGTGCCCGCGTTGCTCTTTCCGCGCTTTCCATCGCAGAGTACTTCCGCGACGAAGAAGGCCAGGACGTGCTTCTGTTCGTTGACAACATCTTCCGTTTCACCCAGGCGGGTTCCGAGGTTTCGGCGCTTCTCGGCCGTATCCCTTCCGCCGTTGGCTACCAGCCTACGCTGGCTACCGAAATGGGCGAGCTTCAGGAGCGCATCACCTCCACCAAGAAGGGTTCCATCACTTCCGTCCAGGCTATTTACGTACCTGCCGACGACTTGACCGACCCGGCGCCTGCTACCGCATTCGCCCACTTGGACGCAACGACCGTTCTCTCCCGTCAGATCGCCGAGCTCGGCATCTACCCGGCAGTTGACCCGCTCGACTCAACCTCGCGCATCCTCGATCCGCAGGTCATCGGCGACGAGCACTACGCCATTGCCCGCCAGGTGCAGTACGTGCTGCAGAAGTACAAGGATCTCCAGGACATCATCGCGATCCTTGGTATGGACGAGCTCTCCGAGGAGGACAAACTGGTCGTGGCACGCGCCAGAAAGATCCAGAAGTTTCTCTCCCAGCCGTTCTTCGTTGCAGAGGCGTTCACCGGTTCGCCCGGCAAGTACGTCGAGCTGAAAGACACCATCAAGGGCTTCACCGAGATCATCGCCGGCAAGCACGACGACCTCCCGGAGCAGGCTTTCTACATGGTCGGCACCATAGAAGAAGCTATCGAAAAAGCTGCGAAACTCAACGCTTAAGAAGCTTTTTTGCAGTACGCGTTTTTAGTTCAGGCGTTTATACTTGAACTGGGAACTTCTGAATAACTCCATCGGTTTTGTGTCAGGGCGGCTTCCGGTTTATGCCGGGAGCCCAACCCCGCAACACAGGACTATCAGAAGGATCATATATGGCTGAGAAACTGAAGGTTGAACTGGTAACTCCGTACAAGAAGGTCCTCTCGGAAGAGGTCGACGAGATCACTGCAACCGGTGCACTCGGCGAGTTCGGAGTACTTCCGGGACACGCCCCTTTCCTCACCTCCCTGAAGATCGGGGAGCTCGCCTACAAAAAGGACGGCGCCGTCTATCACATGGCACTGAACTGGGGCTACTTCGAAGTCGAAGGGGACAAGGTGACCGTGCTGGTCGAGACCGCGGAGAAGGCGGACGAGATCGATCTGGAGCGCGCCAAGGCAGCTGTGGGCCGGGCCGAACTGGAGCTGAAAACGCTCACCCCCGAAGACAAGAACTTCCGCGTCTACGAAGCCGCCCTCGAGCGCGCCCTGATCAGGGTGCAGGTCGCCGGCAAGGCTGCCAGGCGGTAACGGACACAGCAATAAAGAAGATAATGAAAAGAGCGGCTTAGGCCGCTCTTTTTTTATGTGCGCCCGGCAGGGCGCGTGGTGTGCAAGCACCCTCGAATCAGCTCCATCGTTCCCACGCTCCCGCGTCCAGCAACGGAGGTGACGCGCAGGCTTTTTTAGATGCTGTCCCACGCAGTTGAACGGGACGCGGGAGCGTCCCTGGATGCATTCCCACGCGGGAGCATGGGAACGATAAAGGTGATTGCACAGATCTCGTAGGGGCGAATCATCATTCGCCCGGACTTAGTTGAGCTAACACCTCCCTAAATCTTCCTAAGCCAAACGGACACTTTGTGCTTTCACCTGTCCTACTGAAGCTCCTCGCCAATCGAATTGTTCTGTGATAATGCGCCCACCCCTCATTGACAGCTCGCCAATGAGGGTGTATTAGGTAACAGCAACTTTTTATGACTACGGAGGTGTCTCTTGTCCAAAGGTATCCACTGGTTACGTCTGCTCGCCGCGCTCTTTATCCTTTCCTGGTCCTGCGCCTACCCTGCCCTGGCTGCGAAACCGCTGATCGTCGGGATGGAACTCGCCTATCCACCCTTCGAGATGACCGATACCAGCGGCAAACCCGACGGCGTCAGCGTGCAACTTGCGAAGGAACTCGGCAAGGCTATCGGCCGGCCGGTAGAGATCCGCAACATGGCCTTCGACGGACTGATCCCGGCTCTTAAGACCGGCAAGATCGACATCATCATCTCCTCCATGACGGCGACCGCCGAGCGGGCGCACTCCATCGATTTCTCCGACCCCTACCTCACGACCGGGCTCTGCCTGTTGCTCGGCAAGTCGGTTCCCGCCGCGGGCATCGCGGACCTGGACAAGCCCGGGCGCACCATCGCCGTCAAGAAGGGAACCACGGGTCACAGCTATGCCGCCGCGCACATCAAGCAGGCGAGCGTTCTGGTGCTGGACAAGGAGGCAGCTGCCGTGCTGGAGGTGGTCCAGGGGAAGGCAGACGCCTTCATCTACGACCAGATGTCAACCTTTCAGAACTACATGAGGAACAAGGAGACGACCCGCGCCATCTTGGCGCCGTTCCAGACCGAGTCCTGGGCGGTCGGCATCCGTAAAGGCAACGACGAGCTGAAGGGTAAGATCAACCGCTTCCTCGCGGATTTCCGGCGCTCCGGAGGGTTCGAGAAGCTGGGTGACCGCTACCTGAAGGAAGAGAAGGAAGCCTTCCGCCGGCTCGGGTACCCGTTTTTCCTGTAATCAGCTACACGCTCCCATCCACATTCCCTAGCTCCCCCTCGCCCTTCGGGAGAGGGTCGGGGTGAGGGTCGCCCTTGCAAAGGGGGACTGAGAGGGATTGGACCCGATTTTTCCGAGGTATCATGCCATCCCGCTGGTCCGCCATTTTTTTCGCACGCCGCAAGGGTAATGCCGAGGTGCTGCCCCGTTTCGGGCGCGCGATCGGGGTGCTCGCCGCCTTCCTGCTGCTCGCGCTGGTTTTCAGCTTTGCCTTCGCCCGCCTCCAGTACGGCTGGGACTGGAGCGCCATCTACCGCTACCGCCAAAAATTTATCACCGGCTGGCTGGTGACACTCGCCATCTCCGCCGCGTCCCTGGTCGCCAGCATTGTCATCGGGCTCTCCGCGGCCCTGGCGCAAAGGTCGGCGTTTCTGCCGCTGCGTTACCTCGGCAAGATCTACATCGAACTCATCCGCGGCACGCCGCTTCTGGTGCAGATCCTGATCTTCTTCTACGTGGTTGCGGACGCCTTCGGCATAGGGAACCGTTACGTGGTAGGTGCCCTGACCCTCGCGCTCTTCGCCGGCGCCTACATCAGCGAGATCATCAGGGCGGGGATCGAGAGCATCGGCGAGTCCCAGCTGGAATCGGCGCGCGCCATCGGCCTTACCCGCAGGCAGACCTACCGCTACGTGGTCTTTCCCCAGGTCATGCGCAGAATCCTGCCGCCGCTGGCGGGGCAGTTCGCCTCCCTGATCAAGGATTCCTCGCTCCTTTCCATCATCGCGGTGAACGAGTTCACCCTGAACGCCCAGGAAGTTAACTCGTTCACCTATTCCACCCTGGAGAGTTACCTGCCGCTTGCCATCGGTTATCTCGCCCTCACTCTGCCGATCTCCCTGCTGAGCCGTTACCTGGAAGGGAGATACCGCTATGCGTCTTAGCCTCACAGCGGTGGTGAAGCGCTACCACAATGTCGCCGCGCTGGACGGCGTGTCGCTGCAGCTTTCCGAGGCGCGCACCATTGTGCTGATCGGACCGTCGGGGGGCGGGAAATCGACCCTGCTGAGGGTGCTGGCCGGGCTGGAAATGCCGGACCAGGGGAGCGTGGAGATCGACGGGGAGCCGCTTCCCTACAGCGAGACCGAGCTGATCAGGTACCGGCGCGGGATCGGGACGGTGTTCCAGGCCTTCAATCTCTTTCCCCACCTGACGGCACTGGAGAATGTCACCCTGCCGCTCGTGCAGGCGCACGGTTACGGGAAGAGCGCCGCCCGGAAGTACGCCATGCAGTTGCTGCGGCGCTTCCAACTGGAGGCGCACGCCGGTAAGAAGCCCTTCGAACTCTCCGGAGGCCAGCAACAGCGCGTGGCCATCGTGCGGGCCGTGGCGGTGAAGCCGCGTTTCCTGCTGTTCGACGAACCGACCTCTGCCCTCGACCCCGAGATGACTGCGGAAGTCCTCGACATCATAGCCGAACTGCGAGCCGAGGGGAGGGAGCTTATCCTGGTGACGCACAACATGGGATTTGCCCGGGTGGTCGCCGATCACTGTCTTTTCCTGAGCGGAGGAAAAATCCTGGAATCGGGGCCCTCGCAGCAGCTCTTCGACGCCCCCCAGACCGCTGAACTGAAGAGCTTTCTTGACAGGGTGCTGAAATACTGACGCGCCGGTTGTCAAAGGGGCCACACCTCAGGCACCACTTGCCAAGCAACATAACCTTTCCCGATCAGCACCACTCTCAACTTACAGTGACTCTCCCTCCACTTCAAGGGGAGGGCCGGGGTGGGGATGGGGAAACCACGTGATAGTGAGCGAAGAACAATTTAAGAGGGTGCATGAGCCAACAGTATGACTTGCTGACCCAGCCAATCCCGAAGCTGATCCGGAAAATCGCGGTGCCGACCAGTATCGGGTATTTCTTCAACACCATGTTCAACGTGGCGGACACCTATTACGGCGGGCGCGTTTCCACCGAGGCGCTTGCGGCACTCTCCCTCTCCTTCCCGGTATTCTTCCTCATCATTGCGGT
>TBL_comb47_HYPODRAFT_10000931_pt1 | contig 38546 bp, 32 predicted proteins | sample TroBogypolimnion_40_FD_10682 | JGI IMG/M metagenome (IMG submission 10682)
TTGCATTCGAGCGCGTGCTGGCCACGGCCAGCGACACCAGCAAGGTGGCCAACGCCTCGGCCACCGCCGCCTCCGCTGGCACCGACCTGAACGGCCGCGCCGCCCAATATGCCGCACGCCATGTGCGCGACAACCTGGCAGCCTTTGTCGGTGGTCTGGACGGCTGCGGTGCCGGTGCCATCCGCTTTGAAGGCGGCCAGGTCGCGTCACCCACAGTCACGCGCAGCTTTGAGGAGGTGGTGGGCATGGCCTATGCCAACCGCATCCAGCTCTGGAGCGACGGCTTTTACCGCACGCCCAAGATCCACTACGACAAGACCACGCTCAGCGGCCGCCCCTTCTACTACTTCGCCTACGGCGCCGCCTGCACCGAGGTGGCGATCGACACGCTCACCGGCGAGAGCAAAGTGCTCAAGGTGGACATCCTGCACGATGTCGGACGGTCGATTAACCCGGCCATCGACATCGGCCAGATCGAAGGCGGTTTTGTGCAGGGCATGGGCTGGCTGACCACCGAGCAACTGGTGTGGAACGATAAGGGCGTTTTATCCACCCACGCGCCCAGCACCTACAAGATTCCCACGGCCGGTGATGTGCCGCAGCACCTCAAGGTGGCGCTGTGGCCCGAGCCCAATCGCGAGGACAACGTGTTTGGCAGCAAGGCCGTGGGCGAGCCGCCCTTCATGCTGGCCATCAGCGTCTATGAGGCGCTGCGCGATGCCGTTGAAGCCGCACGCGCTGACGCAACACCGGTGCAGCTGACGGCGCCCGCAACGGCAGAGAACGTATTGGCGGCCATCCATCGCTGATAGAAAATCCGCCAACTCAACACCGAAAGCTGTTAGCAAGCCCTGCCCGATCAGGGCGGTGAAGGCGTAAGCTCGCAGGCATGTCAAAAAGCAAGCTCAGGCCGGGTCCATGGAACAAAGCACCGTAAAGCGCTACCTGCCCTGGGTCGTGGCGACAGCGCTTTTCATGGAGCAGCTGGACTCGACCATTGTCAATACGGCGGTGCCGGCCATGGCTGCCAGCCTGAACGTTTCTCCGCTCAGTCTGAAGGGTGTCGTGGCCAGTTACATCCTGAGTCTGGCCGTTGGCATACCGGTGAGCGGATGGATGGCAGACCGGTTTGGGACCCGACGCGTGTTTGCCTGGGCCGTGGCCCTGTTCACGTTTTCATCCGTGCTGTGTGGTCTGTCGGTCAATGTGCCCATGCTGGTGGGCGCGCGGATATTGCAGGGTATAGGTGCCGCCATGATGATGCCGGTTGGAAGGCTGAGCATCATCCGCACCTATCCGAAGTCGGAACTGCTGGTGGCGATGAATTTTGTGATCATTCCCGCACTGATTGGCCCCTTGCTCGGCCCCACCATAGGCGGGCTGATTGTTCACTGGCTTTCCTGGCGCGACATCTTCTTCGTCAACATTCCGGTTGGTATTGCCGCGCAGTGGCTGATACACCGCCATATGCCCGATTACCGGGGCGAGTCGCAGCGTTCATTTGACTTGGTGGGATTCGTTCTCTTTGGCACCGGTACCGCACTGTTGTCCTGGCTGCTGGAGGTCTTTGGTGAGCACCGGATAGATGGAACTATGGCGTCTGTCTTGTGCGCCATTGCGATTCTGCTCCTGCTGGGCTATGGCTTCCATGCCGGACGCACCCCGTCCCCGTTGCTGCGCCTATCGCTGTTCCAGGTACGCACCTTTCGCATTTCGGTTCTCGGGGGATTTGTCACGCGACTGGGCCTGGGCGGAATACCGTTTTTGCTGCCGCTGCTGTACCAAGTCGGGCTTGGCATGACGTCCTGGCAATCCGGATTGCTGATGATGCCGGTTGCCGCAGCGGCCATGTTCATGAAACTGGTTGCGACCAGGATTTTGGCGCGGTTCGGCTATCGCAGGGTTCTGGTCGTCAACACCGTGTTGATTGGCCTGACGATCAGCCTGTTTTCTTTGGTCGCAGCCAACACGCCCCTGTGGCTGATCGTCGGTTTGAGTCTGGTCCAGGGTTTCTTCAATTCCCTGCAGTTCACCAGCATGAACTCCATGGCGTATTCGGACATTGAAGCCCAAGATTCCAGCATGGCAAGCACCATCGGAAGTTCCATGCAGCAGCTGTCCATGAGCTTTGGTTTGGCCTGTGGCACGCTGGTGACGGCCTGGTATCTGGGGGACATTCCACAAACGAACAGATTCGCTGTAACCCAGGCACTGCACCACGCATTCCTGCTGTTGGGCGCCATCACGCTGCTATCGTCTCTGTCGTTCTGGGCCTTGCGACCCGGCGATGGAAGCGCCGTCAGCCAAGGTGCGGGCGACCAATCTGAATCGTTGTAAGTCAGCTCCCTCTGCTGAGCTGAATTTGGCTATTTCCGTTTTCTCTAGGTGGGGCACAGAGGCAGAGATAGACGTGCCGCACCGCCGCCATGGCGACACTTTGCCAAGCCGCTTCAACTGACATATAGTCGCCTTATTCATACATTTCAATAAACGACTTCGGGGTGGGTTTTATGGACAGAAGTTGCTGTTGCGCAAGCCGCGCATCCGGACCACGCGGCCTGGAAGATTCTGGTGGTTGACGACGAACCTGCCATTCACCAGGTCACCAGACTGGCGCTTCGCAATTTGTCGGTGCTGGGCAGGCCCAGCCAACTGATCAATGCCTTGTCGGCCAAGGACGCACGCGAGCAACTCGAAAAACATCCAGACATTGCCGTCATCCTGCTCGACGTGGTGATGGAAACCGAAGTCGCCGGCCTGGAATTCATACAACACGTCCGCGAGCGAGCCAACAATCCCTTGGTGCGCATCATTTTGCGAACCGGCCAGCCGGGCCAGGCGCCCGAGCGCCAGGTGATGGTGGACTACGACATCAACGACTACAAGGAAAAGACCGAGCTCACCGCCGCCAAGCTGTTCACCACAGTCATGGCCAGCATACGCACCTTCAGCCACCTGCAGTCCATGGAGAGCAGCCGGCGCGCCCTGGAGGTGTTGGGCCGCCTCAACGCTGCGGTGTTTGCAGCCAGAGACAGAAGCGCCCTGGCCCAGGCGCTGGTGGCGCAGCTTGGCGACTTGCAGCTGTTTAGCGACATCCACTGCAGTACCGACGGCGGTGTCGTCGCCAGCACGGCCCCTGGCAGCGCGCAAGCCTGGCACAGCATGCTGCTAAAGGCACTGGAAAAACCGGGAACCTTGATGACCGAGGATGCGCTGGTTGCCGTGTCGCTGACGCTGGCCAAGGGCCAGGCGCTGACGCTTTGCATGTCGGCGTCGCAAGCGCTGGCAGGCCCTGAGCTGCACGTGCTGAAGCTGTGGCTGGGCAGTGCCGGCGCCGCGTTGGCGCATTGGGCCCCGGCCCACTGAACGAGGAGGCCGAGCATGCCCGAGAGCACCGCCCCATCCGATCTGGCCCTGCGCCGACTGGTGCACGAGCTCAACACACCGGTCGGTGTCTGCGCCATGGCCACATCCATGCTGCCGGCCCAAATCGACGCCATCCTGGCCGAACTGGACGCCGCCTCCCTGCACAAGGCCATGGCTCAGCTGGAGGAATGGCGCGAGACGGTGGCACTGTTGCAGTCCAGCCTGCAACTGAGCGTGCAAATTCTGACTCGCAGTACCAGCCCAGCGGCATCCGTCTGCACGCTGCCGCTGATCGACCTGGCGGCCACACTGCAAGCCGCAGTCAAGCTGCAGGCAACGCGGCGACCGCAGCTGCGGCTGACTTGCCAGGTACATTTTGCGCAAGACCTGCTGGTGCGCGCGGACAGCGCGGTCTGGCAACAGGTGATCGGCAACCTGGTGGCCAACTCGATGCTGCATGGCTTTGACGGCCGCGGCCAGGGCGTCATCCACCTGGTCGGCACGCTGCTGCCGGGCAATCACGTGCTGGTGCACTACTACGACGATGGCATGGGCCTGAGCGAAGAGGCCTACGCCCGTTTATTTGATGACGGCTACAGCACCCGCAGCGAACAGGGCGGCAGCGGTCTGGGCATGGGAATCGTGCGCAACTTGGTGCGGCACAAGCTGGGCGGCCACATCGACATACACCGCGCAGCCAAGGGCGTACACATCAGCATAGAAGCCCCTTGCTGAGCTATTTCGGATTTTTAACCACCCAGGAGAGCGCATGCAACGATACACACTGACCTCTTACGAACAGGCCGAAGCCGGCACCCGCGCGGTATACGACGAATTTCTGCGTCTGAGTGGCGCGTCCGAACCGCCGGTCTGGATGACCAGCCTGGGCCACAACCCGACCCTGATCCGGGCCTATTGGGAAAAAACCCGGGGCTGTCTGCTGGAGGGCGAGTTGCCCGTGGCCTTCAAGGAAATCGTGGTGTTTGTGGTGTCGCGCATCAATGGTGCGGCGTATTGCAGCGCCTGCCACGCCCACGCGGCGCTGCAGATGGACCCCACCCTGAGCTACCAGGACCTGGTCACCATACTCGACCCGGCCAGCAGCGTGCCCATGCCCGCATCGCACCGAGCGGCCTTGCAATTCGCTGAGAAAATGACCTACGACGCCAACTCCGTCACCGATGAAGACTTCGAAGCACTGCAGGCCGCCGGCTTTAGCGACAGTGAAATCAAGGAACTGTTGGGCGTGATTGACCTGGCCATGATGTTCAATTGCTATACCAGCGGCATGCGCTTGCCGCTGGATCCGCAATACAAGGCGCTTGTGGAGCCATGACAACTTCCACACCGGGCGACTGTTTCACGCCTCTCGTAGGCAGCAGCCCGGAGAGACGCGCGCTGGACGCGCACCGGGCGGTGCGCTTTGACGGCTTGCTGCAGCTGATTGAGGAAGTGCAGCGCCGCCGGTCTATTGAAGAGGTTGCCAGGGCCGTGGCCGGGCGCTGGAAACACTGCTCCAGCGTCCAGCACTGGCGCCTGCTGTGCGTATTCCAGCAACGCTGCGCGCTGGTGGTGGCGCAGGGGCAGGCGGTCGAGGTCAGCGAACTGGAGCTGGACCAGTTGCAGGACTTTGATGCCCTGATGTGGACCCGGCGCCTGCCGCGCCATCTGTCGGCACAAGGCTTGGAGGCCGAGCGCGCCAGCCTGCCGTCTGAGCTAGCCGATTTGCGCGGCGTGGGCTTGAGCATTCTGCCGGTGCAGCAGGGTCTGGCCACCATCGGCATCGTCAGCGTGCTGAGCTTTGAGAAGCCGTTTGACAATCTGGACCGCAAATTCAACGCCCTGGTGGCCAGCGCGATGGCCACTCGCATGGTCGCCATACTCACAGAGCAAAGCCTGACTAGGGACCTGATGCAGGCACAGCAACAGCTGCTGGAGCAGCGCCAGGCCGCCATCATGGGACGCCTGGTCAACGGTGTGGCGCATGAGCTCAACACCCCGCTGGGCGTGCAGATTGCCTGCTGCGATGCGCTAGCCGCCATGGTGGCAGACAGCGGCTCGGCGCAGGAATTTGCACAGGACATCCAGGAAACCGTCGTCCTGATCGACCAGCAGGCACGCCGCGCCGCCAAAATGGTCCAACGCCTGAAGCAGATTTCCGCAGCGACGGCGCCCAGTGCGCCACTCGCCACGCCGCTGATCGAAGAGCTGGAGCTGATTGCTCAAGGCTACCCGGACCTGGACATTCGTTGCGCTTGCCCCGTGGGCCTTTCGCTGATTCTGGACCGCAACGCCCTGGCCACCGTGCTGGGCGAGCTGCTGGACAACGCTCGCGCCCATGGCCGCGCAGCCAATGGCGAGACATCCTTGCTGCTGAGCGCCACCGAAAGTGCTACCGAAATACGCATCAGCGTGAGCGACTCAGGTGCAGGTTTCGTGACCGAGCAAGTGGAACATTTCTTCGATCCATTTTTTACCAGTAAACTCAATCAGGGGCACATCGGCATTGGCGCTTACATTGCAAAAAGCGTGGCGCGCGATGCACTGGGCGCATCCCTGGCATTGCACACCGCCACCAGCGGCACCACGGTCAGCCTGCACCTTCCCAAACCATAAAACCTTTGCCATGACCTCCCAACTTGACTACCGCGGGCTGTTAGAACTCTCACCCGACGGGGTCATCGTGGCGCAGGGTGATGGCAGCATCTTGGCGGTCAATGACCGACTGGTACACCTGTTTGGTTTCAGCGCCGCCGACCTGGCCGGCGTACCGGTCAGTTTTTTGCTGCCGGCCATAGGCGAGGCCCTGGACGCGGTGCTGTCCCCTGTGGCGCCGAGTGAGGCACATGAGGCAAACAGTTATTGGGTGCAAAACGCCAGCGGCAACACCCTGGCCGTGGAGGTCACCCTGGCGTGCATGCCTGGAATCGGCACGCAGCCGCCACGGGTCTGCCTGGGCGTGCGCGACGTCAGCCTGCGCAAGCGAAAGGAGCAGGCGCAGGAAGAGGCCAGGATCAAAAGTGAACGTTTTCAACACGACCTGCTCGATCTGTCCAATACGCTGCCGCTGGCCATCTTCCAGGCCGAGGGCGATAGCTCCGGCCTTGTGCGCTACACTTTTTTTAGTGCGCGTGTGCAGGAGCTGCTGGGCCTAGAAGCCAGCGTGATCCTGGCCGATCCGAATCAATTTACCGCGGCACTGGAGCCCGAAGACGGGCGTACATTCAGGGGCCTGGCGGCGCAGGCGCAAGAGCGGGTGCGCCAGGGCCAGCTCGACGCTTCGTATTCGCTAGCGGTGCGCGCCAGCGTCCATGGCGAGGTGCGCTGGTTGCGCGTGGCCGCCGTATACGGTGGGCAGCGGGTCGATGGACGCAGTATCTGGAACGGTTATCTGGAGGACATCAGTCGGCGCAAAAGGATTGAGGAAGACAAGGAACTAGCCACCTTGCAATTCAAAACTCTGTGGGAAAAGTCGCCCGACACCTACTTGTTTCGCGGCCCCAAGGGCATTCTCTCCAGCAACGCCCCGGCACTGGAACTCTTTGGTCTGGATGGACCCGAACAATTGCTGGGCCACTGCACCGGAGACAACAGCTTCTCGCCCGCGCTGCAGCCCAACGGCCAGTGCAGCGCAGCGCTATTCGGTCAAATTCTGGCCTATGCCTCGGCGCGCAGCGAGGACAAGGCGCTGCTGCCGCCCGAGGGCATCGCGCTGCGCGTGGTACGAGGCTCGGTCAAATTCGAGTGGGTGTTATTGCGCCATGGCAAGACACCGTTTGTCGCCGATATGGTGGTCACGCCCATGCAGTTCGACCTGCAGGATGGGCATCTGCTGATCTGCCAGGACATCAGTCTGCAAAAACAGGCCCAGGCCGAGTTGCTCAACGCCAAGCTGGCGGCAGAGGACGCAACGCGCATCAAGGCCGACTTTCTGGCCAATATGAGCCACGAAATCCGCACCCCCATGAATGCCATCGTCGGCCTCTCGCACCTGGTGTTGCAGACGGAGTTGACCCGCACCCAGCGTGACTTTCTGGGCAAGATTCAGGACTCGGGCAAGCACCTGCTGGGCGTCATCAACGACATCCTGGACTTCTCCAAAATGGAGGCCGGCAAGCTGACCGTGGAGCACCGCGACTTTGACCTAGGCCAGGTACTGGACAAGCTCACCAACCTGATGGGCGACAAGGCCCGGGCCAAGGGCCTGCGGCTGGTGTTTGACATCCAGCCGGGCGTGCCGGAGCGACTGAACGGCGATGCCCTGCGCCTGGGCCAGATCCTGATCAACTTTACCAATAACGCCATCAAGTTCACCCCCGGCGGTGAAATCTGTGTGGCCGTGTTTCCCGTGGCCGAACAGAGCCAGCAGGTGACGCTGCGCTTTGAGGTGCGCGACACCGGCATAGGCCTGAGCCAGGAGCAAATGGACAAGCTGTTCCAGAGCTTTCAGCAGGCCGACAGCTCCACCACCCGCAAGTACGGCGGCACCGGTCTGGGCTTGGCCATCTGCAAAAACCTGGCCAACCTGATGAACGGTAGCGTGGGCGTCGAGTCGCAACTCGGCCGCGGCTCCACCTTTTGGTTCAGCGCGCCTTTTGCCAAGGGCCGCAGCGGCGCCAGCAGCGCCGAACGGACAGCGGCACCCGAGGTTCGGGCGCAGCAGCTGGCGGCGATTGCCGGTGCGCGCGTGTTGCTGGTGGAAGACAATGACCTCAACCAGCTGGTGGCCAGCGAACTGCTGAGTGCGGCCGGTCTGGAGGTGGACATTGCCGAAAACGGGCGCGTCGCCGTCGATCGCATTCTGCAGACGCCCAGCCACTGGGACCTGGTGCTGATGGACATGCAAATGCCGGTGCTGGACGGCGTCGCCGCCACCCAGGAAATCCGCCGCACTTTGGGCGTGGATTTTCCGGTGATTGTGGCCATGACCGCCAATGCCATGCAGCAACACCGCGACACCTGTTTGCAGGCCGGCATGCAAGACTTTGTGACCAAACCCATAGAGCCCGACGAGCTCTGGGCCAAATTAATCCAATGGATTGCGCCCCGCACAGCGAGCCCAGCCGTCCTGGATATTCCACGGCCCCTGTCATACCAAGCTGCGGTCTTGCCGCAAGCCATTTCGGGGCTCGACATGGCGCAGGGACTGCGGCGCGCGATGGGACGGGAGTCGCTCTACCAGGAGCTGCTGCGCTCTTTCGTGCGCGGACAGAGCGACGCCATGGACCGCGTGCACGACGCACTGGCGCAAGGCGACTTGGCCACAGCAGAACGCGCCGCACACACGCTCAAGGGGGTGGCCGGCAATATAGGCGCAAGCCGGGTGCAATTGGACGCGGATGCACTGGAACAGGCCATCCACCAAGGCCTGCCCTCCGAGCGCATCGAGGCCCTGAGCGAGGCCGCTGGGCAATCCTTATTGGCCTTATTGGACGCGCTGGCCGTCAGCCTGCCAGAAGCGAGCGCGCCGCCAGTGGCCTCGGGCGCGGATCTTGCCAAGTTGCGAAAGCTGCTGGACCGGCTGGAACAGCTGATGAAGGACGATGACGTGGCCGCGCTGGACCTGTTCAACGACAACGCGGCCTTATTGAGATTCGCGTATCCCTCGTGCTTTGGGGACATGGAGCAGGCTCTGGAGGCGTATGACTTTGGCGCCGCACTGGAACTTCTACAAGCGGCCCAGGTATAACAATTTCACGCCGCGCAGCATGGCTCTAGACGCCAGCGAGTGAGCGCAGACCGCCCGGATCCACCAGATTGACCACCCGGCCCGAGCCACTGATCAGGCTGCGCTCACGCAGGTGACGCAGCACCCGCGACAGGGTTTCCGGGGCAATGCCCAGTTGTGCGGCAATCAGGCGCTTGCGTTGCTGCAGCTTGACCGAGCACACGCCCTTGTCGCTGGACTCGGCGTGGCGCAACAGCCACTCGGCACAGCGTGCCTCGGCATCCTTGGCCAGGCGGCTGACCGCCAGCTCGGTTTGCTGGCGATGGGCACGCGCCACATCATTCAAAACAGCCAGAGCTACCAGCGAACTGCCGCACAGCGAGGCCTTGAAATCGGCCAGTGGAACCCGGCGCAACACCACATCGGTCTCGGCCACCGCGTCCATGGCGCTGGGTAGCTCCAGCACCGATGCATTGGCCTCCAGCCAGGCCGGACCAATCACTACACCGAGCTGGTGTTCCATGGATTTGGTGGCCTGACCAGCAACACCGGCCTCAGAAACCAAGGCCGGTGCGGCAATGCCCAGGACCACGCGACCGGACTCAACAAATACAGCCGTACCCGCAGGTACTGCGCGTTGCAGCAGCACCGTTCCGGACAACACGGTTTGACTAGGGTACGCGGCGATGAATGCATATTGACTGACTAACATGGAGGGCACTTTGCCGCCTGGCCCTCATTTTCACTTTGAGGAAGATCAAACATTGCGGCATGAGCGGCTATGATGGCGCCGCACAGCCCGGTACGCACGGCAACGCGGCGCTCGCCTCTGGAAACTCCATCGTTTCAGCGGGATTCGGCCTCGATGATTTGGACCTCCAAACGATTGAGTTCGACCCTATGCACACGCTGCTGATTCACAACGCCCATACCATTGCAACTCAGGACGACGCGCGCACCGAGTTGCGCAACGCATCCGTCTTTATTTGCGACAACACCATCGCCTTCATCGGTCCGGCAGACGAACTGCCGCCCGAGGCCTTGCAGGCCGACGCGGTGATTGACGCCAGCCACCATCTGGTGACACCTGGCCTGGTCAACACCCACCACCACATGTACCAGAGCCTGACCCGGGCCATTCCAGCGGTGCAGAACGCCGAGCTGTTTGGCTGGCTGCGCGGCCTGTACCCGATCTGGGCCGGTCTCACGCCCGAGATGGTGCAGGTCTCGACCCAGGTGGCCATGGCCGAGCTGCTGCTATCGGGCTGCACCACCAGCAGCGACCACCTCTACCTCTACCCCAACGGCGTGCGCCTGGATGACAGCATCTTTGCTGCGCAACAAATCGGCATGCGCTTCACGGCCACGCGCGGCAGCATGAGCATGGGCCAGAGCCAGGGCGGCCTGCCGCCCGATAGCGTGGTGGAAAACGAAGCCTTCATCCTGAAGGACACACAGCGCGTCATCGAAAACTTCCATGACGCCAGCTTTGGCGCGATGACCCAGGTGGCGGTGGCGCCCTGCTCGCCTTTTAGCGTCAGCCGCGAGCTGATGCGCCTGTCGGCCGAACTAGCGCGCAGCCAGGGCGTGCGCCTGCACACCCACCTGGCCGAGAACGACCACGACCTGGCCTATTCACGCGAAAAGTTTGGCTGTACACCGACGCAATATGCCCAAGACCTGGGCTGGCTGGGGCCCGATGTGTGGCACGCCCACTGCGTCAAGCTCGACGACGCGGGCATCAGCCTGTTTGCCGCCAGCAAGACCGGAGTGGCGCACTGCCCCTGCAGCAATATGCGCCTGGCCAGCGGCATTGCACCGATTCGCCGCATGCTGGATGCCGGTGTGCCGGTGGGCCTGGGCGTGGACGGCAGCGCCAGCAATGACGCCGCCCACATGGTCAACGAGGCGCGCCAGGCCCTGCTGCTGGCCCGTGTTGGCCGCGCCCTGCAGCCGACCGAGGACCGCATACTCCCCAATGGCGAGCGCAAAACCTTTTTTGGTTGCGACCTGGGTCCGGCCGAAATGACGGCGCGCGACGTGCTGCATATGGCCACCCGCGGCGGTGCCCAGGTGCTGGGCCGCAGCGACATCGGCCAGATTGTCGTGGGCATGTGCGCCGACCTGGTGCTGTTTGATCTGAACACCCTGAGCTTTGCCGGGGGTGCCGTGCATGATCCGATCGGTGCGCTGCTGCTGTGCGGCAGTCCGCAAGTGGAAACCAGCATCGTCAACGGCCGGGTCGTGGTGCGCCGGGGCCAATTGACGACGCTGGATCTGGGGCCGCTGATCGAGCGCCACAACCGCCTGGCGCTGCAGTTGGCAGGCGCGGCCTGAGCCGCTCACCGATTCAGTGCGCCAGTGCGACGCGGTGGCAGGTATCCAGCAACGATTCGATTTTTTGCACGATGGAGGCATCCAGCTTTTCTGATCGTGCCTGCTCCTGCAAGATGGCCAAAATCTCCAAGGGCGGCAAGGGGCCCCGATAGGGACGGGTCTGCGCCAGGGCCTGAAACACATCGGCTGCTGCCACAATCCGGCTCTCAAACGAAATATCTGCACCCGCGTGGTGATACGGGTAACCACTGCCGTCCACCCGCTCGTGGTGCTGCCCGGCCCATAAAGCCACCTCTTCCAGGCCGTGGATGTTGCGCAGGATGTTATAGGTATCGAAACTGTGGCGCTGCACGCTGGCATATTCCGGCGGCGTCAGCTTGCCATTTTTTTCCAGCAGCTCATCCGGAATTCGGAGTTTGCCCAGGTCGTGTAGCAGGCCGGCCAGCTCCAGCATTTCGCAGCTTCGCTCGGGTAGTCCGAACTGCTCGCCCAGGAAACGCGCCAGGGACGCCACGCCCTCGGAGTGCTCGCGTGTGAAGGCACTTTTGGCATCCACGATTCGGGAAAACACCCGCACCAGGCTTCGGAGTTCCAGAAAATCAATCTCCACCTCAGCCGACTCGAATATCCAGCGTGACACATAGCCGCTCACGTGCTCATTTTCAAGCGTGAACCAGAAGCCCTCGGAGGCTGAGACTTCCATAAAACAGTCCACCAGGCCGGGCTCAAACCACTCGCCACGCTTTTCAAAAATTTGCGCACGCACCGCGTCCCTCGAAAGCAGCAGGTTGCCGGAGGTCCCGCGCATGCTGAGGCAGGAAATGTCGACGCGATCGGCCAGGTAAATGCAATTAGCCGCCAGCCTGCGCTCCCTAGGAAGGTGCACGGCATCCACGGAATTCCAATGCGTGTGGTGGTGGCGTACCAGGTCGGAGAGCGGGCTCAGCAGTGCGCAGGAGTTCATCAGTTCGGCGCCCTGCGCACAGTGCTCGGCTTCATTTTCCCATTCAAACTGGGCCAGCCTGGCATGCACCAGGGTCTTGGACACACCGCAGTCGTGCAGGATGGCCGCCTGAAACAGTTCATCCGTACGCACCCGTGACCACCCAGCCCGCTTGGCAATTTCGGCGGCAATATAGGCCACGCGTTTGCCATGGTGAATGTGGGTGACGCCCACCAGATCCAGCGCATCCGACAGCGAGTAGATGGCCTCGTGCTGATTGATCTTGAAGCTGGACATGCGGACCCCTGTTGGCGAAGCGGATTTCAGTATATGTGGTTCTGAAACGCCTTCGCTTCGCACTACACTCGGGTGGCTAACCTTGTTATAGGTCAAAATCAATCTCGAGGAGTGCAAGCATGCAGGCAAGAGATTCTTCGTTCTGGTCCGGCTGGACCATGCGGTGCTGCGTGTTGCTGACTTGGTCGGCACTGGCCCTGATGGCTGGTTGCGGCAAGGAAAGCCCGGCGCCCGCCATCCGCTACGACAGCAAGGCCGCCGCCGTGGACGGCAAAACGCATTGGGTCTTCCTGGTGCATCCGCTCTACAACCCCCAGTTGCTGCAGCAAAAGTTTGAGCCGCTGATGGAGTACCTGGATAGCCAGATGCCGGGCAATCTGTTTGACCTGGAAACCGCCAATGATTACGCCGACTTTGAGCGCAAACTGAAGCAGCACAGCGCGGACCTGGCCTTGCCCAACCCCTACCACGCCACCCTGGCGCAGGACTGGGGCTACCACGTGATCGCAAAAATGGGCGATGACAGTGTCTTCAAGGGTATCTTCATTGTGCGCAACGACAGCCCCGTCCAACAGCCCAGCGACCTCAAGGGCAAGGTCGTGGCCTACCCCGCCCCCACCGCTTTGGCCGCAGCCATGATGCCGCAGCTGTATCTGCAAAAGCATGGGGTGGATGTGCAGACCGACATCCACAACATTTATGTAGGCACACACAACTCGTCGATCATGAATGCCTACCTGAAGCAGAGCGCCGCCAGCGCCACTTGGCCGACGGCCTGGAAGGCATTTCAGCAATCCAATCCGGGCGAGGCCGCAGAACTGCGGGTGATTTGGGAGACCCCGACCCTGATACAAAATGCCATCATCGTGCGCAATGAGTTGCCGCAGGCGATCGGCACGCGGGTACTGGAATTGCTGACCACGCTGGAACATTCCGCGCAAGGAAGAGAACTGCTGGCGGGCATTGATACGCAAAACTTTGTAGCTGCCAGCAACCAGGACTATGAGGTGGTGCGCCGCTTCCTGAAGGAATACAAGAGCTCGGTGCTAAAGCAACCATGAACAACTGGCTAAAAAAGCTCACTGGCCTGTTTAACGGATCGGTACAGCGGCAACTGATCTGGGGTGTGGCACTGGTGCATGCCGTCATGATGACGCTGTTTGTGTGCGACCTGTCCCAGCGCCAGAAAGAGTTCCTGATTGAAAGCCAGACCAGCCAGGCCCTCAGCCTGGCCAAGAACCTGAGCCTGATTGCCACCACGCCCCTGCTGTCATCGGACCTGGCGGGCTTGCAGGAGCTGACACTGGCCATCAGTCGCTACCCGGGCGTGGTGCATGCCATGGTGCTTGGACCTGACGGCAAAATCTTGGCCCATGGTGAGCCGGACCTGCGCGGCAAATATCTGGCAGATTTTTCACGCTTTGCCGAGCTGATACAGCCGCAGCAAATTCTGTTGCGGAATGCCGCCCAGGCCGACGTGGTGAATGCCATTGCTATCCATGGCAAGCGCATAGGCTGGGTGCGCCTGGGCGTGTCCCAGGACGAGACCGCCTCCAGGCTCGCCGCCATTGTGCAAACCGGCCTGTTCTACACCACCGCAGCCATCGTGGTGGGCATCCTGCTGGCCTGGTTGCTGGCCAAACGCCTGACGCGCCGGCTTCAGGCACTGGTCCGGGTGGCCGACGCCGTGCGCTCCGGCGGGCTGGATAGCCGCGCCCAGGTCAGCGGCCGCGACGAGCTCAGCCATCTGGGCCGCGCCTTTAACTTCATGCTCAATTCCCTGGCCGCACGCACCCAGGATGAGCAGGCCCTCAAGGCCGCCTTACAGGAGGAAAAGGAGCTGGCCCAGGTGACGCTGGCGTCCATTGGCGACGCCGTCATCACCACCGACCCATCGGGCGCGGTGACCTTTATGAACGCTTCGGCCTGCAGCCTCACCGGCATGCGGCACGCCGAGGCGGTAGGTAGGTCGGTATCGGAGGTCTTCCCACTGGTGGGCCTGGGCACCCAACTGCCGCTGAACAACCCGGTGCTAGCGGTGCTCAAGCAGCTGCCCGAGGCCGGTGCCGAATTCCATGGCGGCTTGCTAACGCCGCAGGGCATCACCGTTCCGGTAGAAAGCCTGGCCTCTCCGATCTGGTCGGTGAATGGCACGCTGATCGGCTGCGTGCTGGTGGCGCGTGACGTGTCAGAGAACTACAAGATTCAGGACCGGCTGCAATGGCAGGCTGGCCACGACGAGCTCACCGGGCTGCCCAACCGAGCGCTGCTGGCGGACCGCTTCGACCGCGCGCTGGACAAGGCCAAACGCAATGGCAGCAAGCTGGTGGTCTGTTTGCTGGACCTGGACCACTTCAAACCGATTAACGACACCCACGGCCACGATACCGGCGACAAACTGCTGATGGAGGTGGTGACGCGCCTGAACCAGCAACTGCGCGAAGTCGATACCCTGTCGCGCCTGGGTGGCGACGAGTTCGTGATTCTGCTGGAAGATCTGGACCAGATCGAGGACGTGGATGCGTTGATGCAGCGCCTGCTGCAGATACTCTCGGAGCCCTTCACCATCGGCGGCTTCAGCCTGAGCGTGACCGCCAGCATTGGCCTATCGATATTTCCCATCGACAACTCGGACTCCGATGCGCTGCTGCGCCACGCCGACCAGGCCATGTATGTGGCCAAGCAAACCGGGCGCAACCGCTATCACCTGTTTGACGTGCGCCAAGACCTGGAGCGCGAGTCCACCCATCAGACCCTGCAACGTGTGCGCCAAGCGGTAACTCAGAATGAATTGCGCTTGCATTACCAGCCCAAGGTCAATTTGCGCACCGGCGCGGTGGCTGGCTTCGAGGCCTTGCTGCGCTGGCAGCATCCGCAGGACGGCATGATTCCACCATTAAGCTTTTTGCCCTTGGTGGAGCAAACCGAGGTGATTGTGGAAATCGGTGAATGGGTGATTGAGCAGGCGCTGCAGCAAATTGTGCGCTGGAAGGCCCTGGGCCATGTCTGGCCGATCAGCGTCAATATCGCCGCCAGACACTTTCAGGGAGCAGATTTTCTGGAGCGGCTGGTGGCTCTGCTGGCGCGGCATCCGGAAGTGTCACCCGCGCTGCTGGAGTTTGAAATTCTGGAGTCGGTGGCGCTGGGCGACATCCACGCCATGAACGCGCTGATTGAAAGTTGCCGCAATCTGGGCATCAGCTTCTCGCTCGACGACTTTGGCACCGGCTACTCCTCGCTCAGTTACCTCAAACGCATTGCGGTGCAAACGCTGAAGATTGACCAGTCGTTTGTGCGCGACATGCTGGAAGACCCGGACGACCTGGCCCTGGTCGAGTCGATTATCAACATCGCCAAGCTGTTCCGACTGGAAGTGGTGGCCGAGGGAGTGGAGTCGCAAAGGCAGGGCTTGCTGCTGCAGCGCCTGGGCTGCGACACGGTGCAAGGCTACGGCATCGCCCGCCCCATGCCCGCCGACCAGTGCATTGCCTGGGCCATGCGCTACATCGCAGGTGCGCACTGGGCATGAGTGTGCTTTTTCCGGCTCACTCGGTGTGCGCGCCAGACTCAAACCACTGCTTGATCAACGCGCGCTCGGCCTCGCTGATGCCGGTGGCATTGTTCATGGGCATGATGCGCGTGACCACTGCCTGCTGGTACAGCATTTGCGCATGGCTGGCCACGCCCTGGGCTGAATCTAGGCGCACGTTTTTCATCTGCACCAGGGGGCCGTGGCACAGATAGCAGCGCTGCTCCAAAATCGGCTGCAGGGTTTTGTAGCTGATGGGACCACCGGGCAGACCGGCAGCGCCCGTGGCCGCCGGGGCCGCTGAGACCAGGCTTGACGCTACTGGCAAGGGCTTGAGCCAGACCAACAGCGCCAGAATGACCACGATGCCGGTCGCCGCGTAGGGCCAGGGGTGGGTATTACGCCCGAGCTTGAAACCGTGGCGCATGACAAAGAACTGGCGTATGGCGGCACCGGCGAACATCATGGCAACCAGCACCAGCCAGTTTTGCGGATGGCTGTAGGTAAAGCTGTAGTGGTTGCTGAGCATGGCAAACAGCACCGGCAGCGTGAAGTAGGTGTTGTGCACACTGCGCTGTTTGCCGCGCTTGCCGTGAATCGGGTCCACCGCCTGACCGGCCTGGATACTGGCCACCATGGCGCGCTGCCCCGGGATGATCCAGAAAAACACATTGGCGCTCATGCTGGTGGCAATCATGGCGCCCATCAGCAAAAAGGCGGCGCGCCCGGCAAACCAATGACAGGCCAGCCAGGCCGCTGCACACACCAAAATCAGCACCAAGGCACCGACGATGGCGTCGCCATTTTTGCGTTGCGCAAACACGCGGCAAATGCCGTCGTAGGCGAGCCAGAACAAAACCAGAAAGGCCAGAGCCACAGCCACGGCAGCGGCCGGCGACCAGTCCATCACCGCCTTGTCAATCAGATAGGTGCCCGCACTCCACAGATAGGACACGGTGAACAGCGAAAAGCCGGTCAACCAGGTGCTGTAGCTCTCCCAGTAAAACCAGTGCAAATGCGCGGGCAGCTTGGGCGGCGATACGGCAAACTTGACCGGATGGTAGAAACCGCCGCCATGAACGGCCCAGAGTTCACCGCTGACACCCTGGCGTTTCAGGTCCTCATCCAGCGGGGCGGTGAGGCTGCTGTCCAGAAAAACAAAATAAAACGAGGACCCGACCCAGGCGATGGCCGTGATCACATGGACCCAGCGCAGCAGCAGATTGGCCCAATCCAGTAAATAGCTTTCCATCTTTTGAGGTCTCCTGCCGAAAATTGTATACAGTTTTACAGACTAGGCTGTTTTCTGCAAGAGCAAGAGTTGGGCCGCCACGGCAATTGCGATGGCTTCGGGCCGTTTGTCGGCAATTCCGGGAATGCCGATCGGGCAGGTGACCTGGTCCAGTTCGGCGTCCAGAAAACCACGCGCCGCCAGCCGAGAGCGGAAAGACGCCCATTTGGTCTTGCTGCCAATCAGGCCGATATAGGGCAGGTCCCTGCGTTCGCGCTGGCGCTGCAGACAGGCCGCCACAATATCCAGGTCTTCGGCGTGGCTGAAGCTCATGATCAGCACCTGGCTGCCGCTGGCAAGCCCCGGCACGGCGGCCTGCACCGGATCGGAGTGTTCCGCATGCACCATATCGGGCACCAGTGCGGGGAATATCTCGTCGCGGCTATCGATCCAGTGTATGGATAGGGACAAGCTGGACAAGACCTGCACCAGGGCGCGCCCCACATGGCCGCCACCGAACAGGGCCAGCGGAACATCGTGTCTGGCAAGACGTGATCGTACATCCGGTGCATCCGCCGCTGTCAGCACTTCATAGTGCAACTGCACCTCGCCGCCGCAGCATTGGCCCAGGCCCGGCCCCAGGCGATAGAGCAGCGTCTGCGCGTCACGATCGGTGCCCGCAGACCGCAACATGGCACGGGCATGGGCCAAGGCATCCAGCTCCAGACGCCCACCACCAATGGTGTCTACCACCGTATCGACAAACACCGCCATCCAGGCCCCGACCTCGCGCGGAACCGAGCCGCGCGCAGACTGCACGCTGACCAGCACGGCCGGACGGGTCTTTAGCTGGACCATCAACTCTGCCAGAGCGTTCACAAACAGAAACCTTTTTTATATGGGATGGAAGGCGCCAAAGGGCGAAAATTGAGGCACAGTATGCCTGTCCAAAACAATCGGAGACGCAATGGCCAATCGGCACTCATCCCTTGGCCGGTGCACGGTCGTTGGCCTGCGCTGGTATCAGCCATGGGTTTGCATCGCTGCCCTGGTGGCCGGCTGCGCCACGCCACCGCCGCCCCAAGCGCCACCACCACCGCCACCACCCGCCCCCATTCCGTTACCGCCGCCAGTCGCCGTGGTAGTGCCCCCCGTGCCGGACAAGGTGTCGGATGCAAAAAATCCCAAGGACTACCGCAAGGATGCTGCCAAACATCTGTACCAGAAAAACGTGGGACGTATCTTTGCTGGAAAAATGCCGCCGCTGTTGTATGCAGTGGGCGTGCTGCAAGTGGACATTAACGGCCTAGGCTTCGTGACCGATATCCGCTGGATGCGCGCACCAAGCCAGGCACCAGAGGTGATGGCGGATATCGAGCGTTCGGTGCGCGCCGCAGCACCCTTCCCGGCTCCAGTTAAGATGGGCCATGTGACCTATACCGACACCTGGCTGTGGCACAAGAGCGGACGCTTCCAGCTCGACACCCTGACCGAAGGGCAAATGTAAGCAGGATGTGTACGCCGCTGTCAGTGGGGTAGACAGTTCCGTCGCTGTCCCCCGGGCTGCGCCCTCCTCCTTTTACCTACCGGAACCATCCACCGCACTGCCCCGGCAGCCTGCAGTGTTGTGTGCAATGGTGCAAGCCCTTGCTCAGGATCCTCTGTACGTGGAGTAGCTCCAGGGGCTGACCAGCAGGGGAACATGGTAATGCTGGTCGGTATGGGCCACGCCAAAATCCAGGCTGACCTGGTTCAGAAAATTGGGTTCGGGCAGGGACACGCCGCAACCCCTGAAGTAGCCGGCCACGTCAAACACCAGGCGGTAGGTGCCGACCTTGAGACTATCGTTGTCATACAGCAGGCCACCCGGATTGCGACCATCGGCATTCAAGGTAAAGCTTTTAACCAGGGTGGCCTGCTGGCCCTCGGTCGTGTAGAGGGCCACCTGCATGCCGGCCGCTGGTGTGCCGTGCATGGTGTCCAGCACATGTGTACTCAGGCCCATGGAAAACTCCTTGTTGCGGGGTCTATGAAGTGGATGCAAAGTGTATACACTTTTGGCGCTTGCCGCTATCATTCGGGCATGGATACTAGCGCCACCAGTTTCATTGTGGACTCTCTCACCCGGGCCATTGTGGAGCACCGTCTGCAGCCCGGTGCCAAGCTGGTGGAGCAGAAGCTGGCCGACCAGTTTGGCGTGTCGCGTACCCTGGTGCGCCAGGCACTGTACCGGCTCTCGCAAAACCGCCTGATCAAGATTGAACCCGCACGTGGCGCCTTTGTCGCATCCCCGACTGCCGACGAAGCCCGGCAGGTGTTTGAGGTGCGGCGCATGCTCGAAGCGGGCATGGTGCGAAGCTTTGTGCAGCATGCCAAGGCGTCCGACATCAAGACGCTGCAAACCCATATGGCGCAAGAAAAGCTGGCCGTGCAGGAGGGTGACGTGCCGGGCCGCACCGAGCTGCTGGGCGACTTCCATGTCTGCATGGCACAGCTCATGCATAACGACGTGCTGGCCCAGTTATTGTCCGACCTGATTTCGCGCAGCGCCCTGATTACCCTGATGTACCAAAGCTCGACAGCAGCCGCCCATTCGCATGAAGAACATGAAGCCATAGTCCGGGCCATCAAGGCGCGTGATGCAAACGCGGCAGCCGTGCTGCTAGACGCACATCTGTGCCATGTAGAAGATGCCCTGAATCTCAGCCAATACCACTCTGTAACACCATGAAGCATTACGACAGCACCCTGCCCTATCCGCGCGACCTGGTCGGCTACGGACCCAAACCACCGCATGCGCAATGGCCGGGCCAGGCCCGCGTGGCGGTGCAGTTTGTACTCAACTACGAGGAAGGCGGCGAGAACAGCGTGCTGCACGGCGACGCCGGCTCCGAGCAGTTTTTGTCCGAGATGTTCAATCCGGCCAGCTACCCCGAGCGCCACATCAGCATGGAGGGCATTTACGAATACGGCTCGCGTGCCGGAGTCTGGCGCATCCTGCGCGAATTTGAAAAACGCAATCTGCCGCTCACCGTGTTTGGTGTCGGCATGGCGCTGGAACGCCACCCCGAGCTCTGCAGCGCGCTGGTAGAACTGGGCCACGAAATTGCCTGCCACGGCTGGCGCTGGATCCATTACCAGAGCCTGCCCGAAGAAGTGGAGCGCGAACATATGCAGCGTGGCATGGACGCACTCACCCGCCTGACCGGCAACCGCCCCCTGGGCTGGTACACCGGGCGCGATAGCCCCAACACGCGCCGCCTGGTGGCAGATTACGGCGGCTTTGAATACGACAGCGACTACTACGGTGAAGACCTGCCATTCTGGATGCAGGTGAAGAAGACCTCTGGAGACGTGGTGCCGCAACTCATCGTGCCCTACACCCTGGACTGCAACGATATGCGCTTTGCCCTGCCCCAGGGTTATTCATATGCCGACCCGTTCTTCCAGTATTTGAAGGACACCTTCGACACCCTGTATGCCGAGGGCGACCCTGCGGGTTTGAACCAGCCTTCCATGATGAGCATAGGCATGCACTGCCGCCTGCTGGGGCGACCCGGACGCATCACGGCGCTGCAGCGCTTTTTGGACCATGTCCAGCAACACGATAAGGTCTGGGTCGCCAAGCGCCTGGACATTGCGCGGCACTGGAAGACCACGCATCCCTTTAGCGAGTAAGCACTGACATGGACACTCTGACACTGGAGCAACTCAACGCCGCCTCGCTGGATGAGGCCTGCACAATGCTAGGCGGGCTGTACGAACACACGCCCTGGATTGCGCGGGCCGCCTTGCAACAGCGCCCATTGCATTCTCTGGCCCAGCTCAAGCACCGGATGGCGCAGATCGTGACGGCCGCGAATAAGGATGCGCAACTGGCGCTGTTGCGCGCCCACCCGGAACTGGCTGGCAAGGCCATGGTGGACAAAAGCCTGACGGCCGAATCAACCAACGAGCAAAGCAAGGCGGGGCTGACGCAATGCACGCCGGCTGAGTTTGAAAAAATCCAGCGACTCAACGCTGCCTACAACGCCAAATTTGGTTTCCCGTTTATCGTGGCGGTGCGCGGGCCGCGTGGCCTGGGCATGCAAAAGGCCGAGATCATCGCCGCCCTTGAGCGCCGCCTGCTGGGCCACCCGGACCATGAGTTGCAGGAGTGTTTGCGCAATGTCCACCGTATTGCCGAGATCCGTTTGAATGATAAGTTTGGCGCGTCCATTGAACGCGGCAATCGGGTCTGGGACTGGCAGGAGACGCTGGCGCAATACAGCGACCCGGGCTTTGCCGAGCAGGGCCAGCTCACCGTCACCTACCTGACCGAGGCGCACCGCGCCTGTGCCCAGCGCATCCAACAGGACATGCTGGATGCCGGTTGCGACAACGTGACGATAGACGCCGTAGGCAATGTGGTGGGCATCTACGAAGGCAACGGCACCGAGCAGCGTCGGCTGATGACCGGCAGCCATTTTGATACCGTGCGCAATGGTGGCAAGTACGACGGGCGTCTGGGCATCTACGTGCCGCTGGCCTGCGTTGAACAACTCAAAGAGCAGAACAAGCGCTTGCCCTTTGGTATCGAGCTCATTGCCTTTGCCGAAGAGGAGGGCCAACGCTTCAAGGCCACTTTTCTGGGTTCGGGCGCGCTCACAGGTGACTTCAAATCGGAGTGGCTGGAGCAGGTCGATGCCGATGGCATCAGCATGCGCGAAGCCATGCAGCAAGCCGGGCTGCGCGTTGAAGGCATTCCTGCCTTGAAGCGCAACGCCAGCGACTACCTGGGCTTTGTCGAGGTGCATATCGAGCAGGGGCCGGTACTGAACGAACTCCATCTGCCCCTTGGCATCGTCACCTCCATCAACGCCAGCGCGCGTTATAGCGGCGAGATGGTCGGAGTGTCCTGCCATGCCGGCACCACGCCCATGTCCATGCGCAGTGACGCCGCCGTGGGTGTAGCCGAACTGATGCTGTACGTGGAGCAGCGTGCCGCCGCCGATGGCGATTCGGTCGCCACCGTGGGCATTCTGAATGTGCCCAACGGTTCCATCAATGTGGTTCCGGGGCGCTGCCAGTTTTCACTGGATATGCGCGCGCCCACCGATACGCAACGCGATGCCCTGGCTGCCGATGTGCTGGCCAGGGCCCAAGCAATAGCCGAGGTTCGCGGTCTGCAGCTCCACTTGACCGAAACCCTGCGCGCCAGCGCCGCACCCAGTGCACCCGCCTGGCAACAGCGCTGGGAAGCCGCCGTGGAGGCGCTGGGCCTGCCGCTGTATCGCATGCCCAGCGGGGCGGGACACGACGCCATGAAGCTGCACGAACTGCTGCCCCAAGCCATGTTGTTTGTGCGCGGCCAGAACGCGGGTATCAGCCACAACCCGCTGGAGTCCACCACCAGCGACGACATGCAATTGGCGGTGGAAGCGTTTGATCATCTGCTTGAACGGTTGGCGACAGAACTGGACCACGGCAGCTCCGGCGCTGGGAACTAGCGGCGCCAGCGCTGGGCAAGAAAAACTTTTCAACACACAAAACACCATGAACTCCTACGCACAACTAGACGCCTGGATCGACGCCCACTTTGACGAACAGGTGGTGTTTCTGCAACAACTGATCCAGGTTCCCACCGACACCCCGCCCGGCAACAACGCGCCGCATGCCGAGCGCGCCGCCGACCTGCTCGACGCGATGGGCCTGCAAACCGAGCGCCATGCGGTACCCGCAGACCTAGTCAAGGCCGCGGGCCTGCAAACCATCACCAACCTCATCGTGCGTCGCAAGTATGGAGAGGGCCGCACCATCGCGCTGAATGCCCATGGCGATGTCGTGCCTCCGGGAGAAGGCTGGACTCACAAGCCTTACGGCGGCGAAATCGACAAAGGCAAAGTCTACGGCCGCGCTGCAGCGGTGAGCAAGTGCGACTTCTCTACCTACGCCTTTGCCGTGCGCGCGCTGGAGTCTCTGGACGCCAAGCTCAATGGCAACGTGGAACTGCTGTTCACCTACGACGAAGAATTTGGCGGCGAGGTCGGCCCGGCCTGGCTCTTGCAAAACAAACTCACCCAGCCCGACCTGATGATTGCCGCCGGTTTTAGCTACCAGGTGATCACTGCACACAACGGTTGCCTGCAGATGGAGGTCACGGTGCACGGCAAGATGGCGCATGCGGCCATTCCAGCTTCGGGCATCGACGCGCTGCAGGCTGCGACCAAAATTCTCACCGCGCTGTATGCGCAGAACAGGCTGTACCAACAGGTCACGTCGAAGGTAGAGGGCATCACCCACCCGTATCTGAACGTCGGCATGATTGAAGGCGGCACCAATACCAATGTGGTGCCGGGGCGTGTCACGCTCAAGCTGGATCGCCGCATGATTCCGGAAGAGAACCCGGCAGAAGTGGAAGCCAATATCCGCCAGGTCATCACGGAGGCCGCTGCCCAGACCCCGGGCGTTAGCGTGGACATCAAGCGCATCCTGCTGGCCAATGCCCTCAAGCCCCTGCCTGGCAACAAGCCGCTGGTAGATGCCCTGCAAAAGCACGCCAGCGATGTGTTTGGCGAGGCCATTCCCGCCCTGGGAACACCGCTTTACACCGATGTGCGCATCTTCTGCGAGGCCGGCATTCCCGGCGTGATTTACGGTGCCGGTCCGCGCACGGTGCTCGAATCCAACGCCAAGCGCGCCGATGAAAATCTGGACCTCAACGACCTGCGTCGCGCCACCAAGGTCATCGCCCGCAGCCTGCTAGACCTGCTGAGCGCCGCTTAGGGTCTGGCCTATGGCTTCAGGCAGTTATTCATAGGAAGCGGTTGGATCAGGCGAGTGAATAGGCCGTCTTTACCGTGGTGTAGAACTCCTTGGCGTAGCTACCCTGTTCGCGCGGGCCATAGCTGCTGCCCTTGCGACCGCCAAAGGGAACATGGTAATCCACGCCGGCCGTTGGCAGGTTCACCAAGACCATACCGGCCTGGGCGTAGCGTTTGAAGTGCGTCGCATATTTCAGTGAGCTGGTGGCAATGTGGGATGAAAATGCGCTGCAATGCCTGGTGGGTGACAACTTGGCAACCCAGGATCGCTTGCTGGAAAAGTACCTACTGACAGCGGTTGCAATGGTGGAAGCCATCCGCAAAGCCGCCATCGCCGAGCAGGCTACAGTCATTACCGAACTTGCTCACAAACTCAAATCCTCATCGCGCGCGGTCGGAGCCATGCAACTGGGGAGCTTGTGCGAGGCCTTAGAGCATGCCGAATCCGAAAGCATCTGCCTCAAACTGGCAGCCTTGGTGATTCAGGGCTTTGCCGAAGCGCAGGCGCGCATACAGGCAAGGCAGCGTTAAACCATCAGACTGAACCACTGTTCACAGCGTGAGCCCCAAGCCAAAGCCTTTAACTCTCTGCCGTGGCATTTTCAAGCCAAAAGGAACCGCGGATAGCCTCTAGCAGGGTGGGCATATGCACGGGCTTCAGCAAGAGTCCTTCAGCGCCCACAGCGCGAACGCGTTGCCCAAGCTCTTCGCTGTAATCACCCGATATCGCGATGATTCGAATGTGACAAGTGGCGGCATCCGCCTTCAGCATTTTGCAGACCTGAAAACCATCGAGGCCAGGCATGCGCAAATCCAGCAAGACGAGTTCCGGCGTCTTTCCCCTTGCCAACATCCCACCGCTAAATCCATCTGCAGCAACCATAACCAAGGCCTCGGGCATGGCCTGTTCAAGGCCCAGCGTCAGAATCTCTGTGAACACCTCGTCGTCATCGATGATCAGAATCCGCGAGACGTCTGGCTTTTCCCGGTTGGATCGCGTTTGCCGCTCATCCACCAAGCGCTCGATCTCGCTTCGGGGAAAGCGACGATGTCCACCCAAGGTCAACTCGGTTTTCAGCATGCCTTTGTTGGACCACACGCGAACACTGTTGGTGCTCACAAGTAGCAGGGCTGCCACTTCGCTGGCCGAAAAATAGGGCTTGTCAGGAATCTTTTTCATGGTCTTCCCTTGGCACTAAATAAAGCCAGTTGAGTTGTGAAATTGTAGCTTTGTTTGTTAATATTGAGTTGATTCACAAAATTGACGCGTGTCAGATCAGCGTTTTTGAGCCCTTCAGCGGCATCAAATAATGGCCCGATGAAGTCTGATCAACCATACACAAAAATAAGGGATACACATGCGCAGCAACCTTCCGGTCACTCAACGTGAGTACCATTTTGCCAACGAACAGACCCTCGTATCGGTTACCGACCTCAAGGGACGCATTACCTACTGCAACCGTGCTTTTGTCGAGGTGAGCGGATACACCACCGGTGAACTGCTCGGGCAAGCCCACAATGTGGTGCGACACCCCGATATGCCGGAAGAGGCCTTTCGCGACATGTGGGCCACCATTCAATCCAAGTTGCCCTGGACCGGTTTGGTCAAAAATCGGCGCAAAGATGGTGATCATTATTGGGTCCAGGCCAATGCAACACCGATGCTGGATGGCGAGCAAATCACAGGCTATCTATCGGTTCGAACCGTTCCCAGCCTACAAGCCGTGGCGGCCGCGGAGAAGTTGTACGCGCAAATGCGCAATGAACAAAATGGGGGCACGCGCAGCGTCGGCTTGAAGCATGGTGAAGTGGTACGCACGGGAATGGCAGGCCAAGCACGGCGCCTTTTCCAGCCTGGAATGATCGCCAGACTGGCCTGGATTCAAGTTCTGCTGGGTGGATTGATTATTGCCATGGTGGGCACGGGCCTGTCCTTGCCGTTTGTTGCGCTGGGCGTGATTTTTTCGGTGTGTGTGGCCACGCTGACCACCTGGTCGTTGACGGTGAAGCCCTTGGAAGCGCTGGTGTCAGACGCCAACCACTTAGCAGCAGGAGATTTGTCGCATACGGTAAAGACAGGGCACTCTGGGCAAGTCGGCCAGCTGCAGCAGGCGCTCAAGCAAATGTCCGTGAATTTGCGTACCGTGGTCAGTGATGTTCGCCAGGAAATGGACCAATTGGGCATGTCGGTTCAGGAAATAGCCGACGGCAACCAGGACTTATCAGAAAGAACCGAATCACAAGCCAGCAATCTGGAGGAAACCGCCGCATCCATGGAACAGATGCACGGCACAATTCAGCAAAGCGCGGAGTCGGCACAGCGCGGTTACCTTCTGGCAGACGACACCAAGGAGGTCACCCACCGCAGCAATGAAGCCGTGTCTTCGGTAGCCAAATCCATGCAGGAGATTTCTGACTCCTCCAAAAAAATTACGGAAATTATTCAACTCATTGAGGGCGTAGCATTTCAAACCAACATCCTGGCTTTGAACGCAGCGGTGGAAGCCGCCAGAGCCGGAGACCAGGGGCGCGGGTTTGCGGTGGTGGCAACCGAAGTGCGTGCATTGGCACAGCGCACTACATCGGCGGCCAGAGAAATCAAGCAATTGATTACCACGTCCAATGAACGCATTGACGCGGGCAACAACCAGAGCACTATCGCCTTGGAGCGAATGAATGTGGCATTGAGTGCGGTTGACAAAGTCGCAGTCGTGCTGGAAGAAATCAGGTCCACGTCAAAAGAGCAAACGATGGGGGTCGCACAAATCAATGAAGCAGTCGCCCAGATGGACACCATGACCCAACAAAATGCGGCCATGGTGGAAGAGCTCGCTGCAACGGCACAGTCGCTGAGTAGCCAAGTCAAGGAGGTCGGTAATTCGATGCGGCTGTTCCGACTCAAGACAGGCGAGTTGACGGTTTCGCAAAACGACGCGGTTGAAATGCGGCGTAGCTATCTGCCCCACCTCGAGCCGACCTGAGCGGCACTCTTCTTGCTTTAAACTGGTCATCTCTCTTTTGGGAACTCCGCCATGAATAAACGTTTTGTGCTCCAGGCCAGCGCCCTGTCTTTTGCCCTGTGGTTCGCCGGTCTGGCATCTGCCCAGACCACCCCCATCAAGTTCCAACTCGACTGGCGTTTTGAAGGCCCCTCGGCCCTGTTCCTGACGCCGGTCGCCAAGGGCTATTACAAGGACGCCAAGCTCGACGTCACGGTGGACGCGGGCAATGGCTCCGGCGGTGCGGTCACCCGTGTGGCCTCAGGCGCCTACGACATGGGCTTTGCCGATCTGGCCGCACTCATGGAGTTCCACGCCAACAACCCAGACGCACCCAACAAACCGGTGGCCGTGATGATGGTCTACAACAACACGCCGGCCTCGGTCATGGCGCTGAAAAAATCCGGCATCAAGACGCCCAAAGATTTGAATGGCAAGAAGCTGGGCGCACCGGTGTTTGACGCCGGGCGCAAGGCCTTCCCGGTGTTTGCCAAGGCCAATGGCATTAGCGGCTTCCAGTGGACCTCGATGGACCCACCGTTGCGCGAGACCATGCTGGCGCGCTGCGATGTCGATGCCATCACCGGCTTTACCTTTACCTCGCTCTTGAACCTGGAAGCGCGCGGCGTCAAGGCCGCCGATGTGGTGGTGCTGCCCTACCCCGACTTTGGCGTGAAGCTGTATGGCAATGCCATCATCGCCTCACCCAAGCTCATCAAGGAACATCCCGAAGTCATCAAGGCCTTTCTGGTCGCCACGGCCAAGGGCATGAAGGACGCCATGGCCAAACCGGCTGAGGCGATTGAATTCGTCAAGCAGCGCGACGGCATCATCAATGTCGAGCTGGAAACCCGTCGCCTGCAGCTCGCCATCGACACCGCCATCAACAGCCCGGACGCCCGCGCTGAAGGATTCGGCCAGATCAAGGCACCGCGCCTGGCGCTGATGGCCAGCCAGGTATCGGACGCCTTTGCCACCAAGACCCGCGTCAACCCGGAGGCGGTGTGGAACGGCAGCTTCCTGCCCAGCGCAGCCGAGCTCAATGTGCTGCCGGCCAAGAAGTAATGGCGGCAACTGAACCATCAAACGACAAGCCCTTCGTCGATTTCAAAAACGTCTGGCTGGCGTACAACGCCGAGCTGGCGGCTGCGAACCACTTTGCCGTCGAGGCGATTGATCTGCAGGTGCGACAGGGCGAGTTCATCGCCATCGTCGGACCTTCGGGCTGCGGCAAGTCCACCTTCATGAAGCTGGCCACGGGGCTAAAGATGCCCACGCGTGGCAGCATTCATATCGATGGGCAAGCGGTCACCGGCCCGCTGAAAATTTCCGGCATGGCGTTTCAGGCGCCCAGTCTCTTGCCCTGGCGCACGACGGTAGACAATGTGCTTTTGCCGCTGGAAATCGTCGAGCCCTACCGCAGCAGCTTCAAGGCCAAGCGCGCCGAATATGTGGAGCGGGCCCGCAAGCTCTTGCAAAAGGTGGGCCTGGCCGGTTACGAGGACAAGTTTCCCTGGCAGCTTTCCGGCGGCATGCAACAGCGCGCCAGCATCTGCCGCGCCCTGATCCACGAGCCCAAGATGCTCTTGCTGGACGAGCCCTTTGGGGCGCTGGACGCCTTCACGCGCGAAGACCTGTGGTGCATCCTGCGCGACCTCTGGACCGAGCAGCAGTTCAACGTGATTCTGGTGACGCACGACCTGCGCGAGAGCGTTTTTCTGGCCGACACGGTGTATGTGATGGGCCCGGGCCGCTTTGTGGTCAAGAAACACATTGACCTACCGCGCCCACGCGACCTGGAGCTAACCTACACCCCGGCCTTTACCGACATCGTGCACGAGCTGCGCGGCCACATCGGCGCGCACCGCACAGCAACCCAGGCCGCGACCAGCAGCACATCCCCATGAATAGCAAACAACTACAAACCTGGTCGCCCTGGATTCTGCTCATCGTTCTGGTGCTGCTCTGGCAGCTTGCCTGCAGCGCCTTTGACGTGTCGGAATTCATCTTCCCCAGCCCGACGCGCATTGCCGCGCAGTTCTGGGAGTTCAAGCTCATCATTGCCGCGCACGCCTGGCGCACCTTCTGGGTCACCATGACCGGCTTCGGCATTGCGATTGTGGTCGGCGTGCTGCTCGGCTTTGTCATCGGCAGTTCGCGCCTGGCCTATGCCGCCGTGTACCCGCTGATGACCGGCTTCAACGCCCTGCCCAAGGCGGCCTTTGTGCCGATCCTGGTGGTGTGGTTCGGCATTGGCGTGGGCCCGGCCATCCTGACCGCGTTTTTGATCAGCTTCTTTCCCATCATGGTGAACATCGCCACCGGCCTGGCCACGCTGGAGCCGGAGCTCGAAGACGTGTTGCGCGTGCTGGGCGCGCGCCGCTGGGACGTGTTGATCAAGGTCGGCCTGCCGCGCTCACTGCCCTACTTTTACGCCTCGCTGAAAGTGGCGATCACACTGGCCTTTGTCGGCACCACGGTGTCGGAGATGACCGCCGCCAATGAGGGCATTGGCTACCTGCTGATCTCGGCCGGCTCGGCCATGCAGATGGGGCTGGCCTTTGCCGGCCTCTTGGTGGTAGGCGCCATGGCGATGCTGATGTACGAAATCTTCAGCGTGCTGGAACGCCGCACCACCGGCTGGGCCCATCGCGGCGCGCACAACAGTTAGAGGCCGAGGCGACGCATGGCCTGGCAGGCACATCTGAATCTGGCCTATGAGAGGCATGGCGAACGCGTGGTGGCGCGCCACGAACACAGCGGGCCGCTGCGCATTCTGCAAAGCCTGTATCCGGAAGGCGATGCCATCTGCCACAACGTGCTGGTGCATCCGCCCGGCGGTCTGGTGGGCGGCGACACGCTGGACATTGCGGTGCAGGCGGCCACTGGCACACACGGCCTGGTCACCACACCGGGGGCTACGCGCTTCTACCGCTCGGACGGCCCGCTGGCGCTGCAGACCACGCGCATTGCCATGCAGGCCGACTCCCGCCTGGAATGGCTGCCGCTGGAGGCCCTTTGCTACAACGATTGCAATGCCGAGAACCGCCTGGTCATGAACCTGGAACCCGGTGCCGAACTGCTGGGCTGGGACCTCACCGCCTTCGGCCTGCCCAATGCCAATCTGCCTTTTGTGAAGGGCAGTTTTGCCCAGCACATTGAGGTCCCCGGCGCCTGGCTGGAACGGGGCCGCATCGCCGCAACAGACACGCGCCTGATGGACGGCCCCACCGGCTTGAATGGCGCACGTTGCATGGCCAGCCTGTTTTTTGTCACCGGAAGCACGCTGGACCGTACACGCAAGCAGCAAGCCTTGGACATGGCCCGCGACTTGATTGCAGGCAGCGAACTCGCCATGACTGCCGGTGCCACCAGCCCCAACAAGCAGGTCGTCGTGGTGCGCGTACTGGCCCCGCTGGTGGAGCCCGCCATGCACCTTCTGCGAGCGGTTCGCAACGCCTGGCGTCAAGAGCTGTGGATGCTGCCCCATTGCAACCCGCGCATCTGGGCCATGTGATCAGGCAACCGGGGAGCGCTAAATGGCGACCAGGGAGCGCACGCCGTCCACTTCCATGTTTGCGCCCTTGCCACGGGCCAGCACGGCGCCGCGCTCCATCACGATGTAATCGTCGGCCAGTTCCTGGGCGAAGTCGTAATACTGTTCCACCAGCACAATGGCCATGTCGCCCCTGTCGGCCAGCATGCGGATGACGCGGCCTATGTCCTTGATGATGCTGGGCTGAATGCCTTCGGTGGGCTCGTCCAGTATCAACACCTTGGGCTTGGCCGCCAGTGCGCGGGCAATCGCCAACTGCTGTTGCTGCCCGCCCGACAGATCACCACCCCGGCGACCCAGCATCTGTTTGAGCACGGGAAACAGCTCATACAGTTCCTCGGGAACCTGCGTGCCGGCCTTTTTGTAGGCTAGGCCCATGTGCAGGTTTTCCAGCACGGTGAGTTTGGAGAAGATTTCTCTTCCCTGCGGGACGAAGCCGATGCCGGCCCTGGCCCGCTCATACGGTGTGGCCTTGTGGATGTCCTGTCCTTCGAGTTCAATGGAGCCGTTCTTGATCGGCACCAGGCCCATCATGGATTTGAGCAGCGTGGTTTTGCCTACGCCGTTGCGACCCAGGATCACGGTGATCTTGCCGAGTTCGGCCGACAGGCTGACATCGCGCAGGATGTGGGAGCCACCGTAGTACTGGTTGACGTTTTTTACTTCGAGTATGGACATGGCTAGCGACCCAGATAGACTTCGATCACGCGTTCATCGCTTTGCACCTGCGCCAGCGTTCCCTGCGCCAATACCGAGCCATCGCACAACACCGTCACGATATCGGAAATCGTGTTGATGAAGCTCATGTCATGCTCCACCACCATCAGCGAATGCTTGCCCTTGAGGGACAGAAAGAGTTCGGCGGTGCGCTCGGTTTCCTCGTCGGTCATGCCGGCCACCGGCTCATCCAGCAGCAGCAGCTTGGGGTCCTGCATCAGGAGCATGCCGATTTCCAGCCACTGCTTCTGGCCGTGGCTTAAATTGCCGGCTTGGCGTGTGACGCTGTCCGCCAGATGGATGGTGTGCAGCATCTCCGCCAGGCGGTCGCTCTGCGAGGAATCCAGCTTGAAGAACATGGAGGCAGGCACGCGCTTATCCATTTTCAACGCCAGCTCCAGATTCTCGAATACGCTTAAATTCTCGAACACCGTGGGCTTCTGGAACTTGCGGCCAATGCCGAGCTGGGCAATCTGCGGCTCGGTATAGCGCAAGAGATCAATCGTGCTACCGAAGAACACCGTGCCCGAGTCGGGCCTTGTCTTGCCGGTGATGATGTCCATCATCGTGGTCTTGCCCGCGCCGTTGGGGCCGATGATGCAGCGCAGCTCGCCCGGTGCAATGTCCAGCGACAGGTTGTTGATGGCCTTGAAGCCGTCGAAGCTGACGTTGACGCTTTCCAGATACAAGATGCGGCCGTGCGTGACGTCCACCTCGTTGTCGAGCTTCAGGCGCGAGAAGCCTGCGCTGCGGCCACCGGATGCGGTATTTCCGACATTGGCAGCAAGTGCCGCCATGCGCGCTTCCACTCTCTTCGCACCTTGTTCCAACAGATCGGGCGTCATTTGGCGCCTCCCTTCAATTTCTTCACCAGGCCCACCACCCCATCGGGCAGATAGAGCGTCACACCAATAAACAGCGCACCCAAAAAGTACAGCCAGAATTCCGGATAGGCCACCGTCAACCAGCTCTTGGCGCCGTTGACGATAAAGGCGCCGATGATGGGGCCGATCAGTGTGGCGCGTCCACCGACTGCCGCCCAGATCGCGATCTCAATGGAGTTGGCCGGGCTCATTTCGCTGGGGTTGATGATGCCCACCTGCGGCACATACAAGGCACCGGCGACGCCGCACATCATGGCCGACAGCACCCAAATGCTCAGCTTAAACCCAAGGGGCGAATAGCCGCTGAACATGACGCGGGTTTCCGCGTCACGGATGGCCTGCAACACGCGGCCGTATTTGCTGCCGACCAGCCAGCGCCCCAACAGAAAGAACAACAGCAGCGTCAGCGAGGTCAACACAAACAGCGTCATGCGCATGCTGGGCGTGGCTATCGGAATATTCAAAATGCGCTTGAAGTCGGTAAAGCCATTGTTGCCGCCAAAGCCGGTTTCGTTGCGGAAGAACAGCAGCATGGCAGCGAAGGTCAGGGCCTGGGTGATGATGGAAAAGTACACGCCCTTGATGCGCGAGCGAAAGGCAAAGTAGCCAAACACCAGGGCCACCAGGCCGGGCGCCACCACCACCAGGATCAGCGTGGACCAAAAGCTGCCACTAAAGAACCAGTGCCAAGGCAGCGTCTTCCAATCCAGAAACACCATGAAGTCCGGCAGCTCGCTTTTGTAGTTACCGTCCAGGCCGATCTGGCGCATCAGGTACATGCCCATGGCATAGCCGCCCAGCGCGAAGAACAAACCATGGCCCAGCGACAAAATCCCCGTATAGCCCCAGATCAGGTCCATGGCCAGGGCGCAGATGGCATAGCACATGATCTTGGCAATCAGGCCGACCGCAAAGTCGCTCATGTGGAAGATGCTACCAACCGGAATCACCAAATTGAGCAGTGGCACCAGCGCGCACAGAATGGCCAGCGCAGCCAGCCAGGCGCTCCAGCCGCGTCCACTCAATAGCGGCGCCTTGGTAGGCATTGGGATACTTGTTTTCATGCTTCTCTCCCCTTCACTGCAAAGATGCCTTGGGGACGCTTTTGAATAAACACGATGATGAAAATCAGCACCGCAATCTTGGCCAGCACGGCACCGGTCCAGCCCTCCAGAAACTTGTTGAGAATGCCCAGACCCAGCGCCGCATAGACGGTACCTGCCAGCTGACCGACACCGCCCAGCACCACCACCATGAAGGCATCGACGATGTAACCCTGACCCAGATCGGGGCCGACATTGCCGACCTGGCTCAAGGCGCAACCGGCCAGGCCTGCAATGCCCGAACCCAGCGCAAACGCATAGGTGTCAATGCGGGCGGTGTTGACGCCCATGCAGGAGGCGATGGCGCGGTTTTGCGTGACGCCGCGCACAAACAGCCCCAGGCGCGTCTTGCCGATCAGAAAGGAGACGGCACCCAACACAAACAGCGCAAAGCCGACGATCACCAGCCGGTTATAGGGCAGCGAAAGATTGCCCATCAACTGCACGCCGCCGCTCATCCAGCTGGGGTTTTCCACGCCCACGTTTTGCGCACCAAAAATCGTGCGCACTGCCTGCATCAACACCAGGCTGATGCCCCAGGTAGCCAGCAGGGTTTCCAACGGGCGGCCATAGAGGAAGCGGATCACGCTGCGCTCCAGCGCTGCGCCCACCAGGGCCGACGCCATGAAGGCCACCGGCACCGAGGCCAGCAAATACCAGTCAAAGGCGCCGGGAAAGTATTTCTGGAACACGCCCTGCACCACATAGGTGGCGTAGGCGCCAATCATCATCAGCTCGCCGTGGGCCATGTTGATCACGCCCATCAGGCCGTAGGTGATGGCCAGGCCGAGCGCCACCAGCAACAGAATGCTACCCAGGCTGATGCCGCTGAAAATAGCGCCCAGGCGGTCGCCCCAGGCCAGGTGCGACTCCACCTTGGAGAGACTGAATTGCAGCGCGCCCTTGACGTCGGGCTCGGTCTCAAGCTGCAGGCGTTCCACCAGCAGCGTCTTGGTGGCGGCCTGTGCGCTCTGGCCCAAGAGGGCAGCGGCTTGCAGGCGCTTGGCCTTGTCGCTGCTGCTCAGCAGGGCGGCGGCGCGCAGCAGGCCGATTTGGTCCTTCAGGTCGGCCACGGCTTCCTGCGCAAAGGCCTTGTCGAGCAGCAACAAGCTGCCTTCATCCACATTGCCCTGCAGCGTCTTGATGGCAGCACGGCGCACAGATTCTTCAGGCGAGAGCAGCTTGAGTGCCGCCAGCGCATTGTCGAGTTCGCCGTGCATGCGGTTGTTGTTCATCACGTCTTCGGCGGCGTCGGGCAGAGGCACGGCCACACCGGTGACAGGGTCCAGACCCTTGTCACCATTGACGATGACGGGTTTGCCCGCCACCAGCTTGACGGCGTCTTCAGACAGGGCCTGTAGGAAGGCCACGGTTTTCTCATCCGGCTTGGCGACTGCAGCATGTAGCGCCTCAATCCGAGCATCGCCTTCGCCAATGGCTATTGCCTGCGCTTCAACAGCAGTCAGTGCGTGGGCACTGGCGCACAGCAGCAAGGCGGCGATGGCTAGGTAATTTCGCATGGTTGTCGTTGTTGGTATCTGTGGGTCAAATGCACATTGCAGCTTGTAGTACGCCGCTTCCAGTGGGGTGGATGTTTCCGTCCGTGTCCCCCGCCCTGCGGGCTCCTCCTTTACCTACCGGAAACATCCACCCCACCGGCACCGGCAGCCTGCCAGTTTGCTGTGCACTGACTGACGACCTTTGTGTGCCTACCATGTTTGCGGACTCAGGACGATGCGGTGCTCAGTGCAGCGGCATAAAGGAGGAGGCCGAAGGCCGGGGGACAGCCGCGGAAGTGAGTNCCACGTCGGCCTGAGTCAGAAATGACTCAGATAAACGCGACACCCAACACAACCGTTACTTACTTCGCCACTGGCTCATCGGGCTTCTTGTCATTGCCTTCGATGTACGGAGACCATGGCTTGGCTTTCACCGGGCCGGGTGTCTTCCACACCACATTGAACTGACCGTCGGCCTTGACTTCGCCGATGAATACCGACTTGTGCAGGTGGTGGTTCTTGGCGTCCATCTCGGACATGATGCCGCTCGGTGCCTTGAAGGTCTGACCGGCCATGGCCGCAATCACCTTGTCGGTATCGGTGGACTTGGCCTTTTCTACGGCCTGCTTCCACATGTGAATGCCAATCCAGGTGGCTTCCATCGGATCATTGGTCAGTGGCTTATCCTTGTGACCGGCAATGCCCTTGGCCTTGGCGTAATCGCTCCACTGCTTGATGAAGGCCGTGTTGGTCGGGTTCTTCAGGCTCATGAAGTAGTTCCAGGCAGCCAGATGGCCGACCAGGGGCTTGGCATCGACGCCACGCAGTTCTTCTTCACCCACCGAGAAAGCCACCACAGGCACGTCCTTGGCCTTCAGACCCGCGTTGCCGAGTTCCTTGTAGAAGGGCACATTGGAGTCACCATTGATGGTGGACACCACGGCGGTCTTGCCACCGGCGGAGAACTTCTTGATGTCAGCCACGATGGTTTGGTAATCGCTGTGACCAAACGGTGTGTACTTCTCGTCGATGTCGGTGTCCTTCACGCCCTTGGTGTGCAGGTAGGCGCGCAGAATCTTGTTGGTGGTGCGGGGATAGACATAGTCGGTACCCAGCAAGACCCAACGCTTGGCGCCGCCGCCTTCTTTGCTCATCAGGTAATCGACTGCGGGAATAGCTTGCTGGTTAGGCGCAGCACCGGTGTAGAACACGTTCTTGGAGAGCTCTTCGCCTTCGTATTGGACCGGGTAGAACAGCAGGCCGTTCATTTCTTCAACCACTGGCAGCACGGACTTGCGCGATACGCTGGTCCAGCAACCGAAGATCACCGAGACCTTGTCCTGACCCAGCAACTGCTTGGTCTTTTCAGCAAACAGGGGCCAGTTGGAGGCTGGGTCGACCACCACGGGTTCGAGCTGCTTGCCCAACACGCCGCCATGGGCGTTGATGTCGTCGATAGCCATCAGAACCGTATCTTTCAACACGGTTTCGGAAATCGCCATGGTGCCTGAGAGGCTGTGCAGCACGCCGACCTTGATGGTGTCAGCGGCAAACGCTGGCACGGCGGACAGCGTGGTGAGTGCGACGGCAGCGGTTAGTGCCTTGAGAGTAAATCGACGTTGCATAGTGTGTGCTCCGAGGTTGATAAATGCTTGCTTGCTCGCCAGGCCTTGGTTGATTGCCGGTGGCTGGCGATAGCTCCAATGTAGGAAAACCAGGACAATCCGGAAATACGCCAAGTGGCGTATGCGACGCCCTGGCAAGGCGCTTGTCGCCCAACACGCAAAGCCACCAGTGCAACAACTTTTGGACCTGACTTGTGTCACATAAGTGAGATACTTCCGTCCGAAAGGCTCGGTTGGAGAGCAGCTTTCGCCCCTCATCAGGAACAAAACTAAATGAATCGCCAAACCACTTCCAGAATCTGGGTGCAATTGCTCACGACCATTGCGGCGGCCCTGGTTTTTGTATGGATTGGGGTCATCGTCTGGCAGGGCTATGTGTCGCGCAAGGCCGCACTCGAACAGGCGCAGGACTTTTCCTTGAGCATGCACAACGCCACCATGGCCGGTCTGACCGGCATGATGGTGACAGGCACCGTGGGCCAGCGCGATGTGTTTCTGGACCAGATCAAACAGCTAGGCTCGATCCGCGATGTGCGGGTGCTGCGCGGTGAAAACGTCAGCAAGCTGTTTGGGCCGGGCAATGCCAAAAACGAGGCTTCTGCGGACGCACAGGAGTCCGCCGTGCTGCAAAGTGGACGGGAAGCCATAGAGGTGCAAAGCGACGCCAGCGGCGAGTACCTGCGCGCCATCCGCCCAGTGATTGCCATGAAAAATTCCCTGGGCAAGGACTGCACCAGTTGCCATCTGGTGCCCGAGGGCACAGTGCTGGGCGCGGTGAGCATGAAGGTGTCGCTGGACAAGGTCAATGCCGGTCTGGCTGACCAACGCTGGAAGTCGATTCTGGCGGCCATTTTCACCAGCATTCCGGTGCTCTTGCTGATCTACCCGTTCATCCACAAAGTGGTCACCCGCCCGCTGGAGCAAGGCGTGCGCGTGGCGCGCGGCATTGCCGCGGGCGACCTGAGCCAGCAGATTTCCGTGGATTCGAACAACGAAGTGGGCGAGTTGCAGCGTGCACTCATGGAGATGAACCAGGGATTGATTCGCATCGTCAGCCAGGTGCGCGTCGGCACCGACACCATCTTCAGTGCCTCGCGCGACATTGCCAACGGCAACGTGGACCTGTCGCAGCGCACCGAGGCCCAGGCCAGCACGCTGGAGAGCACCAGTTCCTCCATGCAAAGTCTGACCGAGGCGGTCAACCAGACCGCAGACGATGCGCGCCGCGCCAATCAGCTGGCGCAATCGGCCTCGTCCGTGGCGGTCCGTGGCGGCGCCGTGGTGTCCGAGGTGGTGAACACCATGGCCTCCATCAACCAATCTTCACGCCGAATTGTGGACATCATCGGCGTGATCGACGGCATTGCCTTCCAGACCAATATCCTGGCCCTAAACGCTGCGGTGGAAGCCGCCCGCGCCGGTGAGCAGGGCCGTGGCTTTGCCGTGGTGGCATCCGAGGTGCGCAGCCTGGCGCAGCGTTCGGCCGAGGCAGCCAAAGAGATAAAGAAGCTGATTGATGACTCGGTTGTCAAGGTGGACGCCGGTGGCGCCCTGGTGCATCAGGCCGGTGCCACCATGACCGAGATTGTGGACAGCATCCGCCATGTCACCGACATCATGGGCAGTATTGCCCAAGCCAGCAGCCTGCAGACAGAGGGCATTGCGCGGGTCAACGAAGCGGTGAACGAAATGAACCATGCCACCCAGCAAAATGCCGCCTTGGTGGAACAGGCCGCAGCCGCCGCCCAATCGCTGCAGGACCAGGCCGCTCAGCTCGAAGACGTGGTCAGCACCTTCAAAACCGGGGCCTAGGCGACCCAACTCCCCATCCCCAGGGGCCGCTTGGGGTATCTATCCTGGCCGAACTTTTTTTTCCAATGTTCAAAAGTCCGTGTAAGAATTCAATGAATAGAAATGCATTGGATTTGTATGGAAAGCACAGCAGCATGGAGTGGTGAGACGACAGGTCCAGCGTATAAAAAATGGGGA
>TBL_comb47_HYPODRAFT_10000932_pt1 | contig 38536 bp, 64 predicted proteins | sample TroBogypolimnion_40_FD_10682 | JGI IMG/M metagenome (IMG submission 10682)
GAGCAGGCCTCGTGGGTATGTCCCCGCCAACCAGGGAGATGTAATCAAACGTTGCAACTTGTGTAGACTTAAGAGAACCAAAAGAGATAACAATCGCAAATCCTGTGGCAGTTGTTGGACCCATACTAGCTGTTGCATCAAATCCACTGAAATCATGTTCTGCATCTGTTGTCGATAAAGTAATTTGACCAAGATTGTTTAATATTGTATTTGGAACTCTCGTCCAAGCACCCCAGTTACCAGCTGTTGCGGGGACCGTTGGGACACTCGTTGTGCCATCAATAGTTTGAACGCAAGAATAATTGTTCATTGCCGTAATAGTAGGGAACGCTGATGTAGTCCAATAAAGACTTACAGTGCCCGTTAACGTACCTTCTGAAACAGACCCTTTGATAGCTATTGAATTACGCTGAGAAAGTATTTCTCGCGCTTGAGCAGCATCAAGATATTGTACCAAAGCAAATGATGTATCGCCTGTAGTACTTAAAGATAATCCATTTGTTGTGGTGCTTCTAAAATAACTCATTGTGTTTGATATATTCTGAAACAGAATTGTCTGATCCCAAATATATGTAGAAGCATTGTTACCAGTTAAAGCGCCAACTGCAACTGGAGTAGATGTGCCACCACCAAACTGAGCAGGATTTAAAGGAAAGTCCCATCCAACTAAATAGCTCGGTATGGGCTTATAATTTAATGCAGGTTGCCAATACCAAAAAAGTTCCGCCTGTTGTTGTGGAACTGATGTCTCAATATACACAGGAACATCAACTGCATTTGCAATGCCAACAACTTGGAAACTTGTTACTTGAATGGTTGTAGAAGGTTGAAGGACTAATTGTATCGTGACATTCCCAGTTGGTGGCATATCTGGATTTAGTGGTATAGCTGTTAAACTTGGACCTTCAATTGCACTAAATTGACCAGTCTTAGTCGTTATTCCTGTACAAATTTGTGTAGACGCAACAGAACCATTAGATGGTACATAATTAAGAGTTAATGAAACTGATTGATCACTTGTACATGCGGCCTGAAAATAGCCATAAAGTACTTGGTCCGCAAAAATTCTAGGACTAGCATTGATTGTTTGATTTAATGAAGCAGTCAATCCAGATGTCAATTGTATCGATAAGGCATATGGCGCCTCTGTATCAATTGATTGTGACAATGGTATTTGCTGAACTGTAATTGTTCCTGTACCACTGCTTTTTATATACCAACCTGGAGCAATATTTAAAATTGTAGTTCCAGTAACTGAGTAAGCTGTAGCTGCACCCGATGGAAAATTAACTTCAGAAAATTGACCATTTGAAATAATATTATTTAATGTTACTGGGTTCGTGCCAATTTCACCCGCTGAAACCATGTTGGGAGGCCAGTTTTCCAAGGTAAATTGCAACGCCATATTTGCATCATAAACTTCGATAAAATATAACTGTTCAACAAGTTCAGTATCAGGCGGTGGATTTCCCGTACTATCTGGAGTTCCAGTATAAGGCCAGTAAAATGGTGTTAAATTATTGCCTGAATCGTCTACAAATGTACCAATTGAACTTAAAATCAATGGATTTCGTAGTGCTGTATATTGAATCTGTCCATTTTGTATATTGTTGGCTTGCTGATAAACAGCCTTAGGAACCGTAAATTGTGGGTCACTATAAAAATATACAAAACCACCGGACAATGGTCCACCAGTAATGGAATCAACGAAATAATATTGGAGCGGAGCGCTCGCGACCAAATAATTTGAGGGCAATGGCATTGATTACTGTCCGTAGCTATCAATATTGAATAAATCTATTTTACGCTATTCGGCTAGCTTTTCAACATGCTTTGACTGCGATTGTTGTAATTTTGATTTTTTGATGTATTTAGCACCTGCTCTAAGTATTTTTTCTGAATCTTTTGCGTTTCCAATCATTAGATTGCAATTACGACATAATAATCCTCTAACATTTCCAGTTGTATGACAGTGATCAACTGCCAATGCTTGTATTCTATTTGTATGACAATTCCTTTGTGTCTCCTCTTGGGAGCATATCAAACATTTTCCTTTTTGTTGTTTAAGCATTTGCTCATAAATACTATGAGTAATATTTAATTTTTTATATGTTTTTATTCTTCTTTCTGACCCTCTATGTGATACTTGTTTACATTGTATACAATAAGGGTGTCGATTACGATTAAAATCAAATTCATAAAAATGTTCTTTATGTTTAATATAACGACATCTGCAACATCGCATTTTGTTATCAGATCGCCATAAATCAAATAAAGAACTTAATAATTCTTTCTTTATTCTTCCTGATTTAGTTTCATATGACGTACGCGGCGGGATTAAATCTTCCATAATTACTCCTCTAGTAATGCCTCAATTTGGGAACAAAGCCAACTAGTTGAGGTACTAGGATTCGAGCTCGATACTCTAGGCTTTGTAATTTGAGTTATATCATATTTACATTAAATAATCACTATGATATTATTTGAGCATATTAAATAATGGGGATGGGGATGGCAGCTTTTTTATTAATATTATTGGGTGTCATATTAATACAATGGAGTTGTGAAGATTAAGGAAGTTTTTTCAAACTTGAAAGAGAACCTTTAATAAGTGCAGCAATTCCTAATTTAGAAGCAGCTTTTTTAACTCCTTTTTTCGTTCGATAATAACGTCTAGCAGCTTCTCTCGCATGACGATAATCATTTGCCTCTTTTTCTAAACCGCCAGAGCGAGCACCTTCTTGAATACTTTCTAATATTTGCTCTTTAAGTGGTCTTACTCTTGTTGATGAAAGAATAGACTCTCCCCCTGCAGGTATAACTCTTTCCAAATCACCCAAAAGTGACTGTGCTGAATGTCGTGCAGATGCTGTTCCTTGTGAAGCGCCATGCAAAATTGCATTACGACCTGCGGGAGTTAAAGATCGTCCGGCAGCTCCACCCCTTTCCAGCGCAGGATGTGATAGAAGATCATCGAGTTCTTGTAGTTGCCGATAAGATAATGGATTTTGTATTCCAGCCTGCTCCATTGCCTTTATTGGACCTTGAAATTGGCGCCCCATTTGTCCTTTTGTTAAAGGATGATATCTTAATGCTGCTCTAAGTCCCTTTAATCCTAATTTTCCAGGAATTAATAATGAAGCAATATCGGCTACATTTTCACCAACATGTTTTCCAGTTTGTCCTGCCTCTGATTGAGGAATAAATTTTGTAAAATCATATTCTGGAATATTATATAAAGATTTATCTGTAATAGCTTCATAAGCCTTGGATGGCAAATTACCTATAAATCTTGCTGCATTTTCACCTGACTGAAGAAGTTGTGTGCCATACCCTTTTTCATAATCTATCGCTTTTCGACCAAAAGAAGGCTCATCATATTCGTATTGACTTAAATCTTCGTCAGATGGGATATAACTCATTTTCTTTTGCTCCTATAATATTCTGTTGCCAATCTTCTTTGTTCAGGCGTCAATGATTCCATATAAGCATGAAATTCTTCTTTTGTCGTAAGATTTGTTTTTGGCTTAAACATATTTTTATCGATCTTACGACCAATATTATGAACATACTGAGGAAGAGAATAAGGCAAATCTTTTCCTGTGATATTTCTATATTCTTGGTTTAATAAATCAAATTCATTTTTGATTCTTTCTGCATACGCATTCGTAATACCAAGATTTTCACTTGTACTCTTCCAGCTACTAGGCTTACCACTCGCAACTATATTTGCTGCACCTTGACCACCGCGATCACTTAAAGCCCGGGCCATTTGCGCTTGAAGCCTTAATGCTCTTTCATTAAATTCACCTAATTTTTCACTGCCAAATCCGGCTTTTCCGATCAATGACTTAGTAATACCAGTACCCAAGCTATCTGGACCAGTTAAAATATCATGAATTCCATTGATATCAACACCAGCCAATGACAACTCTTTCCCTGATTCACGCAATTCTTGTGCTCGTTTAATATCAACTTTGTTTTGCTCTTTAATATTAGACGTTCCAATTTCACGTTGCATTTTTTCATTTGGCAACTCTGCAGGAAGACCCAACAAATGTCTTGTTAAAGCTTGCTTGTAATCCATGGGGCTCGATTGATTGACTTGACTTTGTTGATTCATGCCCAAATAAGGCGCCTGTCCTTCACCAGGTTGATATTGAGAACCTTCTTCGTTTTGATATTGACCACCATTTGATGAAGGTTGATTCAGTACTTGAGAATATAAATCAGCTTTTGTTTTAGACAATTTACCGGACGCCAGAGCACTATTTATTTTAGCCTGCAATAGCTGTCTATTTAGCGGCGCATTAGCAATATCCAACTGAGCCTGCTTATTCTTCAAATGCGTCTGAATCAAGTTAGCAGCAGACTCACGCATTTTCTGAGCACCACCAACACCTTTCATTAATGCATCATAATAATTAGGTTGGCCGGTTGCCTCTTCACCCGTAAGTTTAAATGCAGGACCTTGAATGTTTACGCCAATAGCCATGTTTTAACCCCCAAATAATCCGCCAAACCATTTACCTAGGCCCCTCCAGCAGGGCCACCAAACAATGAACCACCAACCATTCCTAATCCGCTAAACAAACTACCTAATGCATTACTTCTACCAGCATTCTTCCCAGCTTGACCAGCATAACCATATCCAGCCTTAGCATTACCTAGCTGAGCTAATAAATTACCGTAATCAGTATTTGCTTGGAAACCTTGTTGAGATTGCTGACCAAGTCCTTCAAGCCCTTGACCGTACAATCCAAGCTGATGATTTAGATAGTTCTCAAAGTCTTGATTCGCCAATCCTTGACCGTATTGCTGGGCTTCTTCTTGATGATAAGGCGTTCCTAATACTCCGCCAGCAGCAGCTGCATTTGTGCCAGCCTGAAGGCCTTGCTTGAGCTTAAATTGATATCCAGGAGACTCCTGGTAACCACCGGCTAAACGATTGTATACATCGCCTGTATTACCTAATAAATTGCCGTATTCACCTTGCAACTTATTGTAGGCATCAAGACCACCTTGTTGATAGGGCTTGTAGTATGGACTCACTTGGCCTGGTATTTGGTCCAATTGTTGATTGGCTTTGTCAGCAGGATTTTTACCGCCAAACAAACCAGCCAGTCCTCCAGCGGCGCCTCCAATACCACCAAACAACCCCATGCTTCGCAACCAATTTAATGTGTTTTGGTCAAAACCACCTTGCTCGCCCATAATAATTCCTTTTATTACTTAATAATTAACTTATTGTAACTGTTTTTAACACTGGAACACCACCGCCATTATTTACCGTAACTTGCAACCCATAACCACCCGGATTACTCATCGATGGCGCATCAATATTATAAAACAATGTTCCAAATGGACATGTATATGTCACAATTGATGGATTACCAGGAACAGTCATCGTCTGTGTATTATTCACAATTTGATTAATATTGCTTTGACTCAAACTTGTTACCACAGTGCCCATGTCACCCAAATTGTTCTGTAGCAATGTCAATAAAGTTTGTCTAAATGTCTGCTCTTCTACCGTAGGATATCCGTTTTCATCAACAATCTTTCCCTTGGGAAGGTTTGGAATACGAATATTAGGATTATATGATGCATAATCTGTCATTGCGCTAGCTCCAAAATGCCATCCTGCACAACAAATCTACTGTATCCTGAAAAAGTAATTCTATATGTGGTGTCATTGGCAATTCCTAATCGCTGAAATATAACACGACTTTTGCGCACGCCAGTTGGATTCATTGGCAACTCCAATTGATTACCAAAGTTTTCACCACCGTCCCTAGATATTGATAAATATATCGCTTCAGAAGGAAAATATGATGTGGATGTAATAATCTCGTTTTGTCCATCCAAGCCAATTTGATCGCCATTTTCACAAGTTATAATCAATGTCGTTGTTTCTGAATCAGCACCAAGAACATTTTCGCCTTGCATATTGTTAATAACAGTAATTTTATTTGGCTGGCCTTGCTCCATAGTAAATGACAAACTACGAACAATAAAATATCTTTGATTTGGCAACCTAGCAGGTTGAGTAATTCTTATTCTTGGTATTAATTGAATATTATCATCAGAGTACTGAGCTGCTGAAAACAAGGTATCAAACTCATAGATGTTCCCACCATTCAACGATACAAAATAATAAGTGTTATTAAAATATACAATTTCACGAGCAATGTGATAATTAAGATTCTCATCTGAGATATTGAAAAATAACTTGGTCTCAAAATCGTAAGCGTAAGAGATATTGTCATCAGGAAAAGTAAACTGATATAAAAGGTGACCATCTTGTTGATATAAAAATCCAGTGCAATTAAATGGATTAGATAGATTACCCAGTTGATAGTCAATACCATCTGTTGATATTTGCTCTATCTCAGTTCCAGCAGTGTACATCAATACCGGACCTGATTGCTCATTGACACCAACCCAAACAACATGATTATGAAGATGGGATATAGTTGCCGGATTAATGCAACCATAGTCTATGTTTTGAGATGTATTCTTTTGATAAGGAAAGTTAGGATTACCAACATCTTGCCATAGCTCTGTAACATTGCGACCAAATACTAAAAGGTTATTACCGGCTCCAGGAACAGGTACGGCAGCCTGAACAAAATCAGGTTTGCTTTGAAGAGCTCCCACAAAAGGTCCTGTTGCCGACCAAGATAATGCATTGTTAGCACCAGAAAGAACCCAGTTGGTGGTGCCACCTGATGCAATAATTAGGCGTCCATTCTGAAAAGAAATATAACCTGGATTTTGAAATGGGAACGTAAAAGTATTTGTTGAAGACGGATTAGATGTGCTAAATAAATTGGTGCCCCAATTGTAGACATATACATAAAGATTATCCGTAATGCAGATTTCCTGATTGTTGTTTTCGGCAATATAAACATCATTTTCATTAGTGAAGAGATTGCCCACTAATTGGGACTGTAATTTGTTATTAGGTGCGTTGGTAATTTTGAAAACAAAAGTACCTATGACAGCAATCATAAGATTGCCAACATACGAGCTAAATATGCCCCTGCCTGGAACTTCTGGTGATAATGTTAATGAGTTTTTGTAACCAGCATACGGCACTAGCCAGTCATCTGAAACAATGAAGTTCCATGTTTGCTCTAGAGAGATTTTAGGATAGCGCCCAAAGTGAGTCCCACCAACTAGCTTAAGTGGTACTTCTTCGACTTGCATTTGTGCATTAGGTGCTGGCATTCCGTGTCCTTTTTAGGCACTCCCTGTGCCAACATTATATTATCTAAGTCTACCAGATTCTAGTACTGGCAAGCCAGCCTCGGTTGGGATATAGATTATTTTATCTTGCGTATGTTGCAATGAATCTATCCAAAGATACTTAAGATATCCTTCGTTGTCTTTAAGGCTATCACCAATTATTTTGTTAGCAGCTGCGACACCTTTGGCTCGTTCAATTTCTGCTTGAGCTAATGCTATTGATGCATCTTTCTTGGCTTGAGCCTCACGCACTACAATTTGTCTATTCCATTCAGCACGTTTTAATTCAGCCTCACCGGTTATTGCAGATGACCATAACCTATATTTTGCACTTAAAGCCACTAATCCGAAAATTGAAGCTATTACGATGATTAACAAAAGTGCGCATGTAGAAAAAAATATAGTGGTATCTTTTGATGTATGATTGCAATTATTTACTGTCATTTGTGGCTCCTATAGTGGAACCGTCCGTGGTTAATATTTTTTCATAACTTTCAATTAAATATTCTATCGCATCTACCATTCTGGGTATATCGTCTTCAAACTTTCCAAGAGCAGTATTACAGGAATGGCAAAGCAATCCTCTAACAATGCCTGTCTGATGGCAGTGATCAACACAAAGTCTTGTGATGTCATTTGATTGAGATGATTTTCTAGTTTCTGGTTTTTTGCAAATCATGCATTTATTATCTTGTTTAACAATCATGTCTTGATATGTTTCAAGCGAGATATCATGCATTGTCGCAGCTTTTAAATCTAAAATTCTTTGTTTATTTTTATGATATTTATTTCTACCATATTCACGATATTTTTCTAAATTTAATTTTCTTGCTTCTTTTAATCGTTGATTAACTAATTCTCTGCGTTCAATCCTAAACTTTTCAGCATATTTTTCTTTATGAGTTTCATATGACTCACGTATTCCTTTTTGTCTACATGCTTTACAGCGAATTCTTGCACCATGAATAGCTATTGAATCTAATGTAAATTGGCCATGAATATCACAGTTCATCGTAGAGATTTTTTCTATTAATTCAGATTCCGTTAACACAACCCTACATCGAGCCCTTTCTTTTAAATTATGACATTCACGACATCGCCAACCTGTCCCTTTTTTTGTTACTTGATCTCGAGTTAATTCACCATGAATTTTACATGTTTTTATAATTACAGACATATCTATTCCTCTAATAGCCTCATTGATGGTTTCAAAGCCAGGCGAGTGAGGAACTTGCTTTTCGGTAGCGAACCTATGCTTTGAAATTTGATTATACCATCATTTTCTAAACATATCTGTAATATTTTTAAACTAATTGATCAAAAAGGCCACCAGCCCTGGCTTAAATTTACACTTTGCCAATCAAGACCAGGTCTTCCACTAAAGAAGCTTGTCTTCTGTATACTCAAGTCAGCAGGACTAATATCCATCAGCTTTTTACGTATCTCAGCATACTTAGCCTTAGCCTCATCAGGGAAGGTAACACCCCATTCGCACGTAAGGTATTCAGCAAGAGCATAGCGTAGATATTCAATATAGTAAGTATCATAAATTGTCGATAAATCAGTTTCCAGGGTGACATCTGTCAATCCAAACTTACCCCAAATGTTAACGGGATAATTTCCACCTGGTAAAAAATATAAATAAATATCTGCCCCATTTAAACATCGTTCAACACGATAACTAAATGGCAGGTTTGCAATATTATCAACACGAGCTGATGCAAAATATTCTTTACGAGTCAATTCACGCATTGAATATCGAACAGGACCGATATTAAAGGTCATTGAGTCAACATAAAGTAAATTAGGAATAAAGTACTTTTCCTGATTTGCTATGGCAGTTAATGGGTAATATTGAAAATAAGGAATTAGGCGTAAGTCTGAGCCCTTTACATCAAGCAAAGCATTGAGTAAATATAGGCCGTCCTCAACTTGAGAACCACTTACCACTTGTAAATCTCGTGCCACTATCTGCGAGAGATAGTAGGCACGATTGATTAATTGTAACGCGGTGTAAGCCATCCTGGTTTACTCCCTGTTATTACAGATTGAAGTCAAATCCTTGAACATTGATTGCAACAGCATCGCTACCATTTGTAAGGATATAATTGATTTCTGGTACACCAGTTGCTAAATCATCGAACAAGAAACTTGAACTTGTGACTGCGATAGTTGCAACTTGACCTGTAACAATCACAGGAAAACCAGTGCCGCTGACAGGTTGTAATTTGCAGGTATTACCAGCAGTTGCAGGGACATAAGATGTATTAATATGTACAAGTCTTTTGCTTCCACCAGGAACCAACGACGCCAAACTAACAGCCGTTGCAGACGTAGCATGTCCAGCGGTTACAGATGTTGCTTGAGGTGCATCATACATAAATGTACGACGTGAACTGTCATGGTTTGTCCAGTAACCTTTTAGGAAGTGGCTACTAGCATCAGTAACAACATAACCAATTAACGCCCAAGCACTGTAGCCAAATGGCATCAAAGGACCTGTTAATGATGTAGAAATCATACATCCAGGTGCATTTGCATCCACTGGGTCATTGATTAAATACACAGCATAAACAGTACTTGCTGCTACAGTTCCGGTATCGAGTCCGCCGATACCAGTAAATGCGCTGCTAACAGTCGCGGCACTATTCAAATACATTTGATAAGTCAATGTAGAATCAAGGCATGTTCCTACAGCAACATCTAAAATGCTATTTGGTGTTGTTGCATCATTACTAAGTCCAAGACCATTAATATAGAAAAATGGGACTTGGCCATATTGTTTTGATGTTCCAGTTTGAATTTCACTCATGATAAATTCCTTTTAGTTAGGGTTATTTCTATGGTGCTCCTGATGATGTTTTCTACATAACCATCTTACAACTAACGGCTTCATATAGTCATCATGATGCGCCTGAATATTTATAATTGTGTTGCAAACTTCACAAGGCTGTTTTATGAGCACTCCTTGCTTAATCTTGCTAGCTGTCAATCCTCTAACAGCATCTTTAAGTTTTTGTTCTTTAGTTCTGTATGGTCTAAGAAGTTTCTTTTTAAATAATTTGCAATTTCTACAATAACTCTCATTTAAATAAGTTTCTTCTTTTTCTCTTCCGCAATTAGAACAAGTACGTTTCCTACCATCTTCATTTTTAAATCGCCTTTCTTCCATTAAACTTTTAACTTTAGATCTGGCGTTCTTACAATCACGACAATAAGAATCACGAGGATTTTCTTTTATTTTTCCGCATTGAATACAATCAGGCTTATCTCTTTCACGCCAAATTGCTCTTTCACATGCGTTACAATATCCTCGATCTTGATGCTCTTTTTCACCTTTGCATCTGCTACACAATGGGCCTCTTTTAACAACAGACCCATGCATAGCTCGATACTTTCTGGCATCTAACTTACTTTTTTCTTTCTTTCGGGCTACTCGACAATCATCACAAATCTTTTTTTGTGTTGATGCCTTTTGCTTACCACACTCACATATTAGACTAGACATATTTCCTCTCTTTTGTTTGCGTACGCAAGAGAGATTTTACATGTTTACATCCAAATATGATATAAACCCTTTATTTATATGTATACTCACATAGGGAAAATATATCGAAGGCCGTTTTCTGGGACCATTGATGAACCCCATATAGCATCACGGACATAAGCACGATTATTGAGCCCGAACTGACTTCCGTAGTAGTGTCTTATAGATGCACCTGAATCAGGGTCAGTCATATTCACAGTGGTAAAAGGAGATTCATCTGGTAGTCTTGGCATAGCAAGATAGAACTGATCACCAGACATCAAAATACCAGCGCGATGAGAAGGAACAGGTGTTACTGTCATTCCAGCTTGAATCGTGTTGTTAATGTTTTGGTTTTGATTCTGAGCCCATACTAAACCGACACTGTTGATTGTTTGCAATTGAACTGTAACTGTACCAGCAACTGTACCGGCATTAGCAATGGCACGGAATTGAACAGGTTGTTGGCAAACTTGGTGACCGATAAAAGTCAAGAATCTCATGTTAGGCTTACCAGAGACTCCATCATTAAACTGGAATAAATCACCAGCCAATACAGCGTTGGGATCTGTGCCACCAGTTGGTTCAGTAAATGTAATGCTGGTAACGTTAGCTCCTGTTGGATCGTTAACACTTACAACAGTCATCACATTGTTTGGAGCAGCAGCGTTAGCAATTGAACCAGATACATGTGTTGGTAAAAGATTTGATTCATACCAGTCGGTATTAGCAAAACGACCCAATTCCCATGACATTGCAGTTTCATTGTTACGTGTCATTGCAAATTGGTTCAAACCTGTTCCAACAATTGCAGGAATGTTAGCAACTGGCAATATTGCCATCATCTTATGAGTAGCAGCGCCAAAGTCTTCAAAATTAGCAACTGATTGAGCTAATTGTGTGAAGCTATTAATAGGCGTAACACCATCACCATAGAAACGGAAAGGACCTGATTGATATTGCAAACTTCCGAAACTTGGATCTTGAGGGTTATTAATTGTAACGCCTGAAACAAAGTTCTTGAGAATGTCAGACTCAATCAATGTACCCAACTCTTTCATCGCAGCCATACCAAATCTATCCATATACTCACGTACGTTGAATATGAATTGTTGGTCAGTGTAAGCAGCTGAAACGTTAGCAGCTTGTGAGCAAATCAATGATTGAACACGTTGTACTGATGGTTGCTCAGTAATAACTAAACCAGCATAAGAAATATAACGTGGTGTGGTATCGAACGTTACTGTATCACCTAAGTTTGCAGTAAGATCGTTAAAATCCTTAAACTTCTTGTTGGACATTGAAATACCAACAAATGAGTTTAATAACCAAGCAAGCTCAGCTTTTTGGTATGTTTGTACTGTCTGTAAAATATTGACTGGTGTAGTAGCCATTTTATCGCTCCGAAAATGTAAGTTTCGGAATGGGCAATACTACGTAAGTGGTCTATCTAAACATTTTCCTAAAGTCAGCCACCGACGCCGCACCGTTATCCATTCCGGCATTTTGCGAAGGTTTAAGTTGTGACATTGGATCTCGAGCCTGAGCCTCTTCAGCCAAAGCCTGTTGATTCGTCTTAATAGATTGACTCAATTTCATTAATTGCTTTTGTGCAATATATGGTTGGTCAGCAACATTAGATAAAAGCTCAGTGAGCTTTGCCGGATGGTCCAAGACCTCTTTCATTATATCTCCGGTATTATCAGCACTGTTGGCCATTTCAATGAATCTAATCATTCTTGGGTCATTGTAATTCAGACTATTCAACTCACTTTCCAAACCAGGATACTTTTCCTCTGCCGCTTTCATTTTGTTGGCAAAAGATTCAACCATTTGTTCTTGCTTAAACTTTTGAACATGGTCTTGTAGAATTTGAGGAACGCGATCAGCCAACATTTTATCAAGCTCACCAGGAGCAAATTGTTGCATACCACCTAAAGAAGTTTGCCCTTGCTGTATTTGTGCAGGTGCTTGTTCTTGTGGTGCCTGTTGACCTTGTTGTTGCTGTAATTCCATTAACGCCTCCTGTTTCCCTTTTTCAAAAGCCTTTTTACGTTCCCTGTCCACTATCTTTGACACAATGTCTCGCGACAATGGGCCAGCATCATTTTCCGGTTCCGTATTCGGAGCTTCTTCAGCAGGAGCTTCTACTTCCTGATTTGCAATCTCTAAATTTTCTTCTGTCATCTTAATCCTTCAATCTGACTTTCAATCGGTGTCACCGTGATAAAACAATGCTTACGCGCAAAGACTCGGCCAGGTTATCGTTTGGCTACGTGATGTTTGTATCATACAATGTTGCTTAATTCTTAACAATATGTTTTATCTAAATCATATTGGCTTCTCGACTAGGACTCGAACCTAGGACCACTTAATTAACAGTCAAGGGCTCTACCAACTGAGCTATCGAGAAACAATTACTTCATGCATTTAGCTTTAACTTTAGATTTAATCATTTTCATATCTTCAGCCTTATCTATATGCTTTTCGTTCTTTGGTTTTTTGACTTCTTTCTTTGAACGCATTTCCTTTGCCATGATTATTTCCTTTTCTTTTTAGGTTTAGATTTACCGGCCTCAGATAAGGCAATTGCTATCGCCTGACGATGAGGATATTTTCCCGTCGACTCTAGTTCTTTAATATTTTTACTTATGGTTTTATTGCTTTTTCCTTTAGCTAAGGGCATTACTATCTTCCTTCATCAGCATACAACCCGCAATATGAGTCACCAAAGTATCTATTATATGAATTTCCATCTGGCAAGCATGTATCTCTAAATTCATTTGGCAACTTGTTTTTTAATTGCTCATCTAGCAAATCGTAATTCACATGTTGTGGCGGCTTCTTTCCAGGATTAAAAGATAGAAATATCTTTTTGGACTTACCTTCCTTGGCCACACTATACTCCTTAACCTGCTTTAGCTTTAGCCTCTAATGAAGCTATTTTATCTTCAATGCTTGTCAAAAATCTTGAGCCTATAGATTGTAATTCGGCCAAAATAACCGCCTGCATTGCAGGCTCATGAGCTATTAACTCTTCTTCTAAAATTGATAATGCTTTACTTACTATTGCATCTAATACAAATGACATATTGTTTCCTTATTTTTTCTTGATGTTTTTAAGGGTTTTTGCCAAAGCTATTTCTTTCCTAATGGTTGGTGACTTACTCTTTGCTGCTTTGGCCAACTTTTTAGCGGGGATTTTTTCACCTGCTTTAACTCCGAGCTCTCGATGCAACTTTCCTGGGTTTTTTCCGACTGCTTTAGCAATCCAATTTGCCATTTTTCTTCTCCATCTTCGTAACCATACCAAGGCGCGCATAAGCCTTTCATTATTTCTATTCTCGTCTATCATAAAACTTTTCAAACATCTTTGTACGTTCTTGATTTGTAGCATCTCTAGTATGCCTAAACAATGCCTCATGAATGGTATGTCTGTCATGACCATCACGCTCAAGTTTTCTTACTTCACCAGGTGTATCTAACATATTAATCGTTATCTGGTACTTTGGCTTTGTCATGTTGAGAACTCCTTATCTCATGTTTCAATTTTTCTTCGTTCAACATCGCAGTATGTGTCTTAATGTGCATCTCATGCTCGCGACCTTTAACTTCAGCCATCTTAGCTGCCGCATCAAGAGAATGCCGCGCAAGGCTAGTCTCTGACTCTTCTAAACGCACAGCAGAATCTATTTGAGATTGGGTAATTTTAGCTTCTGATTCCATTAATTTAGCATCTGCCAAAATCTTTTCTGTAGATAGTTTAGCAATCTCAAACTGATTCTCAATTTGTTGTTGTTGTTGGTCTAATTGTTGTTGTTGTGCTTCTAACTGTACTTTTTGCATTTCAGTTTGAGCTTTAATCATGCGCGGATCGTTTTGCATAGCTTGTTGCTGCATGGCCATGGCTTGTTGTTGTTGCTGTTGTTGAGATGCAATCCATTGCGGTACTGCCTCCTTTAACCTGTCACTGCCGTACACAGTTAGATTGTCGACTAATATCTCCAATCCTTGAGGCGAATTCATAAATTGACTGAACTCTTGGCTTGCCCCCATTAATGCAACTATCTGCTCCATGGCTTGTGTCTTTTGAACTTGAAAGTTCACGCCCGCATCAATGTTTACTTTTATTGCTCGCTCATTGTAATCAATCTTCGGATTACCCTGAGTATTCACATCACGATAACTCTTTTTGCCATCTTTTGCAACAACCGGTATTGTTCTTTTACCAACAATGTACTTGGGCATCAAATCAACAACAATGTTACCAATTTGCGTTAGTGCCGCCAGATATCCCACAATGTATGGCATTGCAGCAGCATTGCCTACTGTAGATGATTCAATAACAGCCTTACCAGATAGGTCATTATCATTTTTGCCAAGATTACTCGCGAAACTACCTAGGATAGTTTGAGTTGTAGGGTCAGTAACCTGGAATGCCCCCATTACTTCTGGCGGCGCTGGTAAATTCTGAACTTCACGAATTGGGTCAGGAATTGGCTTATCAGGATCGTTCTCACTATAGGCATTTACTACAATCGTATTGGCTTGTTGAATGTCATTCAGTGCCTCGATGTAATCCTGCTCTTGTGGTATCGCCTCTTTCTTGATAATAAACTTGTGCTGAATCATATTTTCAAGATAATTAGCAAGCGCAATCCCTGCAAAATTCTTTAAGTCCTGAATACCTTTAGCATTATAAACATAAGGTTTTGTCATCTGATATGTTGTATTAGTATTGCCAATCGTTAAATCAATTGAATTACCATCAACAAATACATGCGGCAAATATGTATAGTCAGTTTCTGTGTATTCTAATACTTGATTTTCAATCAATTTATAACAACAAATTGTTTCTAAGTCTGTCCAACGTGGCTCACCAACCACCACCGGAATCTGCTCAATAAATTGCTCCTGCTCCCAGTAAGCTTGCATCTTTTCATAATTCTTAATGGTCATCACTCGACCATCAGCAAGCTTCACAATCTTTGTCTTTTTCTTTTTCTTTTCGTAATAATCGGCAACTAGAACTATCTTGTTATTTTGATTGTCCTTATAGGACCAGTTAAATGAATCTAAATACCCAGCATCATTCATTGAGCGCGTAAAAGAAAGTTTTGATGTTTCTACCTGAGGAAATTTCTTTAAGAAATCTTCTTCAGTCATTGGATAAATTTCAAAACTATATTCTCCATCACCTTTATGACGAGCTCGTGCCATTGGATCAAAGCCACACAATGTTGGGTCGAATGCACGCGAGAGGTTAATTTGTTGTTCGAAACTCATAGGACTTGCATAATCTGTCCACACCTTAGCCACAGAAAATCCACCGGATAACAAATCTTGATAAACGTTATATGCAAAATTGTCTTTGTTAGCAGTATGCATGATATGACGAAGATGACCTTCAACAACATCTAACACAGCTTGCGGAACTGGAACACCCTCTGCTGGTGAAACCTCAATAGATGGCTCATGCTTGGAAAATTCACCAAGAAGCCTTGATATATATGACTCAAGAATATTGAACTCTATAATAGGCCTATGAAGCCTTTGAAGCATTGCGCGTTGTTGCTGATTGATTGTCTCTTTAAAAACATACTTACGATAATCATGAAAGCGATCGTAATTGTCCTTAAAGTACATATAAGATTTTGATACGTTTTTTTTAACTCTTTCTAGGCTATCGATAGCCGTCTGTTTGACTGCCATATAAAAGTCCTTTTTTAGCGTCTAGCGCAATTTTCCGTGATTGCATTATAGTAGCAGCTTTTTGTGCGTCTTGTTTAGTATTATACGTAAGAGTTTTATCTATTAAAGCAATTTTGATTGCGTCTGCAAGGCAATCGCCAATATCATCGTGTCTGTGTGATTCATTCGCCGTCAACTTTATCATATGGTCAATACACATTTCTTTATGTTTTGCGCTCTCAGTAAATGAAATTCTTTTAGATGCAACATAAGGTTGGCATTCTAAAAATCGTTGAGTTTTGCTTCCGCTAGCTCTATTGCGTTCAATTCCTCGCACTTGCAATCCTCTTAATTCTTGAAGAATCGAAACAAGCGTCGTTCCAGTGCTTTTCTTTTCTATAGCAGCTAATAAGGGTGGAACTTTGTGTCTCATGCAATCTTGCCAAAAATCCAAAAAGTGATCTTTTAAGTCTTTTGGTTCTATACGAATTTCCATGCAATCCAACCAATGCAACCCAAATTCTCCGGTTTTTCGGCCCATAGTCTCTATTTCATAAACACCCCAAAAACAAAATACCGTAGCATCGTTATATGATTTATTTGTTTCAGCAGTATCCGCAGTAATAAAAGTAGATAATATTTCAGGTTCAAAATCTAAAGTAACAAACCAGTCATTTTTAAATAATGAGCCACCTGCTGGTATTGGATTCTGTTGGAATTGACTGGCAAATACATATGGATTTTTTTCTTGTTTTTCTTTCAACTGTTCTAATGAATTAACTTCAGGATATAGCGCATTTCCTGCATCATCAATAGCTTTTAAAATTACTGTTTTCCATTTTCTTTCATCTTTACCAGATAACATGTAATTAACAATATCATCTTCATGTACGCGTTGTCCGACAAAAATAATAGGAACTTTTGGAGATCTTGGACGTTGTAAAATAGTTTCACGATAATTTTCTATGATTTTTTGACGTATAGTTGTTGAATGAGCTTCATCTATTTTATGCAAGTCATCACAAATGACGGCACCAGAAAATCTATCAAGATTTGGAAGCCCACCGTCATGACCTACAATACCACCCGATGAACCAAAAGCCTTAATGCTACCGCCGCTTGTCGTTCTAAAATGATCTTTTGCTTTAGAATCACTTCGAATCTCAACCCCAAATATTTCTTTATATTCTTTGCAACTAATTATTCGTTTTATCATCTCAGTGTGTTTACATGCCAATTCATGACCATAACTAATGTACAAATATTGACTATCTGGGTGCATTCCAAGCGTCCAGGCCGTCCAATAAGATAACATTGTTGATTTAGAATACCCAGGCGGCATATTGATTATTAAGCTAGTGGTTTTTAATTGATAACACAAAGTTAATTCTCTAGCCACTGTGATAAAATGTGACTCTCTTCCTGCCGGGTTAGAAATATAAAATTCTCTACCTGTAATGATTTTAAAAAAAACACGCGTAAACAAAAGAAAATCTGAACACAAATCTCTTCTTAATTGGTCGATATCCATTCTAAAATCAGTCATCATCTTCCATATGTAAATCTTTTCGATGCTTCTTCATTGTGCCTACCATCTCTTCAATATTACCTAGGAATTTAAACTTCATCTCTTTTTTAAGTTGCAAATCCGAACATTGAATGGCGCCCAATATTTTATCTATAACTACTAACATAAGTTCATTTGCTACATCTAAACTTGTGCATGGCAGACGAATATTTTTAATTTTATCCGGCAAATATTCAAATCTATATGCCAACTGCTCTATAAACTTTTTATCAGGTTTCATATTTTCCTTAATATAAATGAGTTATTATTCATATCTTTCTAAAAAATTCTCTTTCCCCGTCATTTCCTCAAAATACTCCCTCATAATCATTCCTTCTTCATAAGAGTTTGTGAAAATTATAGGAGATTTATTAATCATATATGACGTTCTTTTATTCTTGTTTGCGTAATTAACCAGCGGGTCGCCATGTCTGAGCCATCGAGAATAATGCATCCCACACCATTGTCGATACTTAACAACATTATCACAATCGTCAACGTCGCATATTTTTTTAGGCTTTAATACTTTTGGTATTTTTTGCTTTGGTATGTACCTATTTACATTGTAATGATAGCCACAAAAACCTTTGGCAACATGATGTTCTTGACATCCTTCAACAGTACAATATCGAATTATATGTTTTCTTGGATTGGCCTTATATCTTTGCAATTGATAATGCTTTAAACATAGACCTTTTACCATTGATTTTGCAGAGCAATCGACATCGCTACAAATTTCAGGGTACTTGCTGCTGCGCTGACCTAGATTGGGATCGAGCCCACGCCATACAATTCTGTTGTAGTGTGCATTACAATATCCTTTGCTTCTTACTTTTCTATCACATCCGTCAATTAAGCATAGACCTGTAGCAGGCATATACAATGTTGCACGATCTTTAATTGGAACAAGGTCTTCCCCTTTCAATTGCATTGCTCTATGACCCGAACAATATCCCTTTGAATTATGCTTTCTACCACAATCAGGATAAATACATAGTTTATGTTTTATTGGTCTACCCATTCTTATCCTTAATTTGGCGTCCTCGAGGGGGCTATCTTGATAATTATCTGGCCATAACACACGCCGAGGACATAATAAGAGAAGCTAGGCTGGAATTGCACCACGCTATGCGCTGTTTTCAGTCAATAACAACATCTGTAAGTTGTGTTACCGTCGCATTTCACGGTTGACCTATGCGTCACTGTCCGCATTGCTAGCTTCATAATAAGCGACAATCTACACGAATTGCACGTGTTACGAGTCTAGCAAACCTACTTAACCATGTTCAGTACTCATTTCCGAGCATGGTAGCGCACACAAAAGTCTTTACGCGTATATTGTGACAACTTGAATGTGCTTTAAACGAGCTCTTTGTCACCGTCCTCTCGTTTACGTTTCGGTTCCGGCTTCACTGTCAGCCTGAGATTGTCTTAATTCTTTTCTAGTTCCATCATCATTATATACATCTTCGAATTTTATAAATTCTTCTTTGTGTTTATCGCACAAAAAATACATATTAGGAACCATAATATAACCTGGAATTCCCATAAATTTTTGATGCATTGCATTATCACCGCAAATTAAACACTTCATTTTATTATTTGGCTTAAAAATTCAGACCGTTGTTGAGTGTAATCAGGAAATATCACGGGCATTATAATCTTATCAACCAAATACTCGGCTTGCTCTTTCGTTAATCCCAGATCTAATTTCACTTTATAAATTTTTTCTTCTTTGTTTTCATCTTTTATCATATTCCCTCCACTTATACCCCAACAACTCAGCCTTATCATCCGGTATAGGCCAGTAACCACATTCCCACCTTGATATGGTCATGTAGTTGACATGCAATAGTTTTGCTAGGTCTTTTTGGCGCAGATTCATTGCCAGGCGTATTTGTTTGAATTCGGTGTTAGTCACTTGGCGGCTCCGGTAATTCAGCCCAATGCGTTGGTGGATAAATGCCATAACCGCCTTTCCACCAGCCAATCTTTTCCAGCATAATAGCCATTGTTACTCCACCTAATGTATACTCTTTATTCATAACAACTAGAACTTCCTTATCAAAATCAGGCAATCTATCGCTACACTTAATCCAATTAGTCATTATCTTCATAAAACTCTTTGGATATAAATTTCTGTAACTCTTCTAAACATCGCCTCAAATTATCGTTAGGGTTTCTGTTATGACATTGCTCAATGACGGAAAACAATTGACCAATTACCAAAGCCATTCGATTGCATTTATTTATTAATTTTTGTTCGTTGGTCATCCTTTGATCACCCAGGAAATATCAAGCCAAAAAGCGCACATAATCCACCGACAAATAATCCTGTTAATAATGGTGTAAGCTCCAATTTACAAGCTACTGGAACACCAATTCCAAATGCGGCAATCATAATAATTATTATCTGTAACATTATTCTATAACTCGCAATTCTTCGGATTGTTGATTAACAATATCACTCCGTAAGTCTCTCAACCAGTCTTGGTAATCATGATTTACTATTGCTATAGAAGATAATCGTTCATATAAAGCTATATGGTCATATCGAATCATTCTTTTGTTTCTATCATACCTAACAAATTCTGTATGTTTATGCTCGCAATAGCTATCAATCATGGATTGGATTTTATTAAGTAAATTAGTGGTAAATTTACACCTATCAGCATCTAGATGATTTACTTCTTCAAATATGCATTCGAGCTCTTCTTTCGTAAAGTCATTCATCTTTTATCTCATTCACCTCACACTTACTTTCAGTATAATATTGAGGAATAAGCTCATTAATAATTTCTTGCTTACGTTTTTCAAGTTGAGCCAGCTTATCCAACGATTCAAACCATGGAAAACGTTTCATCATATCTAAATCTTTAGGAAATACCGCATTTTGTTCTTCCCAAAAATCACTATTCTTGTAATGATGAAAAAACCAAACTGTATCGCCAACCTTAAAATCACTCATATTTTACCCCAAACTAAATCTCTTCAATACACCATGTTATCTTAACATTTGTATCAAAATGAGTAGCGCATACAGCGTTCAAAGCAATTTCAAATTCATCGGCTCGTATTTTATTTGATTTTGCGCACTCATAAAGATATGCCGTGCTAACTCTTCCATTCTCTTGCATATATTCATTATCAGAAGGCACAGCATCAAACTCATAACTTTTCTTAAATAACATCAATTCACAACCCCTTTTGTAGTCATCCCCAAACTAAATCACTCATTTAGTGCTAGTGTATTTGTATTAATGTGCCGTCACTACCGGCGAAAATGAGTGACGGCTACCTGTACTCTCTTTCAACAACACAGGCAAGACTAAGTCCACACCATCAATACTACCATCATACACCATGTATAGTCAACAGATACAAAAAAGCCCCATAATCGGGGCTAGTCCCATCCGTCACGTGGATGAGTTGTTACGCTCGTTAATATCGAGACTTTTATTCTTCCCTGCATGTATCTACTGTATGTTCTGATTCTACTAATCTTTCAAATTTAATGAAAATATCATAAATATCGCTAGTAAGTTCGGTTCCATTATATATGTAATGCTCAATACACATAGCTGCATGTAAAGCGCGATCTAATAAACCTAGTATCTCATGTATAACTTCAGGTAAACTTTCAGACTCATCAGACGCTTTGGCTTTTACTATACTTAGCAACTTTGCTCTTTCTTCGTCAGTAAATTCAGTATGACGAGCATTTTTTATCATTATGTCAATAAATTCTTGTTCTTTGGAGCTTTTCTTAATTTTCTGCCTTTCTAACATGTCTTGTAATAACTTTTTGTCAACAGCATCAAGACCGGTTGTTCGGCATTTATCTGATAACTTTTCTATTAAATCCATTCTTTGATCCAGTTCTTCAAGCGCCCTCAAAGCCTCTGGTTGGCTCATAATCTTACTCATACTTCACTCTCATTCGTCTTATTAAACTCATTCACCATAGATTGTATCTTGGTCAATGTATCGCCTAATGATGATTTGTCTTCTTGACTTACTTTATCACCGTATATCTTAGGAGCAAGTTTTGATGCCGTCCACTTTCGAGAGTCGACTGTCAATCTAGCCAATCCCAAAACTCCAGAATCTAATTTTAAATTACCATGCTCATCTGTGTACATAAATTGCTTAGTTTCATCAATAATATCTTCAATAGATTCAGCCATAATTTCGGCTTGAAACCGCTTGGCTTCTGCGTATTTCACTGCGAACTCCTGAAACTTCCAACGCCATTCACGGATACAATCCGGGCTTGGCAACTCAGGAAACATTTTGCAAATAGTAGGCAAACCGACTGGATTTGTGGCAACAACATGGCAAATTCTATCAGCTATTTCTTGATTATAAGATGTTGGTCTAGCCATGATAATCACCAAAATAATGTCTAGATTCTTCTGGAGAAAACTTTAATAATTTTATTAAATTTCTTGCGTTTATTCCGGCTGGTTTAAATATATCTTTTTCCCATCTTCTCAAAGAATCATCACCAACACCAACAAGCCTGGAAAATTCAATTTTTTTGTACCCCAATTCTTCACGACGTTTTGTTATAAATTGGCCTAAAGTCACTTTTTGCATCTACTCTTCAGAGTCTTGACTATGCAAAGCCGCCATTTCCTCACGACTTCGTCTCTTTCGTTTAGTATAGTCAAGTCTTGGAGCTTGTGGATTAGCCGTCTCAACATCATCTATTGTTCCAGTTCCACTGCATTTTAAGCAATTTTTAATCATATTACCTAGTCCCAATACTTTTTGACGTCCTAAACAACTACTGCAGATCATACTTATTCACAAATTCTGTGGATAACAATGTGTATAAAGATAACATTCTACTTTAAAACCGTCAACTTATCCTCATGTTAAATTAATTACCAATACTACCTACTTAAATATTGACACATGTCAACCATCATGACATAATTCATGCTTTACCAACTAAGGAGACTAATATGTTTGGAGCAGGTCGGTTTGACCATCTTTGGGGTGATGAAGATGAACTAGAACAAGAATATCGAGATAACAAAAGAACCCAAGAAGAATTATCAGCTGAGGAAGAATAATGGAATACAAAAATGATTTACAAGACCACATGACACTTAATGATTTAAAAAACTGCGATTGGTCAAGCAACATAAAAAAACAAGGCGAATGGTTTATTCTTAGTCTAGAAAATAACTTCGAATGTGAAGCACCATTACAAATATTAAATAATAAACAAGCCGAAAATCTCGCCACATTCTGTCGCGGATATCTTTTGGCCTGGGAATATGCTCAAGAACAGGAAAACCAATCATGCTAATTCTAAGTCGCAAGCCCAATGAGGCACTTATTTTACAAGACGATATTAAAATTACCGTACTTGGCATAAAAGGTAACCAAGTAAGAATAGGCATTGAAGCACCAAATAATATCTCAGTGCATCGAGAGGAAATTTATCAGAAAATACAACTAGAAAAAAACTCTAGACAGTCTTCTTAACTTTTTCCGCGGTTGGCCCTTTACTCCCAGTGCCAGCCGTAAATTCTACCTTGTCACCTTCTCGCAAAACCCTGTAACCATCGCACTGAATTTCAGAAAAATGAACAAAGTAATCTTTGTTATCAGATTGTATAAAACCATATCCTTTGTCGCCATTAAACCATTTTACTGTACCTAATGCCATTTTCTTTCTCATGTAGAAAAGCCGCGATTTGAGCATGAGCAAGGAAGAAACCAGAGGCTTGCGGCTTTATTCGTTAATTCTTGTTTTGCCCGCAAGGCCAAGGTCTTATTCAAAAATCTTACGGGCATGGGAGCAACTAAGGAGCTACCGTTGAAAGATTGTAACATATTAACCCTAATCACAAAGCGCAAAATCAAGAAAAGGCAAAACCCAAGTTAACTAGGTAAGTACATGTCTTTATCACCTACGTGCCACATACGTACCATCTTTGCCCTATAATCTAAATTTGACCCACTCATGGAGCTTTTAGAGCCTATTTTGTCTTCTTTCAATACCTACATACAATCCGTCAAGTATTTCAGCGCAGAAATTAAGCATTTGTATTCCTGTGACACCATATGAGACTTCAAGTGCGAATTGTGAAAGAGACAGGACCATCAGCATTGCATGAATAAATCTTTCTTTTTTTTTAATTCCAGAGGTGAGGATGGCTTTTGCTTGGGCGGTAGTATCAAAAAAGGTAGAAATATAGTGGCGCATGGTAACCTCCTTGTGATGGGGTACAACATACAAATTCAGTATATCAGTTCTGATTAGGCTTTCCCATATCACACCAAACTCGCACGAAGCACTTTAGGCTTTCGAATGGTAATCGACCCTCTTTTAAATCTTCAATATCCTCTGGCGCCATGAGCTTTTCTAAAACTTCCGCGGGCGTTGCCTTGGTTCCCCAGCACGCACGAATGAGCCAGTCATCTATATCAATAGATTTTGAACCCCAGTTACCAGTAAAAAGTCCTTCTCTCACTTGTGCCAGAGATTTAACTCCCGTCTTCGATACTGTTTTCATTTTTTCTTTTTAGCTTTAACCAATGCTTCAAACGCCAATCCCCTCGCTTTTGATATCACATCCATATCTGCGACATGAAAAATATTCGAGTGCTGTGTTTTCTTTGGCGCTATTTTAGATATGTAACCTTGTGGTGTTTTAAATTTCCCACGTTTCAATAAAACAATTAATCCGTTAACTCTTTGCTTATAGTTATAAGCCTTATCACCATTTTCAATATGAAATGCAGCTTGAGAAAGAAATTCTTCATCGCTTCTTGGGTCATTAAGAACATGGAATATTTCTAGCAACAGATTTTCTGTAGTTGCATCAAGGATTGGGTTTAGGGGGTTGGGGTTAACACAAGAGTTATCCACACTAACACTAGTGTTTTTAACTTCTTTTACTTTAGTGTTATTTATGTCCGTATGTTTATACGGGGGGGTACCGTATGATTGTACGGGGGGTGCCGTATGTTTATACGGGGGGTCTTCATGTGGCTCTTCGGACTTATATACAAGCTCTTTAGTTAAAGGTTCATGCATCCAAGGATGATCGTAAAATTCAAAGTGATTTACTCCACCTGCCTGGGGATGATAAGTACCGATAAGTTCGCAATCTTTTAATTCTTTTTGATATTTCTCGACTGAACTTTCGCACATTCCAAGTTCTTTAGATAATTGAGGAACAGATCTAAATACGTGGCCATGTTCAGTAGCCCATTGGGATAGACGGCCATATACTAATTTAGCGCCATGGGATAATAATTTGTTTGGAATCTGAATTAACCAGCATGGAATATAAACAGCAGGAGAATGTGATTTTGGGTTATGAAGTTTTCTTGTGTTTTTTGTGTCCATTTGATAATATCCTTTTGTTAATGGATGGTTATTAATTGTTAGTTATGGTCCAGACGTTAATGCTTTACACGGTTAAGTAACCCTCCTTGCTAGTAACAAGAGGGATGGGGCTGGATAAGCCCTTTTTTTATTTTCTTTCTGCAATAGTTAATGCAATATCATATCTTTTATCATTACACAGATGACTGATATAATTTTCTACTTGAGCTAAAAAATCTTGTGCCTCTATAATATCTAAATCATCATTCTCAAATGTTATTTTAAAATTATAATTTTTCATTCACTTTCCTCCAGACGCAAAAAATCCCACCATTAAATAATTGGGCGTACAAATTACGCACAAAAAATAGTGTAAAGATGCTTGCTTTTTAGTTTTGATTGGGTAATATATAATCATATTTTGACCACTCACTCTGGTTGAAATTATCAAAGCGCTACGCGCAACGACGGGTCGGTTTACCAGAACTGGCCCTGTCGTATCTTGTGCTAATTGATCAAAATGATCAAGGCATTACAAATTATATTTCTTACTTCATTGTTCTAATTTAAAAATAAAAGCTTCCCATTGCTCCCTATCCCATTCCATGCCAGCTACATCACGATTTAATGCAATCTTAACATTTTTTATAATAAGCTCTTTGGTTGTGTCAAAAAGTTTATCTTTATGTTTAAGCAATAAATCACATACATCGTCTGCAACATAAATCATGCGATTGATAGCATGTATGAAAGCATAAAATAATAATTTATCTAATTCATCTTCACTCATCATTATCCTCATCCATTAATTCTTTTAGGCGCTTGGACATTGCTTCAAGAGCCTCACGTTTCGTTTTAAAATCATGCTTCATAATTGTCTCACCAACATAATATCTACTTAATGAAAGCTCATGGATAGGTACCCATTCCTCAGCGCCTGTTAAATCTTTAACATGAAACCACCATCTTTCCATTACACACCCCATATCGCAACACAAGTATATCCAGGACAATCAGAATCATTTCTAATTTCGTTATTACCCGCACATCCGCAACACACGCAACAACATAATCCTATTATGGCCCACATAATCACCACCAATTACTAAAATGTACAACCATCCATACAAAAAATAACCATAAAAATAATGGCGTCGCAGCATAAAGCATTAATAAAATACCCAATAACATAGTGCCAATTGCACCTACTTTTGCTTTAAGTTTAATAAGCCTAATTCTCCAGGTAATCCCATTTATCAACTTTTTAATTTCCTTCCTCAACTTTTTTTCCATCAATTACTGCTCTCTTTAGCTCCAAGACACATTCAGCCAATATCCTAAATGCAGTAATTGACATTACTGTATCAGCTTTAAGTTTATGTGGCGCATCTAATACCTGCTCTAACCGTATAAATGCTCTGTTCATCGAATTTGCTTCATAATTCCTTTTAAATGCCTTTAGTTCCGCAAGCTCCATCCTTAACTTGTAAACCTCATCTTCCGACATACTACCTCTTTGGACAATGATCTAAACTAGCCTTTAAAGCCCCATTAGTTAATCGTTCTATTTTCATCTGACTAAATATCGGAATATATCCTAACTTTTTCCAACCAGGAAAATTACCAGATGACATACCAGTCTTTTTTTCAAATTGATAGGAGTTACCGTAATACTTCTCTATTTCTTCTATTGTCATGAATTACCTCCTCAAACTATATTATGTCATAATGGTTGACATTACAATATAATTGTATGATACTGCTCTTACGCCAATACCGGCGCGTTAACCAACACAAAATGGTAGAGTATATGAGCGATTTTCCTGAAATTGATACAACAGAACAAGAACTACATGAAGAAATCAAACATTTAGATTTTACTAACTATCAAATAGCTGAATTATTGGTGCAAAAACAAGAATCAGAGAAAAAGATAGTTAGGCTTTTAAACCATACAATAAAAGGTCAACGAAAATATAATGTTGGCATTCATGCCGTGACAATCACTACCGGAGTGAATTATTCTCTAGATAAGAAAAAGTATTTAGAATTTGGAGATATGTTGCCGAGTCACTTAAACCCCGTTCAAATCAAAGAAGCGTACTATCTTGATAAAAAGATAATTGAACTATGCTATCAAATTGGATCATCTATGGAGCAAGAAATTATGGATGAGCTTATTACCACATCCGACAAGAAGTTAAACATAACCATAACGGCGGCTAAATAATGTCAAATACTACATTGATACTAGGGTTATCAGGAAGTGGTAAATCTACTTCAATGAGAAATCTAGATCCAGAAGAAACATTTATAATTAATGTATTGAATAAACCATTGCCGTTTAAAGGCTATAAAGCCAATTACAAGCTTATTAAATTAACCCCTACTGATGACGAGCCTAATGCTGATAACGGCGGGAATTACTATGCTACTGACGATTATGCGAAGATCTTAAGTGTTATTAAGCACGTTAATCTTTATCGGCCTGAAATCAAAATTCTGGTATTAGATGACTTCCAATATGTAATGTGTAATGAATTTATGCGACGTGTTGGAGAAAAGGGCTTCGATAAATTTAATGACTTAGCTTTGCACGCTTGGTCTATTATTACATCATTAACATTAACTAGGGATGACTTATTTTGCTTTGTATTGACTCATAGTGATTCTGACCAAAATGGTGTTATGAAATTTAAAACCATCGGAAAAATGCTTGAAGACAAGGTAACACTTGAAGGCATGTTTACATGCATATTGCACAGCTTGGTTCAAGAGGGTGAGTTTAAGTTTTTAACCCAATATAATGGTCAATGTATTGCTAAAAGCCCGCTTGGGATGTTTGATGAATTATTTATTGACAATGATTTAAAAACGGTAATAGAGGCCATGAAAAATTATGCGCAAGAATAAGGATCTGTACAATGATGGCTGAAGAAGAAATAACAAAACTAGTAAAAAAAATTAATAGTATTTGCGACAGACTTCATAAAAAAACTAAAAAAGAAATGGCAGAAAATTTTAGTACGGAGTGGCTTTCAAATCATGGCCTTCAAATTTTACTGTCTATTTTGTCAAGCTATTCCTCTCGTGTGATACATGAATATATTGATGTTTGCGTTAAAGAAGAATTTCAAGAAGAAGCCTTTAATGATCTAGCCCCTAGAATTAGTGATGCAATCATTGAAGCCCATAAAAAATTAAGATTACAGGAGATGCAATAATGTGGCATGCAGCAGGAGAAGAGATTACAGGCCGTCCAGAAGATGCGTTCATTCCAGATATGACGATTATTCCTAACAACACCAGCGCACCTGCGCAAATCAAGGTAATTAATCTTGTAAATAAGGTAAACAGCTTTTCACAAGCGCCAGAAAAGTATTATGAGTTTACATATAAATTGATGGCTGGTGATTTCAAAGGCCGTGAGGTCACGCAAAAAATCAAATGCTTTCTTGGTGAGCCAAAGCAAATTGGCCGAGCACTTAATATGCTTAAGCTTATTATGGATTTATGTGGTTATAGGCCATCTCATAGTAACGAGCTTACATCAGCAGAATTGTTACCAATGATTGGCAAAACAGTTGGTATAAAAGTTCGTGAATGGCAAATTGAAAAAGCAGATGGAAAAATAATGGAAGGAAATTTTGTATCAGAGGTATGGCCAGTAAATGATAGATTTGTTACCGAAACTGGCATCAAACTGCAGCAAAAACCAAGCAAACAGCAGTCATTTTCTGCTGGGGTCATGCAAACGGGCATTCCAGATATTGATTCCGATGAAGGAATTCCATTCTAGAGGATTAAGACATGGAGCTAGTCAATACAATACTTAATTATATAGCAAAAAACAGCGATGAGGAACCAAGACATTATATTGGTGCCTCATCTATTGGAAGGCCCTGCGTTAGAAGTATATGGTACAGTTATCAAGGTGCAGAGGAAGAACCAATTAATCCTCGTTCACAAGTCACCTTTCAAATAGGAAAAGAACTTGAATCAATGATTCTTGAATATTTAAAAAAGTCAGGCATATTCATTGTATCTCAAGGAAAGTTTTTTCAAGACTCAGAAGTCCAAGAATTTCAAGGCCATGTTGATGGAGTCATTGTCCTTCCCGATGAATCTCGCGCTATTTTAGAAATTAAAACCGCAAAAGACTCTAGTTACAATCAATTTGTGAAGCATGGATTGAAGAAATGGCAGGAAATATACTATTCTCAATTACAAGCCTATATGGGAATGTCAGGTATTCATAAAGGAGTTATTCTAGCTATCAACAAAAACTCAAGTGAAATGCATGAAGAATGGGTCGAGTTTAACGCGCCTTGGTATGAATGGTTAAAAACATTAGCTAATACCATCAAAAGCTCTGATAATCCTCCGCCCAAAATAAGTGACACGGCATCTTATTTTATTTGTAAACAATGTCAGTTTAGGAGAATTTGTCATTATGCCTAACACGGAAATATTGCTGATTGGATTTTTAGGCGGATTTATAGGAGGCTTGCTTGTGATGTGGTCATTGCAAACATATTACAAGCATACAATTAAATTGTTTCTAGATTCTAGATATAAACTTAAAAAAGAATGTGATATTAAATTACTTTCGGATGATGTCAAAAATTTAAGAATGCAAGTTACCGCCCTTCAAAGCCAATTTGGTGTGAATGATATAGTTGATTAAAGTGAATAAAACGCTTTTATAATTGCCATGGCTTCATCAAGTGAATAGGCAACATGACCGGCATATCCTTCTTCAATCATTTCTTCTAAGAATTTTAATTGATTTGTTGTCGGTTTGTTGGGTTTTATTTTAAGTTCTATCCAAAGACCTTTGAACGTATCATTGCCACGAGGAAAAAAACAATCTGATACTCCTGCGCTAACACCCATTCTTTTTAACAATTGACCATAAATGAAGCTACATTTTCTTTCATTGGCAAAATGTTTAAATGGTAATTTGTTTAGTCTAGCAAAATCCGCAACAGCTATTTGTAAGCCTTCCTCTGGCTTTATACGCATCTAATATGTCCCTGTTCTAATCCTATTTGCTAAATTAGTTGCTCGGTCCTCATGGACTTGTTTTGCCCATTGAGAATCCAATAACTGTTGAGCTGCTTTAATATATTGTTTATCAGTCATTGAGATTAACATTGATTTGAAGGTTAAAAGGCCGTTAACACCACAATTAAACGCCAATTCAATTAAAACACCTTGACGTACTGGGTCTTGATTTGCATACCAAATTGAGCCTTTAATTGCGTTTGTTATACGGGTCAAATCATTGCGTAAAAGATAGATGCATTCTTCAGTAGATAAACCTGGTCCATAAGGACCTACATTTCTACCAATGCCTATTGTGGAATTGTTTGTTGTGTCAAGATAAACATGATGGTAAATACCTTCATGATTAATAATTGACTCTTCTAATGAGGTGGTATTTAAAGTGGAACTACCGGTAGTAGTTTGGGATGAATCAACATCTACCACCGGTGGTTTTTTATTGTACATCGTTGGAAACAACTTCTCCAGCATCATTTGAAGCTTCGATAATATCATTTGTAGCTGCTTCTTCTTTTAACATTTCTTCTAACACAACTTTAGCTTCTTGTAATTGACCAGTCAATACAAAATGATTTTGCGTTGACTGGTTTACAGCTTGCTCTAACTGTGCCACACGACTTTTAAGTACTTCTGAGTTCATACATCTTTCCTTTGTTAATTAAAATACTGTGTAACCAATCAAAATCGTTCCGTTGAGAGCAGTCGCGGCCGTGAGATTGTAAATGGTCAACGTAGCTGTGCCTGCGCCTGGAACAACTTTAAAGTTAATATTTTGAGTTGTATTCGTTCCACCTTGAATTGTCAATCCAATTACTGAGGTTGCAGAAATAAAAGTATTTGTCCATGTAATGGCATATGTTAAACCACCGCCTGTTGTTAATGAGGAGGTTGTAATAACACCAGCAACACCTGAAGCTGTAACAGCATTGGATGATTCAGTACCATTTACTTTGGCAAGTACAATTGAACTTCCACCAGAAAATGTATTGACAGCGGCTTTAGAAACAATGTTGCTTACAGCTAATCCAGAGTCTACAACTAAACCACCAGTTCCACTGTTTTGTGGGAAATTACCAGATACTAGTGGTGTTGCAGTAGCACCAACTAAAAATCTTGCAGCTGCATTGCCTGGATCTGGAATGCTAATGGTCGATGCTTGTCCCATCGCGACATTACTGATAATAGTTGATGTGTTACCAGAGTTTGCTACGGCAATTAATTCTAAATTACCTTTAGAAGCAGTGGCTGGATAGGAAATCAAACTACCTGCAATACCTGACGAACCTGCTTGCAATGAACCTGCATTAATGGCAGTTCCTGTTAAATTAGCTAAATCACCTACTGTATTTGTAGAAACAATAATATTGTTGGTAATTGTAGGTAATGTAACGCTACCAGGCGCATTAAATTCTACTAAGCTAACATTTGTAGACGTCACAACAACTTGGAGAAATACTGGACCATCATCAGTTGTATAAACTTCAGCAATTTGTTGGTTATTAAAGGTAAATCCATTTTCACGAGATAAATTTAAATATCCGGTTGCTGTAACAGTGGCATATGTGTCAGTGGTGTTAATGTAGATAATTGATGGATTAACATTTACTAACCCTGGTTGTCCTATAGTTATTCCTTTAATTGGCATGATTCGTCCTTTAATCGAAGGTTAATGTATTTAAATAGTAAATCGGTAAATTGTTTTAATTCTTTTAAAGCAAACTCTACCTGATCATCAGGTAATTCAGACAACTTGTAAACTAAATCTTTTATCATACTGGCATCGCTATTTTATTGTTTATTTTAATTATATTGTTTTAAAATTACCTTACTCGTCTTGCTGATATAAAACCAATAATTGACATTGTAGATATAGTAAAAACAGAGATTCCAGATATATATATAATTGTTGAAGTAGCTAAACTATATCTGCGTGTAGCAATAGGAAGTCCCATGGGTACACCTACCGCAGAAGTTGATCCAGGTGTACCATAATCTTGTCTAGAAATTGCGACACCGTTTGGCATTGTCGCTGATGTCGAACTAACCCATGCAGCTACTGATTCAACAACCGTAGAGTTTACAGGTGAAAAATAAACATTTCCACAAACATCCCAATCTCCAGCGGATAGTGTAATTGATGTTAAATCTGTAACGGTATTTGTAGTTAAACTTACTGGTGATCCAAAAACTTCAGAATATATATATTCACCAACGCTTCCAGATGCAGCATCATCATTAGTCGTGGTCCCTATGACTCCTGATGTTGTGCTAAATGCAATACTAGGAACAGTATTAATGGCTTGGCCTGTCATTAGTAGCGTTCCTGAAGCATCAGGAAAAGTAACTGTTCTTTGCGCGCCCGTACTGGGAAATGAAAAATAGGTTGTATGTTGTCCAGCTGTACCACTATAAAACAAATATTGATCGGTTGCTGCGGTAGTAGCAAAAGCCATTACTCCAGTACCTTGTGTAGAAAAACTTAAACCTATATTTGTATCACTTCCTAATGACTTAATATAAGGTGCGTTACCAGTTGAATTATTCGATATTTCTATATAATTTACAGCAGAGGAAACTCCATTTATTGCGATAACATTATTATCATTATAATCGTTTATAGCTCCTGTCATGACTCCACTAAATAATGGTGTAGCCGTCATCCTCACATCCTGATTAATATACGAAGTAGCACCAATAGTGAGCGTATTAGTACCATTGGATACGCCCGTCCCGCCCCAGGCTGGGATGAGAGGTGATGACCCATTTATATTTAAACTATTATTTATGCTCACTTATCTCGCTCCGTGACTTTTATTCAGTCTTTCATTCTAAGGTATTTTACCTTTTTTAACGTCACTTCATTTATTTTATATTATTCTAATTATTAATATATAGCCTCCTGTTAAAGAGGCTTTAGTTAATCCATTTAAGCAAGATATCAATACTACGCAGTAGTTAGCCCGTTGGACCATGCCGATAAAGCAATCCAGGTTGTGTCTGCCGTTACACATACTACACGAATACAATCATATTGATTGGCAGAAGTTATTGTCCCAGATACACTGGTGGCCACAGATCCCAAGTGAATTGTCTGCCCAGTATTTGCGGCTAATATCCATCCAGCAGCTCCTTTACCAGCAATTTCTACAATAGAACCTAAAGCAGCTGTAGCAGGCAGTGTAATAGTAGTTTGTCCAGCATTTCCTACAACATATCCAGTATTGATGGCCGCTGATTGAGTTGTGCCACTAATGTTGGCCCAAGTAATCATAGCACCTGTATTATTGATTGTAATGGAGCCAGCTGCGTTAGCTATACTAATTCCAGTTCCAGCAGTTAATGTAGATGCCGCAGGCGTGCCACCTGTGGTACCAATTATAACTTGTCCATCAGTTAATGAGCTTGAAAATGATGGAACGCCAGAACTATTTGTGACGATTAAAGCGCTATTAGCTGTAGCTAATTGACTCATCACGTTAGACGCAGATGCGTAAACAAATTCATTAGCCGTCAATGTTGCTAAATAAGTTGCTGTTGACCAAGATGGTGCAGAACTTGAACCAGATAAAACAATCTGATCAGCTGTAGCTGTTCCAGATAATATTGCCATCTTAGAAGCATCAGTATAAACAATACCTCCATTGCTGGCAGTAAGGTTTGCATTAGTACCACCCCATGCTAAGACTAGGGGGGTTGATGAGTTAATATTTAGACTATTATTGACCGGCATTTAAACACTCCATGTAATTGTTAAACTAAAGTAAAGCTTCCCTGTGGACCACCCGATAAAGTCCATTGTGTATTTGCAACTGTACAAACTAATCTTAATGAATCAGATGGCAATATTGATGCCACACTTGTCGATACAGTAATCTCACCAAAAATAATTGATTGACCAATATTAGTAAGAATTTTAAATAATCCAGCGCCTTTACCACATACTGCAATTTCTGTTCCAAAAGCAGCCGTTACAGGAAGGGTTAAAGTCACTAAAGAACCAGAATCAGCCACATAGCCATTATTAGGCACCATATCAGCACTGCTTCCAGTGATATCATTCCAAGTAAAGCTAGACTGGGCAACAAAGCTAAAGAGAGCAAAAGTAATAGGATCGGAGCCAATCGCAATAGGTGTATTAGCCGTCTCTTCAAATAATTTTCCCGCATATGTCGCACCCTGATTAATAAGAACAAGCGCAAATTGAATAATTTCAGCGGTCGTATCAAAATCAGTTGTTCTTGTTAACTTCCATGGCACTAATGCTGTACCAACTACAGAAACCAAATATAGGCCATTTTGATAGGTTGTAGTTTGATTCCATACTAACACCCTATCATTAAGAGATAATGGCACAGAATCGATTATAATTGGCTCTAATGCCCCTGAATTCGTTAGGGTTGCATCAACACCAGACATACCATTAGCATATGTTGCAATGAGATCACCAGTTGTAGCAACTCTTACTGCCTGATAACTTTGATAACCCAAAGCATAAAGATAAAAACTAAGCATCGCTGCTTGTGTATATTTGTAAGTGACTCCGGTTGGAGTAGATGAAGTAATAGCGGTGACATCAGTTCCTGGAATAACATCCGTACCTTTTGGCGTACCAGTACCTGTAAGAGGAGGTGCCGGTGGTAATTGACTGATATCTATAATTGCCATTCAAAAATCCTTTTAAACAGCCATTGCTTGTTGGCCAATGATTGTACCCGTAACTTGTACAGATACTGATAATAAAGCATAATAATTGTTTGGTATATATAATGTAATTGGAATAACCTGAGCCATATTATAGGTAATTATTGTTTGCTGTGTCGGTGTATTTGTTGGACCTACTCCAGATGAAACAGTATATGTTCCTAATGGTGCAGTTAAAGATAAATATATGACAAATACAGCATCATAACCTAATGTATTCTGATATGCAGAACCAATTGCTAGTGAAGAAGATGATGATGAAGGAGGAGATGTTGATAGTGTAGCACCACCAATATTTCCTGAATTATCTACACTAAATTGAGAAGCTGAACCTGCAGCCAATGTTCCTGTAATTATTTGTGGGCCAGTTAAACTCAAAAATTCTAGATCTGTAAGGGCTGGATCGATGGCATTGGCAGAGTCTACTGCAACAATTCCTGTGTATGAAATTGCACCTGAACCCGTAGCAATAAAACCTGAGCCGGCTGATGATGAACATACAACATCAACTATAATTGCCGTTCCAGATGCCCCTATTGTTAGGCATTCAGTTGAACCTGAAATAATAATGCCATTTAAACATTCGAATGTGCCGCCAGTTACATCAAACGAATCTGTCATATCACAACTAACAAATCTTACTGTGCCACCTGAAATTACCGAAGAAGTGTCAGTATTGGTTGAAGAATAAGATCCTATTTCCAAGAATCCATCAGTTACATGTAAACATTTTCCGCCAGCCCCAGCGGTAAAACTACCTATGGATAAATCAAGTCTAGTTGTAGAGCTTGTGCATTCTAATCCAATCCCTGTGCCTGCATTAATCGCAACTGATTGTAAATGACACAATACAGCTCCAGAGCTTTGGAAAGATAATGCAGCTGATGAATTGTTACTTGTAAATGCTATATTTGTAATAGAAAAATTGCCAGTTCCTGTATATACCGAATTACCTACAATTGTAACACCATCAGCGCTTGGATCTGTGGCTCCAGCTAAACATACATAAGGATATAAAGTTAAATTTTCAGTATAAGTTGCGCCCCAAATCCATACAATTGCAGGCGATCCAAACGATGGTGATGTGGCATGTGCAGCATTAATTGCCGCTTGAATCGTTGTATATTCTGCGCCACCATTTTTATCAACTACAAAATTAGTTACACCATTTTTTATTATTTGACTAGTCGTCGCCAATGTTCCCGATGTTGGAAATGTTACTGTAGTATTATTTGTTAATGTTCCTGTAAATGTATGAGCCCCAGATAAAGCAAAATTACCACCAATTGTAAACGTAGATGCACCATTATTCACTCCAGTACCACCAACAGAAGAAGATAAAGGAGAGCCTCCAGACGGTAGTTGGCTAGTCAATGCAACTGTACCTGTGGCATCAGGAAATGTAATTGTTACTGAATTTGCGGTTGATGCGAAAGCTAGTTCAGTTAAATGTTGATAACCGGCTCCTGAAGAAATTTGCATAACATTATCTGGACTTTCAGATAAAAATACGAATTCGCCTATGCCTTTAGAGAAAAATCCAAATCCTATATCTGCATCTGTTCCTGCAGATGACATTGTTGGATAATTGTTTGTAGCTCCATTTTGAATTTCAAAATAATTAACTGCTGAATCAGAAGAAGAAAAGCCTAAATAAGAATTATTTGATGCATCATTAATTGCAGTTACACCCCTTAATACGCTACTTAATGTTAAACCAACAAAAGTAGGGCTACTGCCGGTATTTACTGCCTGATTTGGTAGCTGAGAAGTTAATGCAAATGTACCTGATATGTCAGGATAAGCTAATGTTACTCCATTATTAGTATTTGGGCAGTTGAATAGCGTGGAGTGCTGTAAATCCGTTCCTGATGAAATAGTAAATACAGTTGAAGTACTTTGAGTTTCTAAATGAAAAACTCCGGCATTTTTAGTTACAAAGTAAAATCCAATATCATTATCGGCCCCCACTGATTGCAAGCCCGGACTTGATATTGTCGTATTATTGAAAACTTGAAGATAATTTACTGAGTCAATATTTGAAAATAAGTCTAAAATGGCATTATTTGACGAATCATTTAATGATGAACACCCTTCTATTTGATTATTATTTAATATTAGTGGGGCGCTAAAAGAAAATGGATTGAATTTAGCATTAATGCCGCTATGAAGACCTACTAATACATCCCCTGATGATATTGTTGCTTCACTCGTAAACTGACTAAACTTCTCATCTGCCATTTTCAATCACTCCGTGATCATGAATTTACTATCTTCCGTTATTATAAATTTTCCATCTTCAGTAATGATGAAAGAAGATGTTGGTGGAATAAAGCTTGTTTCGTTCGCTGGCCCAAATCCAAATGGCGAAACATTAATCGGATCATTATCCGTTAAATTTATACCTAATGGAACATTAAATATAGCCATAATTTAATTCGTATAAGGTTGAACGATTTGGAACTCAACACAAACATAAGGATTTGTCGAGTCAGCCGTAATAAAACTTATTGTTTGACCTGCGCTCACCGCACGACCTGCGGGATTCAATACAGAATGCACACTTGCAAATGAACCAGATGCTACTGCAGCCGTACCACCATCAAATCGCACCCACACATTAGCACCAGGAGAATAACTGAATATTGCAATCCAATTTTTATAATTACTAGGAACAGTAATTGACTGAGCAGTATTGGCAGCCAATGAGGTTGCTTTAACATCATATGTAGGGGTGATTCCGAAACCATTTGTACCTGAGATATCTCGGGTCATTAAAAACTTTGTAGACATGTAAAACTCCTTTTAAACTACACCAATCCTGGCGTCAGCAGTAAACTGTAGCGATACATAAGCGGTTGCTTGGTTTGAAGCCCCTGTTCCACTTCCAAACGGTGTGGCACCTGTAACTTGAAAACCAATTGATTTGTTTCCCTGTATTTGTGTCCATGCAGAAACAGCAATATCACCATTTACTGGAGTTTGCACTCCATCAGTAGCATACGCATGTACTTGTCCACTAGTGCCAGTATTTGGTGAATATATTGTATTGACCGGAGTTGATGTTCTCTTGCACGTATTATAAGGAACAACAAATGAGGAATAACAAAATCTACTTTGGTTACCACCACTTACATAGCCATATGCTACTTGAGGATAAAATAACGTTCCTCCTGTACTTGATGCTGTACCAGCCAAAACATTTGGATTATAACTTTTTTCCCAATAATACTGACAACTTCTTAATACTTCATCTGGCGTTTGGGGAGCAGGCCTCGTGGGTATGTCCCCGCCAACCAGGGAGATGTAATCAAACGTTGCAACTTGTGTAGACTTAAGAGAACCAAAAGAGATAACAATCGCAAATCCTGTGGCAGTTGTT
>TBL_comb47_HYPODRAFT_10000937_pt1 | contig 38429 bp, 29 predicted proteins | sample TroBogypolimnion_40_FD_10682 | JGI IMG/M metagenome (IMG submission 10682)
CGGCCCGTTTGCACGCGGGCGCCGAGCAATACTTCTGGCGTTCTCGGTTCCGGTAATCCGGGACAAACAACTGATTACAGTTCAGACATTTACAACGACGCGTCTCGGGCTTCATGCGATCGAAGTCGCATCGCTTAAAACCTCGTGGCCTCGGCGGCAAGCGGGAAGAAAACGCACCGCCCAAGAAGACGGAAAAAAGAAGAGAAGAAGAGGCTTTGCGGTAGAAGGCGGAAGAAGACGGAGCCGGAAGAAGACCGCATTTTCAAACCGCCAGAATCACCGCATTCTCAGGCTGGCGCTGAGAGTTTTCGGGCCGGGCCGGGGAATTCTCCGCTCTTCCCCCCAAAGCGAACCCTGATAAGCCGCGATCGATGACTTGCCAAAAGCACGTAGACCGACTAAGGGCTTGTGCTATGCACGGCCATCCACCTTATGAAGTTCAGTTCCTCAAGGCGCTGGGGATCACCGTTGCCGTCGAAACGGTCGTTCTCTTCTTGATCATCCGGCATTGGTTGAAACTACCCCGTTCCACGCTCCCCAATGCCCTGCTTTTCTTTTCGGGCGTCTATTGTTCGTCCGCCACCCTGCCCTACTTGTGGTTCGTGCTGCCGCATTTCCTGGAGGCCTACGCTCTGTTCGCCATCGTTGGCGAACTGGCCATCTTCCTCATCGAGGCCACGTTTTACTATTTTGTTCTTCGCCTTAGCATTAACCGATCTCTGCTGGTGTCAGCCCTGTGCAATCTCGCCTCAGTGTTGGTCGGATATTGGACGATCTGATTCTCGCTGGCGCGTCAGCAGAGGGGCCGATCGGGATTCGCCAAGCGGGCTTGCGAAGTTCCTTCCATTCGTCAGCGAGCCGGAGCTTGGCGGTCGTGCGGAGTTTTGTCTGAAGACTGACACGAAAAGACTTGCCCTGGACCTTCGTTCGTGCAAAGTATGTCCCCGTGCGGACGAACTGTAAGCCGTTCGGGGCTCTAGGGTAGGATCGGCGCCTGGCGGTTATTGGCGAAGCGGTGTGGTCGTTCGCTGCGGATTTAATAGTCGGTGTGGTCCTGCGGATGGGGTCGCAGTGGATGGAGCTTTCGGGCTTCGTTTCGATGCGGCCGCAGAGTGGGGTAGATCGGCTTGTTTCATCCGGTTTTTCAAGTGCTCAAGTGCTTGCAAAACAAATGGTTAGCCTCGGTAGCTCAATTGGCAGAGCAGTTGACTCTTAATCAATTGGTTCTCGGTTCAAGTCCGAGCCGGGGCACCACTTCCCCCCCCCTTGGACGATCAAAAATGGCCTGAGCAACCACGTTCTGATTGACAGGCAAGGCTCACTGAGGTATAACATCCCTGTTGAACATGAAGACCGCAAACGTCAGACAGCTTCGGCACGCCTTCGGCGACGTGATGGAATTGGTGACCGAGGGGCACGAAGTGAGCATCATCAAGAAAGGCAAAGTGATCGCGCTCTTGGGTCCACCTCCCCCCGTCAAGGGCAAGAAGATTGAGCTGCCCGACTTCGCAACCCGTCGCAAACGCATTTTCGGCGACCGGGTCCTGCCGGGCAGCATCATCGCTGAAGAGCGCGAGAGCTACTCATGCTAGTCTTTGCGGACACGGGTTTCATGGCGTCGCTTTACCTGGAGGAAACCACGTCCAAGGCGGCGGATGCCGCCCTAGGCGCGAACCAGGCGCCGTTGCCGCTCACGCCGCTGGCACAACTCGAACTCCGCAATGCCCTTAATCGCGCCGTTCAAAATGGGCGGATCACCCTGCAAGAACGCGACGCGCTCTGGCAAGACGTGGAAGCCGACATTGCCAGCGGTTTTCTCGTGCCGACGCCGGTGGCCGCCGACGAGTTACATCGCAAAGCGCGACACCTGAGTGACCGCCACACCCCCACGCTGGCCACCCGGAGTTTGGACTTGTTGCACGTCGCCGCCGCGCTGCTGTTGGAAGCCAAAGTGTTCTTCAGCTTCGACGACCGCCAACGCAAAGCGGCGGCGGCGGAAGGTCTGAAAGTCAAACCTTAACCCGGGCACTGACCGATCCCCATCCGGTAAATCCTGTTCATCCCGTCAAGGCCTGAGGCACTCGTGCCATCATTGCCAGGGCTCAACACTTGCCGTTCAGGGCCAAGGCGAGGTAGTTTGCGGCCATGAGCGGTATTGCCGAGATTGAAAACGCGATTGAGAAACTACCCGCCCCGCAGGTGGATGAGTTGGCGGCTTGGCTGGAAAAACTGCGTACGCGGCGGACTACGCCCGCACCCGTTGACTTTTGGTTGGAAGGCGCCCGGGGCGCCGCGCTTCCCGGTGAGACGACCGCCAAAGTGATGGCCAAGACTCGGGGCGAGGAATGAGTGGTTTTCTCTTCGACACCAACGCGTTGCTGGACGTAGCGACCGCCGACCCGGTTTGGCTTGGGTGGTCTGAAAACCAATTTCGCTTGGCGGCGGAGCAAGGACCGATCCTAATCAATCCGATCATCTACGCAGAACTGGCGCCAGCATTTCCGAACGCCACGGCTCTGAATCGGTGGCTCGACCCGACGGTGTTTGAACGGCTGCCGCTCCCTTACTCAGCCGGCTGGCTGGCGGCTCAGGCCTTTGTGAAATACCATCGCGCCGGTGGTGCAAGAACCGCCCCCCTCCCGGATTTTTACATTACATTGCGCGGCGGAGACGAACCGACAAGGCGTTCGCCCAGGATTTCGAGACCGGCTACGAGCAATTCAAAATCGGGGCGATGCTGCGACAGGCCCGCGAAGCGGCAGGCGTAACGCCAGAGGGCCAGGCGCGCATGACCAAGACCAAGAAGTCCGCGATCTCGCGCCTGGAAAACCACGCCGAGGACGTGCGGTTTTCCACCGCGGAGCGGGTGGCGCGGGCGCTGGGCAAGGCAGTCCGAATCGAGTTGGTGGAAGCGAGTTGAGGGCCGCGAGGTTGTTGCTCGTGATGCACTCGCCCGCTCCCCTCGCCGGGTGCCCTGTGGGACATCCTGGGGCGGCTTCGGTCTCCCCAAGTCCGAAGTCGCCGTCGCGCACCGGAGTTGGTTCCCTGAGGTGGACGGTTCCGTCCACTGTCGGAATGACCGGTTGGCGAACCACGGAAGAAACGCCCAACTTCGTCGGCAACTCGGTGCCTGGGCGAAGTTGGCCCCCTTCCTTGATCTCCCCCTGACGCCTTCGCCCTCGACGGCGTTGGTACCAGAAAACCCCGAGCGAGAGAAAGCAATGGTCCCACCGGCGAACGCGTCGGTACCCGTTTCGTCAATACTGGGGGCTGCCCAACTTGCGACCGGGCTTGAGAGAATGCTTCTCGTCCAGGTCGTCAAAAGCCTTTATCAGGGCTGGGAAACTGAATGAATTCTTGTCAATAGCCTTGTCCTCGGTTCGCCTGATGATCCCACGGCGCAACGCCGTTGCACGCTCGATCATCCCGTTATCCAGGAAAAACCCGTAGAGTGACCGGGTTCTGGAGTCACCCGGATCATCGGCAATTTGGAGGGCATCCAGTATCGGGACCATGGGCGGGGCCGCCAAGGCTTCGCGAGTCTGTTCCGAGACATAACCGAACATCGTTTCCCACGCCCAACCGTAGTCCCCCACCAGCCAGTACGACAGAGGCCAGTGGAAGCCATTCTTCGCTGCTTCTTGTTCGCTGCCGGCAGTGTGCTCCTTGAACTCCTCCGCCAGCAACGGCAGATAGGGTTCACTCCGCTCGCCGCCAATTTCCTGATGAAGCTCAATCCGAATCCTGTGTCCGAGAGATTGGTCTTAAGGATTCCGCCCACCTGCTCCCAGTCGAATCTGAGCAACGCGTAGCCTGCGCTGGAGTGGATGTCATCGGTGCCGAGCTCCGTCGCATATCCATCGCCTTGAAGATCTTTGTGGGGCCACGGTCCTGAATTTGTCCGCACCGGTGAACTGGAAAAAAGAGCTGCGAGTGTCGGCACGAGGGCTTTGATCTGGCCGATTCCGATGGCGTCGGCTACGGCTGCCCGCACCACAGGAGAGGAATCCGAGGCCCGCTCCCACAAAGCACGCTCGCAGAACTCGCCCGGAAAGTCCGGCAGGACCAGCACCGCTTGGGCGCGCACAACCTCAGACGGGTCTTTCAGCCATCGTGGCAGTGAATTGCTCACCAAGGCAAAACGCGTGCACGACAGCGCGGCGATGGCCGCGGCGCGGCAGCGGCTGGACGCTGATGAATCTGCCGCCTCGACCAAGGCATAGGAAAATGGGGAGACTTGGACGATGCACTCGGGCTTGACCTCCGAGTATCCGCGCACGACGGGCATGGAGTGGGAATCCGGTAACAGCATCAAGGAGCAGCCACCCACGGCGTAACAGCCGATGGCCGTGGCGGCGACCTGCTCATTATGGTTTGTCACCAGTGGCACAACCGCCTGGAGCACCGCGTCGCGCTTAAAATCATCGCTGTGCGCCCACTGGTCGTAAGCCCTTCCCGCAAGGCTCAGGGTGTCGAGTTTGCTAATGGCGTAAGCCTGGTTTGTCGGGTTGGTGTCCTTCAAAAGCAGGTTGAGTTCGAGCCAATGCGCTTCCTTTACAGAAACGGTGGTGAGTGGACGGGTATCCAGGGCGGATGTGACGCCATCATGGTCGAGCTGCCGGAATTCACTGGGCCGGTTGGTAGCATCGGGCGGCGGGGTATAGAGGTAACCGGGTTGGTCCAGTTTATTGGCGAACAAGAGGTAGGATTTCCCCACCTCAAATTGATGCCAGGAAGGTGGGTCTCCCCCTCCCCATGCGTCCGGTCCACTCGTGTTGTGCCAGAAAATTAGATCGTTGGTGCTTGAGTGCCCTTTGAGCAGAGAGATGAGGTGAATCGTTGTCGCGTGTGGCTTCCCCCAATACGGGAACGACGAATTAGTTCTTGGGGTGGTCGCAATGACCTGACCCTTGAGAATCAAATCCGCTTCGCTCGCCATTTCCTCCAATCGCCCATGAGGTCGGGCGTAAACGCCGGACGTGATGTCACCAGGGACCAGGGCGAGGCTGGAATCGCTACTCTTCCCAAGACCAGAAGTTGACTCTTGTCCGCTTCTGCCAGTGCCCGCAACGCTGTACCCTGTCAGCAGGCAGGCCAAAAATGCAATCCCCACTGGAGTCGCCGCTCGCCTATTCACGAAACAATTTGTAACGCCCAAGCCCGCGGAGCGCAAGTCGCACGTGCAGTTTGATCGCCGCCTCAGCACCAGCAGGGCAAGCTGGCCCGGGCAGACCTGCCCCCAGCCGCCGGGGAGAGGTCCCCATGCACCGCATGGGGGCCGGGGCGGTCAAATCGGGGCGGGTGCGGGGTGAGGGCTACGCCTTGGTGGCCAGCGTCGGCGAAGACAACGGCAGGCGCCGCGCTAGAAGACGGCGTGGGGGGCCTTGCCACTGGAATTCAATGGGGCGCGGCCAATGACGAAGGGCACGGCCACGCTTAACCGATCGTGCCCGGAAAGGCTGCCCATTGTGGGGTTGGCGCGGGTCGATCCGCCACCCGATAACCAGAGTTACATCTAAAACTGCATTCGCCATGTCCTGCCTGTACGGCTCACTGGCGCGAAGCGGCGGGACGCTTGCGTTCGTTGGGAGTGGTTCCAACAGCGAAACCAACCCGTGTCTGCGCTGTCCAACGAGAATGCCTCATTCGTTGCGCGCGTCAGAAAGTGTGCTGGTTAAGTTGGCCCAGGCGCGCCGATCAGATGCCGGACTGCCTACTAAGGGAATCCCGGCGGGCGTGGTTGAGGCACGGCGGGGCTGCTGGTTGGGTCGTTTCCAGGTCTGGCCGGTGGTGCAGCGGGAACTGCGCGAAAGTGCGCGACGTTCGGCCAATCGCCGGCTGCGTCTCGCGAGCGCGATCCTCGGGACGCTGATGATTGCTGTCCTGGTGACCACGGCGGGTGGTCCGGAGGCGGGGTTGGGCAGCCGCCTGTTGGGCGGAATTCACACCCTGCTGCTCGTCGTGATATTGCTGGTCGTAGCCCCTCTGGCGGCCGACTGCATCGCACGGGAACATCGAGAGGGAACGCTTGGGTTGCTCTTCCTCACCCCGCTGAACGCCGGCGGGATTGTGGCCGGCAAGGCCCTCGCGCAAGGGCTCCGAGACTTCACCCTCTGGCTGGCGGTGTTGCCGTTGCTGACCCTTCCGTTTCTCGCGGGCGGGATCACGTGGTTCGACGCCCTGAGCGCCTTGAGCCTGGAGTTTTGCTCGGCGTTGTTGTGCCTGGCGGCGGGGCTCCTCGTTTCCTCCGTGCTCCGCGAGCGCCATCAGACCATCCCGCTGGCCTTTTGTCTGGGTGCCGTAATCCTATTGCTGTTCAGCCAGTTCGTCATGGTCGTCCTTATTGTGGCTTGGCGTGGATTCGCCGCGCTCAAAGACCTGGACTGGAACTTCAGCATGGAGGGCGTGCGGCTTTTCACCGGCATCTGGGGAGGGCACGGCGTCAACGCCTGGCACGACCTGGCGAGGGCTTCGCCCGTCCTGGCGAGGACTTGGCTCTGGCTTTGCTGGACCAACCCGATCATCGCCATCCTGGTCGCTTATGTGACCCTCCGTTTCGCGGCGGCCAGGCTCAGAGCTTCTTGGCGCGAGCGGATCCCCTCGCCCCGGCGAACGAACTTCCTCCGGCGGTACTGCTCGCCTTTGTTCGCCGGGCGATTCCGCAGCCGCATGCAGCGCACGCGGGATCTCAACCCGATCGCGTGGTTGCAACAGTATTCCTGGAAGGCGCGGGCCAACAAGTGGCTCCTCTGCCTGGGCTTCTTGCTGGTTGGCTTTACCTCCGACGCCAGCCTTGAACGCGACCGCGATTCGATCCACCTCGGGTTACTCCTCGTGCTGGGCGGTTTCTACCTATTTGTCGCGGTAAGCGGATTTGTGGAGGAAAAGCGTAATGGGGCCCTCGAAATGCTGCTGGTTACACCCCTTTCGCCCAGCCAACTGATCTTGGGCCGCGTGTGGGGACTGTGGCAGCAGTTCCTCCCTGCCAGCCTGGTCATCGCTTTTTCCTATGCGCTCTCGTTATGGAGGCCGGGAATCGAAGACCTGGACCTGGTGGAGTTGGAGCGGAGGGTTCTGATGCTCGCCTGCGCCTTCCTTACGCTGCCGATCTTCGCGACCTATTTCGCCCTGCGGGTGAAGAGCCTCCTCGGCGCGGCGGCGCTAACGGTGCTTGCGACGTGGTTGCCAACGCAATTCGCCGGGGAGGCCGTATTGATGTTCACTGATCGCCCGGGACTGCTGTTCCCGCTGTTCCTGCTGCTCGGCTACGGCGCGGGTGCACTTCTGGCCTGCCTGATGTTGCGCCACAGCCTCTCGCGGAGGATATATTCCTTCTGATCCGGGTCTGGAGAAACTCCCCCTCTCCGGCCAACTGGACATCGAAGAGTTCTCCCGGCTTGGCCGTGGGCAGGACCACGCGCCGTTTAGTGTCTGCGGCCACTGTCATCGTGGGACTATCACGGTTTCAAGGGCCTTCCTGAGGGGTAAGGACGGGCTGCCCCCACCCCTCAGCAAGGCACTTGATCCGGAGTTTGATGCCGCGCTACGACCTGTGCCTTGAGGCCGTTCGGAACTTGCTGCGCGACGCGCGGGAGTGGTAGGCTTGGGTTATGAGCGGCCTGGCCGAAATCGCAGACACCCTAGAACAGCAACCCGCGCCGGCGGTGGAGAAACAGACCGCTCGGCTGAAAACACAGTGCGGCTGATCCTTCCGATCCCCTAAGGACAGCTCACAACCCATATTCGCCGGCCAACCCATGAACCCGCCCCTCGATTTCACCGCCTCGTGCCCGATGCCGATGCAGAATTATCCGCAAGTCCTCATGGCCCATGGTGGCGGGGGCAGGTTGATGCACGAACTCATCGGCAAACTGTTCGTGCCGGCGTTCCGCAACCCGCTGCTGGCAACGCAGCACGACGCGAGCGTGTTCGAAGTGGGGGGGCAACGATTGGCGTTCACCACGGATTCGTACGTAGTGCGGCCGTTATTCTTCCCGGGCGGGAACCTGGGTTCGATGGCGGTGCATGGCACCGTCAATGACCTGGCGATGGCCGGAGCCCGTCCGCTCTACCTGAGCGCCGGGTTCATTATTGAAGAGGGGTTGCCGATGGACACCTTGTGGAAGATCGTCACCTCGATGCAGCAGGCGGCAGAGGCGGCGGGGGTGGCGATCATCACGGGCGACACCAAAGTCGTGGACAAAGGCAAGGGGGACGGGCTGTTTATCAACACCTCGGGCATTGGGGTGGTTGAACACTCGCTGCGCATCGCGCCGCAGAGCGTCCGACCGGGTGACGTGGTGTTGGTCAACGGGGATGTGGGCCGGCACGGGATGGCGATTATGGCGGTGCGCGAGGGCCTGGCATTCGAGAGTGCGATCGAGAGCGATTCGGGCCCGCTGGCGGAGGTGGTGCTCGAACTGCTCAAAACCGGGATCGACGTCCATTGTCTGCGCGATCTCACTCGCGGCGGCTTGACGAGCGTGCTCAACGAAATCTCCGAGGCAGCCAACCTGATGATCGAGGTGGAAGAGCGACTCATCCCGATTCGTGAGGATGTGAGGGCGGCGTGCGAGATCCTGGGCTTGGATGCGTTGAGTGTGGCCTGTGAAGGGCGGTTCGCGGCGTTCGTGCCGGAGCGGGACGCCGAGGCGGCGCTGCGGGTGCTTCAGGCCCACCCCAGCAGCGCCGGGGCTTGCCGCATCGGCCAGGTCAGCGAGCAAGCGGGCGCGAGGGTCCGCCTGCGCAGCACGATCGGCGCGCAACGCATCCTGGATATGTTCAGCGGGGAGCAGTTGCCCCGCATCTGCTAAGGACCGAGGCGGGGTGCCGGACCGGCCAGGGGCTAGACATCGATCACCGGGCCGCTTCCGTCTCCCCCGCCGCCATCGCGATGGCGGCGGGAGGCGGACCGATGCTCCAGCTTCATGCGCGCGTGGGAGTTACCGGTCATCAGGTTCAGCAGGGTCGAGATCAGGCTGATGACCAGCGCCCCCCAGAAAGCCCCCCAGAATCCGTCGACATAAAAGTGGGGGCGCAGGACACAGCCGATGAAATAGAGCACCAAGGCGTTAATGGCAAAGCGGAACAAGCCCAGGGTGAGGAGCAGGAGGGGCAGCGTCAACAAGAGCAGGATGGGCCGGAGCACCGCATTGAGCACCCCCAGCAGGAGCGAGGCGCACAGGAGGGCGAGCGGCCCCTCGTAATGAACGCCCCTGACGGTGTTCACCGCCACTAAGACGGCGAGCGTGTTGATGGTCCAGGTAGCAAAAAAGCGTTTCACATCGCTTGGGCCCTTGCCCGCCCCTCATTCAGCCTGAACCAGCCTCGACCTGCAAGAACGAAGTGGCTGATTCCGTACGGAGTTCGACACCCTCCAGAGCGGAAGGGACCAGGCAGAACCGGCCTGGATCGAGGGCGAGGTTCTCGCCCGCCGAAATGATGTCCAATCGCCCGGTGAGGACCCCAAGGATCCGCATCCGCCCGGCTGCCAGGGGCCAGGAAGCACCCGCAGGAGCCAGTCGAGTTTCCACGGTGAACAGGGGATCGCGAACCAATTCCCGCACCTCGATCAAGCCGTCGACGCGTGGCTGGGCCCGGACCAAGCCAGGTTCGAAGTCGTCGAAGTCAATGCTGGCCAGCGATTCGGGGAGGTGCAATGAGCGAGGCCTGCCGTCCAACCCGAGCCGGTTCCAATCGGACACGCGGTAGGTGGTGTCAGAGTTCTGCTGGATCTCGAAGACCACCAACCCCGCGCCCAGGGCATGAACGCGGCCGCTGGGGAGAAACATCGCGTCGCCAGCCCGGACCGATACTCGGTGGAAGCAGGCATCCACGGTGCCGGAGGCGAGCTTGCGTTCAAACTCGGCCCGGGTAATTCCCGGCTTCAGCCCGACAAACAGTTCCGCTCCCGGCACGGCATGAGCGATGTACCACATCTCGGTTTTTGGATCGCCACCCAAGGCCAAGGCCTTGGCGGCGGGCGGATGCACCTGCAAAGAGAGTTTCTCACGGGCATCGAGGATCTTGATGAGGAGGGGGAAACGGCCGCGCCAGGAGGGCGCGGCCCCGAGGACCTCGGCGCCGTGGCATTCCATCAGCCAACGCAAATCCTTTCCCGCCAAAGGGCCGTTAGCGATCACGCTGGCATCGCCCGGCCGATCGCTGATCTCCCAGGATTCGCCGATGGGGGCTTCCGGCGGCAACACTTTGCCGTAGGCGCGTTCCAACATCCGGCCGCCCCACACGCGCTCCTTCAGGATCGGCTCGAAGACCAAGGGGTAGAGCATCACAACAAGGGGTTGGTTAGGGGCTGGTTTCACGAGCTTCCAGCGCCAGAGAGAGCCGGAAGCAGGTCCGCCACGACCGAGAACCGCCGCAGGCCTCCGACCTCACGCCGAAGGCCTCTCATCCGGGGCTGGCAGATTCTCCTGGAAGTGGCCGAAGGCGCGGAACTTGGCGTAGCGGGCTTGGAGCCGTTCCGAGATGGACATTTTGAGCAGTTCCTCCAGATGCCGACTGAGGCAGGTCTTGAGGTTTTCCGCCGTCTGGTGGTGGTTGGTATGGGCCCCGCCGAGAGGTTCGGGGATGATCTCATCGACGAGTCCCAGTTGGAGCAGGTGCTTGGCGGTGATCTTCAGGGCCTCCGCGGCCTTGGAAGCCGCGGCGCGATCCTTCCACAATATGGCGGCACAGCCCTCCGGACTAATGACCGAGTAATAGGCGTTCTCGAGGATGAGCACGCGATCGGCCACCCCGATCCCGAGCGCGCCACCAGAACCACCTTCGCCGATCACGACCGCTATGACGGGGACCTCCAGGAGCATCATCTCGCGGAGGTTAACCGCGATGGCTTCCGCGATGTGCCGTTCCTCGGCGCCGATGCCGGGATAGGCCCCCGCCGTATCAATCAACGAAATGACGGGCAGTCCGAACTTCGCCGCTAATTTCATGAGGCGCAACGCCTTGCGATAGCCTTCCGGGTGGGCTGAACCGAAGTTGCGCAAAATGTTCTCTTTGGTGTCCCGCCCTTTCTGGGTGCCAATCACCACCACCCGGTGTGGCCCCAAACAAGCGAACCCACCGACCACCGCACGGTCGTCGGCAAACAACCGGTCTCCATGCAATTCGTTGAACCCCGTAAACGATCGTTCGAAATAATCCAGTGTAAACGGCCGCTTGGGATGCCGGGCAATCTTAATCCGATCCCAAGCGTTTAGGTTTGAAAAAATCTGCCGTTTGGTCTCCTCAATCTTCTTCTCGATCGTGGCGACCTCTTCTTCGAAGCTGACACCCAGGGCGTGCGTCTCCCGGGTCCTCTTCAACTCCTCGAGCATGCTTTGCAGCTCATCTATCGGCTTTTCGAAGTCGAGTTGATGTTTCATTGTTTTCCATCCTACCGGAAGGCGGGTCCACAATCAACGTCCAATTCGTACGCGAGAAGAGCCGGATTTGCATCCGGCTCTCGGTGGTGACGAGGCTTATACGCCTTCACCCAGGCGCTCAGAAGGGTAATGCGGCCAACTATTTGCTCGCTGTTCGAACCGCATTACAAGCAAAACCTCTATGCTAACCCTAAACGAACAGCGAAATCTCAACACCACTCTCTGCACCTAAAACATTCGACTGGCGGCCCTGCCACGGTGTTCAAAACATCATCATATTTCAAAGACCCTATTTCGCCACTCTACACGCTCATCCTCACCTGATCCAATGTTCCATCGGGAGCACGCGTCGTCAAGGGGCGCGCTGCGATTTTTTTGCGTCAGGTTTTCCTGGCGGCGGCCAGGTTATTCGAGAGGTTCTGCTTGTTTTGGAGCCCTGGAAGTTTACAATGCCCGCATGGCTCAAGGCATCCATCTCTCGCAGCGCCTGGCCCAGTCCTTGGTATTGGCGCCGCAACTGCAGCAGTCCTTGGCGCTTCTGCAAGCGCCAACGCTGGAATTGAAGGCGTTGGTGGAACAGGAACTCCAGCAAAACGTCACGCTGGAGGAAGTGCCGGCTACCGAGGCAGAGTTGAACGAAAAAGAGGAAACGGAAACCGATCGGACGACGGAACTGGCCGATCCGAGTGAACCTCCCGCCGACTTGCAAGTGGATCCCGCCACGGAAAAGCCCACCAACGAGCCGGTGGATGATTTCCAGGCGGAATTCGACCGGTTAGTCCAGGATGACCAGGAGTGGCGCGAGCACTTTTCGGCGACCAATCTGCCCGCGCGCAATTCGCCGGAGGACGAGGAACGCCGCCAGTTCATGTTCGACTCCCTGGTGACGCCAACCTCACTCCAGGAGTTTTTGCTGGAACAGCTTCGTGAGTCGACGCTTCCCGAGGCGCGGTGGCCGCTCGGCGAGACACTGATCGGGAACATCGACGAGCACGGCTACCTGAGGGCAACCCTGGATGAATTGACGCAGGCGGCGGGGGTTTCTTCCGAGCAGATGCTGGAGGTTCTGAAGGTGGTCCAAACATTCGAGCCGGCCGGGGTGGGGGCTCGCGACCTCCGGGAATGCCTCATGCTCCAACTCGAGCGGGCGGGACGGCAAGACACGTTGGAATATCGAATCATCCGCGAATTCATGGAAGCGCTCGGGAAACGCCGCATTCCGGAATTGGCCCGCGCCACCGGCCATTCCCTCGACGACGTGCAGGAAGCGCTCGAACGGATCAAAACCCTCGAATATCACCCCGGTCGGGCCTTCCTTCCCGATAACGACCAATATGTCCTGCCCGAGGTCTTCGTCCAAAAGAACGGGCAGGAGTTCGGCGTCACCACCAACAACGAGCAAATCCCTCACCTGCGCATCAGCAACACCTACAAGGACATCATGGCCCAAGGGGCGACCTCGGCCGAGGATCGCAACTACATTCGCGAGAAGATTCGCGCCGGCCGATTTCTCATCAAGAGCCTCCAACAGCGACAGCAGACCATCCTGAGCATCGCCAAGGAGATCGTGGCGCGCCAGCGGGAGTTCATGGAAAAGGGGGTGGCCTCGCTCAAACCGTTGACCATGCTGCATGTGGCCGAGGCCGTCGGGGTCCACGAGACCACGGTGAGCCGGGCAGTCTCGGGCAAGTATATCCAGACGCCCCAGGGGATCTACGAAATGAAGTATTTCTTCACCGCCGGCATCCACACCGCCAGCGGGGACGGACTTTCCAACACCAGCGTCAAGGACATGATTGACGAGATTTTCAAGAACGAAAACACGACCCAACCCCTTTCCGACCTGGACGTGGTGGCGATGCTCCGCGAAAAGGGGATCGTCATCGCCCGGCGCACGGTCGCCAAATACCGGACCGAGTTGAACATCCTGCCCTCCAATCTGCGGAAGGTGTATTAGGCCGCCGGCTGGTGGAGGTAATCGGTGATCGGTTTCAGGAAGTGGATCTTGATGAGGACGAGGATCAAGACGGTGTAAAGCAGCGAGACGCCCACATCCCGAGCCAGGTCACGCCGGCAGTATTTCCGGGGGTTTTCGGTCAGCATCTGCGCGCCGCCCTTGTGCAACAGGACAAACCCGAGGACGTTGGTCAGCCAATAGCCGATGACCACCGAGACCTCGAAGGCCGGTTTCGAGAACAGGCTTACCACCCAGGCGAAGGCCAGGGCCAGGGGCACGTTCACGAACAGGTCATTCCACCAGGACAGCGGCGAGAGCATAAACCCAACAAATGCCACCGCGCTGCCGCCTAACTTGCGTTTCAAATCCATGGTACCCGAAGCTGGTAACCGATCCGACGGCACCAGGGCAAGTTAATCCGCCTGCGTTGGCAATGGTGACTGGCGCCGCGATTAACCTCGGGCCTTCAGCGGGCGCCCCCAGGCAGGAGGACGTCCAACTCAGCCATCGAGGCGTAAGGCTTGGCAGGGTCAAAACCGCTCAAGGCAACGAGTTTCAAGTGCCGGGTTTCGACGGGTTCCAGGAACCTGACCGTTTGCAGGCCGGCGTTGGCCTTGAACGTGCCGCGGAGGATAGGTTGGCCCCAGTTCTGGCCGTCAGCGCTCACGTACACGGCGTAGTCCCGGATCCAGCCGTTTGGGTTGCCGTCCTGGCGCGGCAGGCAAGTCAGGCCGGCCAGCTTGGTCGAGCGCGGTAGTTGCACGATCAAGTGGTGCGGGAAGGCCGGCGCCGGTTCCTCCCAGGGGGTGTGCCAGAGCGTGTCGGGTTCCCCATCGATGAGGTGGGCCGCCGGGTAATCCGCCACTTGGCTGTCCGCCCGGATCTCGGCGCCGAGTGCCTGGAGTTTGCTCTTGTATTTCGGCACGAACCATCCCTCGAGCAGGCCGGCCTCGATGACCTGCGTGGGGTTGAAGGCCGCCGAACCGACGTACGCATAGAGGCTGGCGAGCAACTGACGCCCGGCGGGGTCTTTGGTCAGATGAGGCAGATCCAACCCGCACACCAGCAGTTGGCCGCCACCGGCGCGCCCTTCGAAAATCAACCCGAGCTTGTGATTGCGCGCGAAGTTGTCGATCACCCCCACCAGCGGCCGAGCCTCGGCGGGGGTTGGGTCCAGGATAAACAGGCGGGAGCGCTGCATGAGTTCATACCACTGCCAGTTGCTGTGAAGCTCGCTGGGGAACTGGGCGAGCAGCGGTTGCTGGGGGTCGCACAGCAGGCCCATGGTGTTGGGTTTCTGGCTGGGAAACCAAACCGGGCTCCAGAACACCGGCAAAAACCGGCCGCGCATGGACTCGGAGGTGTTCGCGGCGAAGGCAAAGAAAATGACCTTCCCGCCGGCCGCCAGGGCGGTTTTCGCCTGATCCCATTTTTCGCAAACCACCACGCCCGCGGGCGGTTCCGGAGCTGGGCCGGCGGGATAGACCCAGATCTCCCATTGATTGGCGAACTCGGTGCCTGCCAAGGCGAGGGTCACCGTCAGCTTGCAGGGGGCGTGGGCCTGCGCAAGCGAGGCACTGATATTCCCCAGCGCGCTGAGTTGGCCGGTCGGCGCTTTGAGCGCCGGCATCGTGCCGGCGGCCACCTCACGGTTCTGATCGTCCCGGATGCGCCACACCGGCCGCGCCTCGGGAAGGTCGGCGGGCCCGTAATGCGCCAAATCCGCCGTGGCTTGGAAGGTCTCATCCATGGAATAGGTTCGTTTGGGCAGGCGCAACAAGGGCACGGTTGGCCCGCAAAACTGTCGCCAGGCCGCCGGGGCGATAAACCCCTTCGAATCCCAGAACGGATCCAGCGGGCCGACCAAGGCCGTGCCCTGCGTCGGATAATCGTGGAGATCGAGCAGCGAAAACCCGCCATAGCCCGGGGTCCGGAGCAGCACTTCGATCTCTTCCTTGTAGAGCAGCACGGCGAAGGGGCCCGAGGCCTCGACAAACTTCGGGGCCAGATCGAGCAGGTGTTTCTGTTCCAGGTCTTTGCGAATCAGTTCGAAATTCTTGGGCGCCAACACACCGGTGTATTTCTTCATTTCCTCGAAATTCGGGTAGAACATCCATTGGCCAATCTCGTGGCCAATGATCGGGTTGGGCTCTTTGGCGACGACCTCGCGCAAATCGCGTTGGGTGCCCGGGCCACCGATGCCCCGGCCGTCCGCCGATTCGGTCCATTGCCGGTTGGCGGTGGTTTGCGCGGCCGAGGCCGAGGAGTAGAGATGGCGTGGATCCCGATCCCGGAGCATGGCCACCCAGCGGCTCAGGACGGGGCCCTTGCCTCCGTACTCGTTGCCCAGCGTCATCAAACAGAACGAAGGGTGGTTGCCGTAAGTATCCACGATGCGCTTGAACTCGGCCTCGATGAAGGCATCCCGGGCCGGGTCGGAACCGGCCTCCACGTTGGCCTGCGGCCCCTCGGCCTGGACCATGATCCCCTCCAGATCCGCCGCGGCAAAGGCCGCTTCCGGCGGACACCAGGAATGGAACCGGATGAAGTTCAAGCCGTAACTTTTCATGATCTGATAAATCCGTTGCCACCCAGCCGTGTCCGTTGGCGGATAGCCGGTCAAGGGGAATACCGAGCATTCGAGCGTGCCGCGCAGGAATACCGGACGATCGTTCAGGGCAAACTGGGTCCCGCGCGCGGTGAACTTGCGCACCCCGAAATGGACCACGCGCACTTCGTCGCCCAGTTTAACGGTGAGCTCTGTCAAGTTCGGCGTGAATTCGTCCCACAGCTTTGCGCCGGTCAAGTCCACCTCCATCTCAGCTCCCCCACCCTGCTCGCCCCAAGCCACCGCCAGGCTCTTGGCGCCCACGGTGAGGGTTCCCCGCCCCGCCTGGCCCGAGACGTTACCGATGCGCACCTTCACCTGGGCGGTCTTACGATCCGCGTCCGGATACACCTGGACGTCGTCGATCCACACGGGCAGCGTGGCGGCCAGCTCGAGGCGGCCAACGATCCCGTTCATGTTCCCTTGCGTCCCCCCGAACAGCGCCGAAACGAACTGACCCAGGTTGAGTTTGACGCTATTGTCCACACAGATCGTCAGGCGGTGTTTGCCGGGGGCCACCTGGACGCCGAAATCATAAACGTGGGGCGCGATGAGGCTGTCCTGCGTCCCGATGAACCTGCCGTCGAGCCATACCCGCGTGACCCAGCGGACGCGCTCCAGGAACAGCGTCACTCGTTTGCCCTGCCAGGCCGCGGGAATTTCGATCTCGCGCTCATAGCAGGCCGGTCCGGCGTAATCGTAAACCCGGTAGGGCCCCGCCAGGGTGGGCGTGGCCGTGTTCTTCGGGCCGAGCCCCGCCTCGTCGATCGTGCCGGGCAAGTGGATGGTTCCCGGCAACGCCGCGGCAGAAACCGCCGGATTGGTCCGGCCGATTTCAATTCGCCACTCCCCTGCCAGCGAGACCGTCTCACCACCACGGACACCCGTGGGGCCGGCGATGCCGGCCAGGACCAGGAGCACGCACTTCAGCCAGGGGGTCAAACCCGCCACCAAGCCCAATTCCATTTTATTGCTCGTCTTCATAGGCATTAACTGTTCCAGGCGCAAAACCGGAGGATTATCGCCGTGGCAGAACTCTAACAAAAACGATCACCGGGAGAACAGCTAATGTTGAGATGATCCAGCCGAACGAATTCGCCAGGGATGCCGAGCGAGCGGGTGGCAGGCGAAAGCATTTTCTCATGAATAAGCGAACTCAGGCGAGTTTAGGCGGGTTTACGGGGGGGTTGGGCCGGCCCAGAGGTGAGTTTAAGTGGTCGGGGACTGGTTGAGGGACGGGCTGAGTCAAGGCGCTTTATGGTTAGGCTTTTATTCTTTAGCTTGATTAGGTTTGATCCGGTTTGATTAGGCCGGATGGGCTCGGGGCAAATTGGGTCTGGAGGGGCGGCGCGGGGGGGGTGGGCGAGGAAGACGACGTCTTCGTTGAGGGCGTTTGGCTAAAGGACACCGGTTCTGCACCAAGTGTGTGAATGAAGGGGCCCCTAAGCCCTCCGGCTCGCCTCACTCCAGCGTATTCCGCTGCTCTTCCCGCCAGTCGCCGCGTTGTGCCGCTCACTGGCTGGCAGCACATTTCGACCGCCAGCATCAGCGCCCGGTCATCGAATCGCACTCCTTCATGGGCCTCGGGTTGAGGGGGGCAGGTTTGTGGGCGAGGCTCCGAGGGCGCGCGGCTCCGGCGGTGGCCGCCGCCGCTCGGTCTTGCCGATGGAGATTCTCCCGGAGTAAAACTCATCAAAGAGCGCAAACGCCTCCGGGTCGTATTGCTTGAGTCCCTGGGGACCGTTCTCCGGTTTGGGGCCGGTCATGTTCAGGTCGCCGTGCGTGCCGAAGTACCACATGGTCAGCTCGGCGAAGAACTCGTCCGGATTGGATCCCGCGTAGGATTTCACCCACAAGCCTTTGGCCAGCGAGCTTCGATGCTGGGCATCGAAGCGAGCACGCAGCTCGCGAGGGAGGCCGAAGTTGCGCACCTCGTGGGCGAACTCGTGCAGGCAAATGTCGCGGCCACGGTAGCGGTCCTGCTCGAGGCGGAGCAGGTTTTCTTCGCCGCAGGAGGTGAGCAAGCCACCCATGCCGCGGGTCCGTTGATCGCGCGTCATGCCGTTGTAAGTGGGCTCCCAGAGGGGCTTGCCCTTATCCTGCCGCCACTCCGGCAGGTCGGTGGTCACCTGGTCGCGTCCGATGATATGCAACTCAGCCCCGGCCCCCACCAGGTTTGAGATCACCATTGGGAGGTTGGAGAGCATCAAAGACAGTCGTCCATAGGCGGCGTGCAGCGCCTCGTCCGCGACAACCTGGTGCGCCTTGATGGGGATGCCCCGAAAGTCGAGTTGCTTGGAGAAGAAACCTTGCTCGGGAGGATCCAGGAGGACGATTTGGGGACGGGAGACGCTGGCGACAGGCGGCTCGGCAGCGAAGGTCCGCTTGGTGAGGTCAGCACTCAGGACAAAGAAAGCCACCAGGGCCGCTAGACGGAATCGATTCATCCGGGCCATGATGGGGCCTCTCGAGGCTTGCTTCAAGCGGTAGTTCCTGTATTCCAGTGGCATGACCATACGGAGACCGGATTTAATTGACCCGGCCGCGGGATTTCGCGTTGGCTGGTGGCCGCTGATGGAGAGCGCCGCTTTAACTCGATGGCAAGGCGCGCGGACGGCCCTCGGGAGGGCCCGAGTGGCGGGCCTCGCCTTGGGAGCGTTTTGCCTCACCTTGATGTGTGGCGCGGGGGCGGAGCCGGCCAACCCATCGGCACAAAACGGCCCTTCCCCCCGAATCGCGACCGCACCCGGGGCCTCCCACGCGCGTCATTATCAATTTGACCGGACCATCTCACGGGAGGTTTTGGAAAACTACCTGGCTCGCTCGATCTCGATGGAAGGGGTGTTCAATGGCCGGGGCGACCTCGAGGACGACATCCGGATGCTGCGCGGGATGGGGGCGAAGTACATTGGGCGGAGTCTGTGCCTGTGGGGCGCGGAGGCCAACTTCCTGGCCAACGTGGAACGGGCCAAGACCCAGGTGCCGAAGCTGCTGGCCGCCGATCCGGAGATGATTCTGGAAGCCTGCGTGTTTGAAATTGTGGGCACGCGGGTGGATCAGATCGCGGTGCCGGACTGGGTGTTCGCCGATATGGGCCAACCGGTGGAGAAGCGCAACTTCCGCTACGGCGACATGATCTACCCCGAGGGACAGCGCCGGGACTGGGGGCGGAACGCCTCGGTGCCGGATGAGAGCCGGACCGAAACCCAGCTTTGGTTCTATTACCAGGCGGCGGCCTACATCGACGCCGGTTTCGAGGGCATTCACTTTGGACAGGTGGAGATCATGAATCGGAACGACCCGGGCAACGTCCATTGGGACTATTTGTTGGGCCGGGTGCGCGCCTATGCCGCCAAACACGCGCGCCGGCACCTGGTGCTCTGCAACGGCCACGTTCCCAGTGGCGGCTTGATGCGCGAGGGGAAGCCGCTCCTGGACTTTAACGCCTTCCCGCTCCGCATCATGGAGGTTCCTGACGAACCGCAAGCGGCGATCCTGAAAGTCGGCTTTTCCGACGGCATTTACGGCAAGAGCAAAGGCGGCCTAACCCCCAGCGGTTGGACGTGCGAACACCTCCCCTATCTCGTGGAGATTGACAATTGGGGCGTGAGCCGCACTCCCGGCCAAGCCAAGGCCGGGGGGATATGGATCTGGGGCTATGACGAAATCACCTGGTTTGCCCACCAGAGCCAGGCCTATCGCAGCCACTGGTTGCATTACGCCTGGTCCTGGGTCCGGAAGACGGACCCCAACGGCTTCCTGCAGATGCCCGGCAGCCGCACACTGAGTTCGCCGCTGGATAAGATGCGGTGGTACTACGCCAACCAGCCCGGCCCGAAGGTTCCGGACGGACTGGACGACGAGGGCACCATCGGCGCGGTGTGGGCGGCGGACTGAGCGCGGGGCCGACTGCTAAAATATTAGCATTATTCGGTTGACCTCCGGTTTCTAAGTGCTAAAATATTCGCATATTAAGATGAATGCCGAACCCCAGCTCAGCCGCCGCGAGCGCCAGATTATGGATGTCCTCCATGCCAAAGGCCAGGCCAGTGCGGCGGACGTGCTCGCGGCCCTGCCGGATGCTCCGGGCTATTCCGCGGTCCGGACCCTGCTCCGGATCCTGGAGGAAAAGGGACATTTGAAGCATCATCGGGACGGCGCCCGTTATGTCTATGCGCCCCGCGGGTCGGCCAGGACGGCACGCCGCTCCGCCTTGGATCGGGTGGTGTCCACGTTCTTCCAGGGGTCGGTAGCGCAGACCATGGCGGCACTCCTCGAGACGGCCGATACCGAGCTTTCAGATACCGAATTGACCGAACTTCAGCAGATCATCCAAAAAGCCAAAAAGGAAGGCCGTTAAAATGAGTTCATTGACCCAGCTCGTGACCGATTCCCCGTTTGCCGCGTTGTTCCTCGATTTATTACTAAAGAGCGTAGTGATTCTGGCCGTAGCGGCCGGCGTCAGCCTGTGCTGGCGGCGAGCCGCAGCTTCGACCCGCCACCTGGTCTGGTTCCTGGCCGTGCTGGGCTTGCTCTGCCTGCCGGGGCTGGCCCACCTGCTGCCGGGCTGGCAGCGGCCGCTGTGGGCGATAGGAACGCGCGCGGACTCCTTGAATGAACTGACACTCACGCTCGACCTGGCGCCGGCCAGCGGGCTTTCGGCCGCCAGCCAGCCGACGCCGCCACTGAGGGAGGCCACCCCGGTTTCCGGGGCCGCCCAGGCCGGNGGCGGACAGGGGTTCCGGACCCATTTCCAGCGGAGCTGGGCCGCCAGCGTGATCGCCGTCTGGCTGGTGGGCGCCGTGGTGATTTTGGCATCGGCAGTGGCGGGGCGTTGGCGGCTGCGGGGTGTGCGGCAGGCGGCCCACGCCCTGGTGGCTGCCGACTGGTCCGCCCTGCTGCAAGGGCTGCGTGAGGAATTGCGGATCCGACGGCGGGTGGCGTTATTGCAATCGGACGAGGATGTGATGCCCGTCACCTGGGGTTGGTGGAAGCCGGTGATCTTGCTCCCGGCCGAGGCTGGGGGCTGGTCGGCCGAGCGCCGTCGCATCGTGCTGATGCACGAGCTGGCACACATCAAACGATGGGATTGCCTCACCCAAATGATCGGGCAGTTGGCCGCCGCGATTTATTGGTTCAATCCGCTGATCTGGTTGGCGACGCGGCGGATGTGCGTGGAACGGGAGTGCGCCTGCGACGACCTCGTCCTGAACGGCGGTTGCAAGGCCTCGGATTACGCCTTTCACCTGGTGGAACTGGCCCGGAGCTTCCGTCGGCTGCCGCAAGTGGCGGCCATAGCGATGGCCCGCTCATCGCAGCTCGGGGGGCGGGTAGCCGCCATCGTGGACGCCTCGCGGGTACGACGCACCCCGCGAGCCTGGTGGCTGGGGTGCTGGGTGGTGGCCGTGCTCGGGATGGTCGCGGCGGTGGCGGCACAAAAGCCCCAAACGGAGGCTTCGCCACTCGCCACGAAGCCCGGGGCCCGCCCCTGGTTTGACCAGCGGTTACGGGCGTTTTTTGTGGCCAAGGCCGCGCAGGCGCGCCAATTGGCGGCGAAGGAGCCGGGAGCCGTCGCGCCGGAGGTCTGGCCCTATTTCGCCGCCGGCAGCAATGGGGATTGGCAAACGGCCACCAATCTCTGGGCGGCGATGCGCGAGCGCGCCCATCAATACGGCAAGAGCACGCCCGATGCCAGGCTCGACCCGGTATGGGGTCCGATCCTGGAGACCGAGTTGGCGTGGGAGCAATTCGCGAACTGGAAAAAGAAATATGTGCTGGCCTACGGGAATGACATCATCAAGTCCATCCCCTCCGGGAGCATCTACTTCGGCGGCACCGACCCGGGGCGCGGCGTGATCACCGCCCTGTCAGCCTCGCATGCGGAGGGGAAACCCTGNTTCACCCTCACGCAGAACGCGCTCGCGGATGCCACGTATCTCGCCTACCTCCGGGCGATGTATGGTCCGACGATTTACACGCCCACGGGCGAAGATGCGAAAACGGCGTTCCAGGAATACCTGCAGGACGCCCAGCGCCGGCTGGCGGAGGGCAAACTCAAGCCGGGCGAAGACGTGCAAACCAAGGACAACCGGGTGCAGGTCAGCGGCCAGGTCGCCGTCATGAACATCAACGGACTGCTGACCAAGATCATCTTCGACCACAACCCGGANCGCGAGTTTTTCGTGGAGGAAAGTTTCCCACTCGATTGGATGTATCCCCACCTCACTCCGAATGGGCTGATTATGCGAGTCAACCGCGAGCCGCTGAGCGAACTGCCTGAGGAAACGGTGCGGAAGGACCAGGACTATTGGTCCCGCTACCTTCGCCCCATGCTCGGCGGCTGGCTCAAGGCTGACACCTCGGTGGCCGAAATCGCCGCGTTTTTGGAAAAAGTATACCTCCAGCACGACCTGCGCGGGTTCAAAGGCGACCCGGAATTCATCCAGGACGAATGGGCGCAAAAGGGGTTCTCAAAACTGCGCAGTGCCATCGGCGGTGTTTACAACTGGCGCCTGAACAACGCCAAGACCGCTGAGGAGAAGGGGCGGATGGCCAAGGCGGCCGACTTCGCCTTCCGCCAGGCCTTTGCCCTGTGTCCCTCCAGCCCCGAAGCCGTCTTCCGTTACGTCCAACTCCTGGTACAATTCAACCGCTTCGACGACGCCATCATCGTGGCCGAGACCTGTCACAAACTGGACGCCCACAACGATCCAGTGGTGGGCCTGCTGGAGAGTCTCAGAGGCATGAAGAGCCGCCAAACCAAGCGCGGGAACGCCAGCCAGGACCTCAAGGAGCCAGAGGGAGCCGGCCAACCCCGCCCCTAAGCTCGGGGTTCAGGGCCCGATTTGCACGCGGAAGAACCTTCCTCCCGAGTTCGTCTCCCCGAGGTCGGTGAAGGGAAACGGCGGGGAGGCCGCCAGATTGGTCTGCACCGGCAGCCAAACGATGGGAGGATTCAGATTCGTCGCGGCTTCCACGGTGTAGTCGGGACCGGTGTCGCCTCTGACCAGCATCGAGAAGACGCCATTGGTGACCGCCAGGCCCGTGATGGAGGGGGGCGCCGGTCGGAGCACAGTGACGACGAAGCTTTGGGTCGCGCTTTGGCTCGGGCTGCCGTTGTCGGTAACTTTGAGGGTGAAGGAGTTGGTCGAGGGCGCCTGGGCGAGGGTGGGGCGCCAGCTCAATAGGCCGGAGGCCGGGTCGATGGTGGCGTTGGCAGGCGCGGTGAGCAGCGCCCAGGTCAAGGTCTGGGCGGGGATGTCAGGATCCGTCGCGAGGTTGGTGAGGAGGAGCGTCTGTCCAGCCACGAGGGTGAGGTTGCTGAGGCCGGCGATGGCGGGGGCCTGGCTGGTGGCGACGTTATCGAACGTGGCGGTATTGGTGAGCGTATTATTGTGCGCGGTGACGGCGAGGCCCCAAAGCGAGGTCCGGTTGAAACCGGACAGGTTGGTCGTGCCGGCCTGGGTCCAGTTCACACTGTTGGTCGAGACGTAACCCGTGAAGGAGGTTCCCGAGCGGACCAACCGGACCCAATAGGGCGGGACGACGCTGGCGCCGAGGGTGGTGGTGTCGCTGGCCCCTAAGGGCGTGGCGCGCCGTTGGAAGGCCAACCCGTTGCTGGCGCTCAGGGTCATCAGGGCGTGGCGCGAGCCGGCATCGAGCGACTCGCGGATCATCACGCCCGCCTTGGCCCAAGGGTCGGTGGGGGTGATGCCCGTGACGCGGGCCGTGAGATAGCCGTCGCCGGCGCGGACCTGGTAAAGGAAGCGGAACGCGTCGCCGTTGTTCCAGATGTCCAGCCCACTGCCGGAGACGGTGTAGGAGGTGGCGTTGGTGGCGACGAAACCGGCGTTGCCCGCGTTGCCGATATCGCAGGTTTGCCAGGCTCGCGGCGACAGGGCGGCCGGCCGGTCGGTGTCGGCGGTCAATTTGACCTCATCAATGAACACGCTTTGGCCGGCGGCAGTGAGCGCGCCGGCGTCAATGCGGAAGGCGAAATTGGTGGTGAAAAACCGCGCGTCCGGGCCGGTATTGAAGCGGGTATCGGTGAAGCTGAGCCAGACATTTTGCTGCTCATCGTAAGCCCACGATTGGGCGGTGGGATAGAACTCGTCGCGGCTCAATTGTCGAATGGGCACCCAGCCGTTGGTGGTGAGGTAAGAGAGTTGGAGATTCTGCGCGTTGAGGACCCCGCTCAGTTTGTAATGGAAGCTGAGGCGGAAACTGCCGTAGGCGAGGGTACTGACGCGGGCGATCAGATTGCTCTGGCCGGCGGCGGCATAGGTGCCGACCGCGCAATTGGCGCCCGCATACGGCGCGGCCGAGGAGAGGGTCCAGCGGCTGCCGTTGGTCCAGGTTTCGGCCCAGAGGCTCTGCTTGCCGGACTCGAAATCATCGGTGAGCAGGACCACCTCGGCGTTGGTGGCGGTCACATAGCGGTAATTGAAACGCCGATCGGGCGCGCTGTCACCATCCACACCGAAGTCGGCGATGTCGTTGGTCTGAAAATTGTCCGCCCAATGGAAATCGAAGCGGATCGGATCGGCGCCAAGTCCGAGGGAGGAACGGGGGATGGCGAGCGTGAGCTGGTTGCCATTGACCCGGTAGGCGAGGTCGCTGCGGACGGTTTCCCAGGTCCAGCCGTTGGTGACGGTGGAGTTCCGGCTCAGGGTCGTGGTTGAGGCAGTGCGGGGGCCGAGGTTGACCGCGTAATCATAGCCCTCCCATCCGGTGGCGTGATTCTGGTCGGTGTCCAGGAGCAGGACCATCCAGTTGGTGCCGGTATAGCTGGTGAGGTTGGAAAGGCACTGGGCGAGGAAATAGAGATTGTTGGCGTCGCGCGCCACTTTGAGCAGGGTAAAATCGTTGCGCCCGCTGGAGTTGGCGTAAGTGCCGACCTGGGAGACCGAGGATGGGAAGCTGCGCGGGATGGTATCGTTGGGGGGATCGTAATAGGTCGGCGCGACATTGGTCCAATCGCTGAAATCACCGGCCAGATTGATGGTCCGCGGGTCGCTGGCGGGCGGCACCGGGCGAACGCCCTTGCGCAGCCGGTTCTGGCCGACCATCTGGAAATAATAATTGTCGGTGTGACCGCCCTTCATGGGCTCGAGGTCGCGGCTATATTCCTCGTTGTACTCATCCACGAAGTAATAACCGTTGACCGGGCAGCAATCGGCCAGGAGGTGGGTGTAGCAGTAGGCAGGCGCGCCAAAGGAACCGGCGATCCACTCATTCCACTGGGTGATAAAGAGGAATTGCGGATCGTATTTCAGGCCGTAGTTCATCTGCTCTCTAAAAAAGAGACCCAGGTGGGACGTGCGACCCAGCGGCAGGTGGTAACGGTCGTAATCCTGCTGCGAGTTGTTGCTATTGCTCTTGCCGAGGTTGCCGTTGGCCCACCCCCCGCAAGACACGGGCAATTCTTCGGGCAGGTCGGCGCGCGCGTCGTAGCCCCAGTTCTGAGGCGTGGGGGTGTCTGCCCACTGCCACTCATCGTGGAGGGCATTGGTGGCGACGAAGGCCCAGGAAGTGCGCCAAGTAAAGTAGTTCTGGACCGTCGGGGAAGGAACGGTGTCGCCGCTACCGCTGCCGTTAACGTAACCGAGGATNAGCGGCTTGCCCTGCCAGTAAAACCAGAGGTCGGGATATTTGCCGGGCCCGTAGAGAGTATTGTAGAGATAGGTGGCCGTCGCCCCGCTGTTTGCATGGGTCAGGAAAGTGATCTTGAGATGGATCGGGTAACCTTCGAACCGCATCTGGCGGATCATGTCGCACAAGGCGTAGAGTTGGGTGTCGTAGGCAACAGCATTGCTGTAGTCGAAGATCAGGACGTCGATCCCCGCGTGGGCGAGCAGCGCGATCTGGCGGCGCAGCACCCAGGGATCGCTCGGATCGTAATACCCGAGTTCCGGTTGGCCCCACCAGTAAGTCGCCTTGGCGGTCTGCATCACCGGGTTATCCGCCCAGGGATTGTGCGGGTCGGTAAACGGATTGGCNGCAAGGTATTGGCTGACGTCCCACCAATTGGCGGTACCGAACCCGGGGGCGTATTTGTGCCAGAGGTAGTAAAAGAGGCCGATGGGCCGGTTGGTGCGCGGGGAACCGCACTCGGCCAGGCCCGGCAGGGAACGACTCAGCGTGTCCGCAGCCACCCAGGTATCTTCCATCAAATCCACCATCGCCGCACCGGTAGTAAAACTGAGGATCGCCCCTTTCGTCAGCGCCCCGTTCGCCGCCACGCCATCCACCCGCCAGAAATAGGTCGTGTTCGGCTGCAGTCCGGCAATATTCAGCGTCAGTGCGCTCGTCCGGCCTTGGTAAATCCCGTTCGAGTTGGTGGTCGCAACGGCGACTGCATTAGAACCGGTGCCCAGGTAGGCATCGTACGCCGTCGAACCGGGCACTTCCAGCCAGCCCAGCGAGAGGGGCGCGGCCAGGTCCATCGGCACTCGCTGGCCCGCAACCGGGTTGAGCGCACCGTTCAGGATGTGGAACAGGACGTAACCGGGCAGGTTCGTGTCCACCAGCAGACTCTTGCCACCGGGGATAATCCCCGCCGCCAAGCCGGCCAAGGTGATGGAGCCTGAATACTGCAGGCCGGTATAGGTGCCCGTGCTGAAGCCACCGAGGTCGGAGAGGTTCAGGATGCCGGCGAGGAGGACGTTGCCGTTGACCTTGATGAAACCGTTGGCCGGGTTGGTGGTGGCGCCCAGCCCATAGTTGAACTGGGCACCGGCGACGGAAATCAATCCACCGCAGGTCGTCCGGCCGCTGCCGCCCGCCCCCACGGAGAGGTTGCCGCCGCTGGCCAGGGAAATCACGCCCGAGAACAGGCCCGTGCCACCGAGCGTGGATCCCGCATTCACGGTGAAGGTCGCCCCACCGTTCATGGGTCCGTTGACGATGAGCGTGCCGGCGTTGACGGAGGAGGCGCCCCCGACCGTATTGGTGCCGTTGAGGGTGAGCGTGCTGCCGCCATTCTTGTTCAGCGGATTGCCCGGAGGGGTCACGGACAGGTTGCCGTTGAGGGTGAGGTTGTTCCCGTTGGGATAAATGTCGCGCACATTCGCCCCGCCGGTGTTCAGGAGGATATTCCCGTTGATGGTCAGGTCACCCGCCGCAACGCCGGCGACGGTGGAGGCATCAATAATCCAGCGGATCGTGCGGACCTCGAAGGCGTTGGTGAGAACGCGGCTGCCCGCGGCGTTGAACCAAATCTGGCCGGCGCCGGGCGTCGCGCCCAGGATCACCGTGCCGGTGCCCAACGCCTGGTTATTGCCGACCGAGATGCGGCAGTCTGAGCCGGACAGGAGGGTTCCCCCGCTATAGGTATTCGCGCCGTTAAGCTGCAAGAAGCTCACCCCGGTCTTGGTCAATCCGCCCGTCCCGGACAGAACGGCATTGATGACCGCCGCGCTCCCGCTCCCCAGGCTCGGCACGTTGATAGTCGGGTTGCTCCCGCCGAGCGAGAGGGTGGAACTTGCGGGGGATCCGGCATTGACGATCCAGTTTGCCGCCGAGGCCGTCGCCACGTCGCTGAAACTCAGGCTGTTGGCCGCCTGGTTGCCATCCAAAGTAATCGTGGAATCCGCCGTGAGGTCGAGCGAGGAGAAATTGGCCGCGTCGGCGGTGGTGGTCGGCAACGTCCCACCGCTCCAATTCGCCTGGTTGGTCCAACTCCCCGAAGCGTTGCCGGCGGCGAGCTTCGTCCAGGAAAAGGTCGCGGCGCGACTGGAGATCAGCGAGACCAGCAGCCAGGCGGCCACCAGAACCCGCGGGGAGCGGCAGAACGATTTGGCGGCGTCATTCAGTTTCATCCCATGGCGCCTCGGCGTCGATACAACTGCCGTTTTCAGGCTTATTCCACCTGCAAGGCCTGATCCAGGAACTGGGCCAGATGATTGAGGATGGCAGTGTCGGTGACCAGCAAGGTGACGCCCGCGTCGCGAGCGACGGCCTGGAGTGCCTCGGAATTATCCTTGCTGAAACCAATGACCGGCACATGCCGGGTCGCGGCATTTTGTTTGAGCTGCTTGATGCCGTCGCAGACGTTGTCGCGAGACGAGACCAGGTCCGCGAGCACGAGCATCGGTTTGGCTTGCTCGGCGGTTTCCGCGAGCAGCGCGGGATCGGCCACTGTCTCCACCCGGTAGTTCAAGTCCTGCAGCCGGTTGACAAGCTGGCTGCCCGGCAGTAGCTTTTCGTACAGTACCAGCGCAAGCGGTTTTGTCATGATTTAAGCTTGGAACAGAAAGCGTGGAATTGCAACGCAATTTCGCCCCGGGCTTGGGCCAATGACCCGTGAAAACCCACGAGAATTGGGGATTGACTTCTATTGCGCAAACTCTTAGTTTCTAACCAGAACGGTATTTGCTGGCTCGCCAGCGCGCCAAAGTCGGAAGAGTATCATCTGCCGACTTTTTTGTTCCCCACGAGGGTGCCGTTGATGAATGTATGAACGCCGACTTTTTAGCAGTCTTGGAATTTTGGGAGCGCGAAAAGGGCATCAATCGTGATGTCCTCATCGGCGCTGTACAGGAATCATTGCTCTCGGCAGCCAAGAAGGCGGTAGGCCCCGCCCGGGAATTGCGGGTCGCGATCGACAACAAGAATGGGGATATTCGGGCCTTTGCCAAACTCGTGGTTTCGGAGAAAGTCATTTCCAAGCACGACCAACTTTCCCTGTTCGATGCCCGGCGGCTCAAGGCGGAAGCCCAGGTGAGGAAATCGAGGTGGAAGTCACCCCGGTGGGTTTTGGTCGGATCGCCGCTCAGTACGCCAAGCAGGCGCTCATGCAGCATATCCGCCGCGCGGAGAAGCAACTGATCTTCACTGAATTCAAGGACCGCATCGGGGACATCATCAGTGGGACGGTGCGCCGGTTCGACCGTTCGGATGTGATCGTTGACCTGGGAAAATATGAGGCGCTGCTGCCCAACCGGGAACGTGTGCCGACCGAGGAATACCAGTTGGGGGAACGGGTTCGCTGCTACGTGAAGGCCGTCGAACAAGGGCCGCACGGGCCCGAGATCATTTTATCCCGGTCAGATCCGCGTTTTGTCATCAAGTTGTTTCAGTTGGAGGTGTCTGAAATCACCGACAATACCATCGAGATTAAAGGGATAGCCCGTGAACCCGGGTTTCGCACCAAGCTCGCGGTGTGGACGCGAGACGACAAGGTGGATCCTGTGGGGGCGTGCGTTGGGCTCAGAGGCCAGCGGGTGAAGAACATCGTCCGCGAGCTCAACAACGAGAAAGTGGACATCATCCGGTGGGACCCGAACATCCGGAATTTCATCACGAACGCGTTGGCGCCGGCCAAGCTCAAGGCGTTCCAGATTGATGAGGGGAACCGGCGCGTGCGGATCACGGTCAGCCAGGACCAACTCTCGCTGGCCATCGGCAAGCGTGGGCAAAACGCGCGGTTGACCTCGAAGCTGACGGGTTGGCAGGTGGATATCGATGCGGAAGTGGTGGTGCTGCGTGGGTTCGAGGAAAAGCTGGCGGAGGCGGTGCAAGCGCTGGCGATCATCCCTGGCATCACGCGAGAACAAGCCGACCTGCTGGTCCATCACGGGCTGACGCGGCTCGAGGATCTGCTGCAGGCAGATGAGGCGGATTTTGCGGAAGTGCCGGAGTTGGCCGAGCATGCGGGAGCCATTATGGAAGCGGCCCGGGCTGAGGTGGCTCGGCGCACGCTCAAGGTTGGTGATAGTCCCAGTCCGGCCTGATACAAGAGGCTGGCCAAACAGAAATCAGCATGTTAGTTTTGCGCCTATGAAGGCTTTCAGGCACCAGTTGCCCGAAGAGTTAAAGAATTATGCCCGTTCGTATTTACGACATATCGAAGAAGCTCGGCTTGGAGAACAAAGAAGTTCTTTCCAAAGCCAAGGAACTGGGCATCGCCGCCGCGCGAGTTGCCTCGAGCTCACTCGATAAGATCACCGCGGAGTACCTGCTTGACCAACTTAAGCTAGATCATCCCACGCCGCCGGCTCCCGTTCCCGCACCGGAACCGCCAGCCCCGGAGCCGCCGGCCCCAACTCCCGTCGAACCCGCAGTGGCAGTGCCCACGGCCACCCCGGTCGTGCTGGCCACCACTGAGGCACCCGCCCCACCGGTTCAACCGCCGAGTCCGGTGGCCTTGGCCCCGGAGCCGTCCTTAGCCCGGGAGCCTTCCCCGGTGGTCCTCGAACTGCCACGCGAACCCGCCCCCGCCGCCCCGCCCATCGTGGTGCCGGAAGCTCCGGTGCTCAAACCTGAGCCCACGGAGATCGCGCCCTCACCGGTGACCATTGCGACCGCGCCGGTCGCGCCCGTTTCCGTGGAACCGGTCGCGCCAGTCGAGACCACACCCGCCGCCAAGCCCGAGCCCGTCCAACCGCCAGAACCGACGGAGTCATTGCAGCCACCGCTGACAGCCCTGCCAGTCCTGCCACCGGCACCGCCACCGCCCCCACCGGCGCCGCCCGTGCCCAAGGTCGGCGACAAGGTAGGCTTTATTAATCTAGCCAAAAAGCCCGCCCCGAAGGTGCCGGACAAGGTCGGCGCCGCCAAGCTTCCCGCGCGCGCGCCGGAACCACGCCGTCCGGAATACGGCAGGCGAGGCGACAACCGTGGCGGACGCCCCCCCTTCCCCGGCTCCGATTCGTCCGCACAGGGCGGCCGTGGGCAGGGTCAAGCGCGGAGTGGATCCTCCCGCACGCCCGAAGCCGCTCCGAAGATCCTGCTGCCCGCCGATGCCATCAAGATTTGCATTAAGCCGCCGATCGTGGTGCGGGATCTGGCCGACCAACTCAAACAAAAGCCGTTCAAAATCATCGCTGATCTCATCGAGTTGGGGGTCTTTGCGAATGTGAACCAGGCGATCGATGAGGCCGTGGCGGCAAAAATTTGCGCGAAATACGGTTTCCGCTTCGAAGTGGAAAAGCGCGACCGTGGCGCCGGGGTGCATGCCCCCATTCCGGTCGCGGTGGTCGATCCGAGCGACAAACCGGAGGATCTCAGCCCGCGCGCCCCGGTGGTGACCATCATGGGCCATGTCGACCATGGCAAGACCACGCTGCTGGACGTGGTGCGCAAGTCTAATGTCGCCGCCGGCGAGGCCGGTGGGATTACTCAGCACATTGGAGCCTACACCATCTCCTTCCCGCATCCTGAACGGAAGAAGGAACTCGCCCAGATCACCTTCCTCGACACGCCGGGCCATGCCGCCTTCAGTTCGATGCGCGCCCGCGGCGCCAACGTCACCGACATCGTGGTTTTGGTGGTGGCGGCCAACGATGGCGTCATGCCGCAGACCCTGGAGGCTTTGAGCCACGCCCGGGCGGCCAAAGTACCCATCATTGTCGCCGTCAACAAGATGGACCATCCCAACGCCAACGCCTTGAAGGTCCGGCAGCAATTGCAAGACAAAGGGCTGGTGCCCGACGATTGGGGTGGCGATACCATCTTCGTGGAGGTGTCCGCGCTGGCAAAAACCAATGTGGACAAGCTGATCGAGATGATCCTGCTGCAAGCGGACCTGCTCGAGCTCAAGGCCAACGCGAAACGGCTGGCCAGTGGCAATGTCATCGAATCGGGCCTCGAGCCCGGCGGCCCGACCGCCACCGTCTTGGTGCGCAAAGGCACACTCCGCGTTGGCAATGTGGTCATCTGCAGTCAGTACTATGGTCGAGTTCGGGCGCTCATCAGCGAAGAGGGCAAGCGCCTCAAGGAGGCCGGCCCCTCNGTGGCGGTCAAGGTNNTGGGCCTCAACGGCGTGCCCGAGGCGGGCTTGGAATTCAGCGTTGTCGAAGATGAGAAGGCCGCCCGTGACCTGGCCGANGAGCGCGGCTTCGCCGCNAAGACNCTGGGGCANGAATCCACTCGCGCCAANGTGACCCTCGAAAACCTNTTTGACCAACTGGCTTCCAACACCAACAAGATCCTCAAGGTGGTGGTGAAAGCCGACGCACAAGGCTCCGTCGAGGCGATCGTCGAGGCCCTGAAGAAGATTGAATCNGACAAGGTGTCGCTGGACGTCATCCATAGTGCGGTNGGCACCATCACGGAATCGGACGTGGCCCTGGCCTCGGCCTCCGACGCGGTAATTCTGGGCTTCCACACGCGGGTGGATAGCGGCGTGGCNGACCATGCCAAGCATGAAGGCGTNCAGATCAAACTTTACGCNATCATNTACGAGCTCATCGACCAGGTGAAAGAATCGATGGCNGGCCTGCTGGATCCGNTGCTCAAGGACACCACCATTGGCGTCGCTGAAGTAAGGAAGGTTTTTGATTTGTCCAAGGGCAACCCGGTGGCCGGCTGCATGGTCACCAGCGGCCGCATCGTGAAGGGCAAAGTCCGCGTCCGCCGCCGCAAGGAGGTCATTTACGAGGGTCTCACCCAATCCCTGCGCCGGTTTCAGGACGAGGTCAACGAAGTGCGTGCCGGCATGGAATGCGGCATCCGCATCGAGGGCTTCGGCGAGTTTCAGACCGGGGACAACATCGAGTGTTATATGATGGAGAAGATCGCCCAAAAACTGTGAGCCGGTTCCGTCCCGCTCCTTCGGTTTCTTTATCATGCCTTCCTTAAGAATTGAACGCGTCCGCGAGTTGTTGAAACGCGCGATAGGAGAAGTCATTCGCCGCGAGTTTCCGGTAGAGGTCGCCGGGCTCATCACGGTCAATGACGTGGACGTCGCCGGCGACCTTCAATCCGCCGTCGTCTTCATCAGCATCCTCGGGAATCCCGAGCAGCAGAAGCGGGGATTTTCGCTCCTGACGCACCACCGCAAACGGGTGCAGGGGCTGGTGGGTCGTGCGGTGGTCCTGAAATACACCCCCACCCTCAAATTCCTCATGGACGATTCCGTGCTCCGCGGCAACCGGGTGCTGTCCATTCTTGACGAACTGGCCCTGAGCAACCCGGAACCGCTGGAAGAGCCGGGCTCGGACCCAAAAACACCTTAGCGGGCACGGATGAAACCACATCCCAAAATCATCGATCGGATCATCGATGCCATCGGTGAACACCACACCTTTTGCGTGGTCGGCCATGTCCGTCCCGACGGGGATTGCGTCGGCTCACAATTGGGCCTCACCTTAGCCCTGCGCAACCAGGGGAAGGAGGTCGTGTGCTGGAACGAGGACCGGATTCCCCAGAAGTACGAGTTCATGGACCCCGACCAGGTGATTCAGCGGCCCAAGTCGGGCTGTGAATTTGACTGTGTTATCTCCACGGATGCGGCCAGCTTCGAGCGCCTCGGCAAAGTCGGTCGTTGCGTCGCTCAGCGCAAGCTCTTCATTAACATTGACCATCACGAGAGCAACACTCGCTTCGGCGACTTGAACTGGGTCTCGGCGCGTGAGCCTTCGACCGGCGAACTCATCTTCCGCCTGCTCAAGGTAGCCAAATGGGCGATTAGCAAGCCGATCGCGGATTGCCTGTTTACCGCGGTTTCGACCGACACCGGTTCGTTCCAGTATTCGACCACGCGTCCCGGAACCTACCACGTGGCGGGGGAGTTGGTCCGCCGTGGGGCCAATCTCGCGAAGATCTGCAACGAGGTGTATCAGTCCTACCCGCTCTCGCGCGCCAAACTGTTGCGGCATGTGTACAGCCATTTCCACCTGGCACATCAGAACCAGATCGCTTATTTCTGGCTCAAGCAGGCCGACTTCACCCGCACGGGTGCGGACAGCAGCGACGCCGAGGGACTCATCGACCATATCCGCGCCATCGCCCCGGTCGTCGTGGCCTGCGTCTTCGAGGAACTCACTCCGGAACTCACCCGCATCAGCCTGCGCTCCAAGAATAACGACATTAACGTCAACGAGATCGCGGCGCAGTTTGGGGGCGGAGGACACCCCGCGGCCGCGGGAGCCCGGGTAGCCGGGAGTCCCCTCTCGACTCAACGCCGCGTCATCGCCGCCGTTAAACGCGCCCTCAACTCACACTAGGCCCATGCTCCAGGAATTCTCCGCCCTTGACGGCGCTCTGCTCATCGACAAACCGGCGGGCCCGACCTCCCACGACGTGGTCGATGCCATCCGCCGCCATTTTCGCATCAAGAAGGTCGGCCACTGCGGCACCCTGGATCCCAACGCCACCGGCCTGCTGATTATCGTGCTGGGGCGCGGCACCAAGTTGTCCGAGCGGCTCATGTCCGATGACAAGGTCTATGAGGGCACGATCAAATTCGGGGAAACCACCAACAGCTATGACGCCGACGGAGACCTGGTCGCCTCCTTGCCGGTGATGCCCATGACGGTGGAACAACTCAACGAGAGCGGAGCGGAATTCGTGGGGGACATCATGCAGACGCCGCCGATGGTCTCGGCGGTGAAGCTAGGCGGGGTGCCGCTCTATAAGCTCGCCCGCAAAGGCCTTGAGGTCGAGCGCGAGGCCCGGTTGGTGCATGTTTACAGTTTCCGTTTCAGCGCCTACCAGGAGCCGCTCGCCCAATTCCGCCTTGCCTGCACCAAGGGCACCTACGTCCGCAGCATCGCGCACGAACTGGGGCAAAAACTGGGTTGCGGCGCGCATCTGGCCACCCTCCGCCGAGTCACCTCGGGCAAGTTCGATGTCTCGCAAGCCATGCCGCTGGCCGAAGCGCTCAAGCTCAATGAGAGAGAGCTCGAACCCCATGTCCTCCCGTTCCTGAAGTTGGCCCGCGCTTGAACCGATGCGCCTGATTCACGCTGCCGCGGAACTCCAACCGGCGGGCCGTCCGGTCTGCCTAGCGATCGGGTTCTTTGACGGCGTCCACATCGGCCATCAACAAGTCATCCGGCAGACCCTGGCGGAGGCTCGGGCCATGGACGCCCTGGCCCTGGTGGTCACTTTTGACCGCCACCCCAACTCCGTCGTCGCGCCCCACCGGGTCCCGCCCCTGCTCTATTCCCTGTCCCAGAAACTGCGGCACATCGGCGCGCTTGGCGCCGATGCCCTGCTCTTGATTCACTTCGATCAAACCTTGAGCCTCCAGACGGGAGAGGAGTTTATTCGCGGCCTGGCTCACGATCTGGGCACCATCCGCAGTCTGTGCGTGGGGGCCTCCTTCACCTTCGGTCACCGGCGCGGCGGGAACCTGGCCCTGTTGGAGCGTTTAGGAACGGAACTTCGCTTCACCGCCCACGGCCTGCACGCCGTGTCGTGGGGCGGCACTCCGGTCAGCAGCACCCGCATCCGTGACCAGGTGGCCGCAGGCAACCTGGCCGACGCGAGTCGGATGCTCGGCCGCCCCTACTCGCTGGCAGGCATCGTGACCCGGGGCGACCAACTGGGACGCCAACTCGGTTTTCCTACCGCCAACCTCGATCCCGCCGGCATCCTTCTCCCACCCCACGGCGTCTATGCGGTCCGCGCCTGCCTCGACGGGGCGTTTTGCCCCGCGGTGCTGAACATTGGCCACCGCCCGACCCTCGGCCACAGCGCGCCCCAGCTCCGCATCGAAGCCCATCTCCTGGACTTTGAGCGAGACCTCTATGGCGTCGAACTCGAATTGGTGTTCGTGGAAAAACTGCGTGAGGAGCAGCGCTTTGGATCGCTGGATGAACTCCGCCACCAGATCGTGACGGATGTGACCGTCGCCCGCGCCATCCTGGCGAAGGAAAGCGGCCAACGGCGCGAGGACGTTTGACAGCGCCCCAGTCCGCGCTACTCTTAAACCATCGAATGCCAGCGAACACGAGCCTCCCCAAGCGGGGAGTGTTTCAGCCTGGGCGTCCGCAGCAGAAGGCGACCGGGGCAGGGTCGAGGGGAAGCCAGGCGCGCTGCCGTTCGCCGTTTTTATGAAGCGAATCCTGATTGTGGACGACGATGAGGCGCTCCGCCTGCTGATGTGCCAGGTGCTGGTCCGAGCCGGCTATGAGGTGCAAGCCGCTGAGAGTGGGGCCGTCGCGCTCAAACTTTTCCGTCAACAACCCGCCGACCTGGTCATCACCGACATTATCATGCCGGAAATGGAAGGTTTGGAGACGATCATAGAATTCCTCAAGCAGCGGCCGAAGCTCAAGATTCTCGCGATCTCGGGCGGGGGCCGGTTTGGGGCCGAGGATTACCTGCCGATCGCCGGGGCGTTGGGGGCTGCGCTCACGTTGGCCAAGCCTTTCAGCCTCGAGGAACTCGAAAACGCGGTTCGTAGTCTGCTCGGGTAACACCGGAGGAGACGGACACCCCGCCGACTTGGGAATCGGCGACACGGCCGGTTCGCTGTGGGGCGCTTTGGCCGAGCCTTCTCCCTTGACTCCACATTCCCAGCCTTTCAGAATTCAAACCGGGTATTCTTTGGAAAGATGACGGTCCACTAAAGAACTATGGCTAAAGCAAAGGCGAGCGATTCGCGCAGTTCCCCCGACTCCTCGGTGCCAGCGTCGGCTGCACCCGTCGCTCCTCGGGCAGCCGGGTGTGCCCGGGTGGGTGCCTCATCCGGCGGGAGCTCTGCCCCTCGGGAAAATCGGAAGCGGGACGAACCGGAAGCAAAGCCACTCGGCACCGCCCCCCCTACGCGGCCGGCATGCGAAATCGCGTTCAAAATTCGGGAATTGGTTCACCTGGCCCGGGAACAAGGCTGCCTGACCTACAGCGATATCCAGGAAACCCTCCAGGAGTCCGCCATCACCCCGGAAGACCTGGATCAGATCTATTTTCAGTTGCGCGGCTTGGAGGTCGACATCGTGGATCAGTCCGAGGTGGACGGGAACAAGCGTCCCGAGTTGGAGGAGGACGACGATCAGGCGCGGTTGGATATCCTCGACGACCCGGTGCGCCTGTATTTCAAGCAGATGGGACGGGTGCCGTTGCTCAGCCGCCAAGGGGAGGTCGAGGTCTCCCAGCGCATCGAGGAGGCCGAGTCGGGCTTGCGCCAAATGGTATATGGCCTGGGTTTCGCCGCCAAAGAGCACCTCGCCCTGGCGGCGAAGCTGCTGGCTGAACCGCCGCAGGAACGGTTCGATCGCGTGGTCACCGAGAACCAGGCTGACGACCGGGAAGTCTACCTGCGATCCCTCCGGAAGTTGGTCCTGACGGTGAGTGCTCTGGACGCCGAAGCCGATCGCGCGTTCGCTCGCAGTGTCACGTCCACCAACCCCTCCGAGCGCGACGAACTCCTGGCGAGTTGCCGGGCGCTCGGCCAGAAACTCCAGCGGCAATTCCCTAAGTTCTGCTTCCGGCAAAAGGTGGTGGAGGAAATAGCCTTGGTGGCGGAGAGTGTACATCAAGAACTCCAGGCCAGGTCGCGTGCCCTCCGTGACGGCTCACTTCCTGGTCCGGCGCCGGCGGAAATCCAGCGCGTCCAAGCGCTCGAACGGTTCGTCCGGATGCCCAGCCCGGACTTCCTACGCGCCTACGCCCAACTCAAACACTGCGCCGCCGACGCCTTGGCGGCCAAGACCCAGATGGTCGAGGCAAACCTCCGCCTGGTCATCTCTATCGCCAAGAAATATGCCAATCGCGGCCTCTCTTTCCTGGATCTCATCCAGGAAGGGAACGTTGGTCTCATGAGGGCGGTCGAGAAATTCGAATACCGCCGCGGTTTCAAGTTCTCCACCTACGCCACCTGGTGGATTCGCCAGGCGATCACCCGCGCCATCGGCGACCAGGCTCGCACGATCCGCATCCCGGTCCACATGATCGATATCCTCAACCAACTGGCGCGCGCCCAAAAGCGGCTGCTGCAGGATCTCGACCGCGAGCCCACGGCCGAGGAACTGGCCGAGGACCTCCAGATGCCGGTCGAACGAGTGGGCTCGCTGCTCCGGATGGGCCAGCAACCCTTGTCCCTCCAATCCCCGATGGGTGACGATGACGAAGCCAGCCTGGGTGACTTTGTCGAAGACAAGTCCACGGACAGCCCGGTAGACGCCACTGGCTTCAACCTCCTGCGGGACAAACTCACCGGGGTGCTTTCCAGCCTGAGCGCGCGTGAACGCCAGGTGCTGGAACTGCGCTTCGGCCTCGGGGACGGAGCCTCTCGGACCTTGGAGGAGGTGGGGCGGCAGTTCCGGGTCACCCGCGAGCGCGTCCGTCAAATCGAGGCCAAAGCCCTCCGCAAAATGCGGCATCCCACCCGCATCCGCCAACTCCACGGCTTTATCGAAATCCGTCCCGGCCAAACCCCTTAGGTCTAAAGACCTCCTGAAAGCCCCCGCGACTTCGTTCTCCGGTGTCACGGTCGACGCCCCAGCGCAGCACCGTGGGTGTCACGCCGCCCATCCGGCACCCCAGTTCCCTATTCCCGCTGCCGCTTTCCTTCCGTGTAAAAAATAAATATCGATCTTTTTTCAATAAAAGATTGACAAGAAATCCCATTTTGTTAGGGTGGCCCTATACCGTACCCCGCCCGTGTGGTTACAACGTGAAAATGGGGCGGGGGGAACCTTAGGGAACAGAGCGTGAAATGGGTGAAACAAGGCCCGCCGGGAAGGGCAAAAAGGGAATCAGTTCTGACCTCCGACTGCGTCGAGTCGGAGGTGGGAGTTCGAGGATGTGA
>TBL_comb47_HYPODRAFT_10000938_pt1 | contig 38425 bp, 42 predicted proteins | sample TroBogypolimnion_40_FD_10682 | JGI IMG/M metagenome (IMG submission 10682)
ATTTGGATTTTTTTGTTGTTTGCTTGCTGACTGATCTACCATAGATGGTTTTCTCACGGATAGATTCAGGCAATCCCTGAACAAAGATTTTCAGACGAAGTGAATTGTTGGGATCAAGCAAGGCAACAAGATGACTGAACTCCTCACCTATTGCGGCTAGCTTTGTTGCTTCCATGTACGTGTGTCTTTGTAGTTGGTCGTATTGATTATACATCTCGCTTGCCATGCTTATCACAAATGATAATGATCTGCACGCATGAATAAAATTAAAGCTCCTACGAAGATGGTAGAGAATGCCATCAAGTTTGCAGAGGAGGTGAGAGCTAAAGCAGACTCCGACGAGAACATGGGCATCCTGTACGCCGCAGAACACATCCTAGCAGATGGAGTAGAGAATCCACCGGACGGAATCACACTCACGGAGAATGCGGCAAAATCAATCGTTCAGCAATTCGTTCAACACTTGCTTGAGAAGGATCACTTTGAAGCGGCGGCAACAATTCTATGGGGAAGTGATGTTTACGATTGGCGTCCGAAGTCGAGCAGGGACACATGGAGATGTCTTTTTAATTACGACAAGGTTCTTGTTCAGGGAGCAGGTGCTATGGGTAAGTCATTTGGTGCGGCGGCATGGTTCTACCTAGATTGGTACAGAGATCCATTCTACACAAATATCAAGGTGATTTCTTTGACGAGGGAACACGCAGAGAGAAACATTTTTGCCAGCATCAAGAATTTCCACAGGACTGCTCTAGTCAAACCTCAATGGGATAGAACAGACGAGTTGGTGACGAGCATCCAAGCTAATAGCGACAACAAGCAAGGAATTCACTTGGTTGCAATTCCCAAGGGTGAGTCAGGACATGGAACACTTCGTGGATTCCACCCTACTCCAAGATTTGGTGCGGCTAACAAAAAGTGGGGAAGGTTGTCTCGCACACATGTGATCTTGGATGAGGCAGAAGAAGTTCCTGCCGGCGTATGGGAAGGTATCAACAACATTATTTCCACAACGGATAGCGATGGACACAAGGGACACATTAAAATATTCGGAGCATCAAACCCTAAAGATAGGACGAGTGACTTTGGTCAGAGGTGTGAACCAATAGATGGATGGGGATCAATTGACTGCGAGGAAGATTTTGAATGGGAGAGCAGGGAAGGATTCCATGTGTTGAGACTAGATGCGGCACAATGTGAGAATGTGGTAGAGAAGAAAGTGGTCTATGCAGGGTTGCAGACCTACCAAGGATTCATGGGATACATGAGTAGAGGTAGGACAGCAGAAGCTATGACGATGGCACGAGGTTGGTTTCCAGAGGAGGGACAGGCAATGGGAATCATCACTCCTACAATGATGGACAATGCATTGGGTAATGTGAGGTTCATCGGTCCTGTTGTGGCACTGGCGGCATTTGACTTGGCATTGGAGGGTAATGATCAGGTGATGTGTTCATATGGAAGATTTGGATTGTCTGATGGGTGGACACCACAATCAGGTCAGTTCATAGAATTCAAGTCACCAAGAATTGTGCTACAATTAGATTCACAAATTCCATTTCCCAAGAAGGCAACGCTTGAGCAGACACAGGCAATCATCAAGTTTGCTAGGCAGATGAGAATTTCACCAAATTGGTTATGTGTTGATAGAACAGGTAATGGATCAGGCATTCATGATTCACTCTGCACTTTGTTTGGCACAGAGGTGTTGGGAGTCAATTACTCATGGGCGGCAACAGACACGCACATCCTTGGAGATGATTCACAACTGGCAAGTGAACTATATAACGGAGTTGTTACAGAACTTCTGTTTGGATTGAGCAAGTATCTTGAGTTTGAGTATTTGAAAATTTCACCATCATTTAGAAATGAGGATCTTATCAGGCAAGCTACTGCAAGAAGATACAAGCAGAAGGGAAAAGGCATGGTGCGAGTTGAGAGCAAGCAGGATTACTGCAAGAGGACAAGGAGCAAATCACCAGATGCCTTGGATTCTCTTTCATTGCTTGTGTTCCTGATGCGTCAAAGGGGTGGAGCAAATGCAACGATGACAGAACCTAAAGCACAACCTCATGCAGAGGACAGGTTGAAGAGCATTGTTGACAACATGGAGTTTGTTGACTTCTCTGAATAGTAATGAACGAGAAACATAAATGTCCATCATGTGGAACTGAATGCAAGCCACATCAGTGCAAAAAGTGTCAAGAAAATGCGGTTTTAATCTACAAACGCATGAATAAAATTAGACTCTGACCTCATTATAGAATCGTATTTACTCTGTAAAATATGCTATAATGGGTAAAAAAATTTCATATTACCCTTTGGTGTAATGGTAACACATCTCCCTTTGGAGGAGAGATTCATGGTTCGAGTCCATGAGGGGTAGCCAATTATAGGGAGTTTAGGAAGTTTAGGGACTTTACAAAGGCTTGACAGATATTGATAAATGAATAGGATTTGTAATCTCGTGGGGATCTTCGGTGAACCACTGCTCTAATTGATCTGAAAAGAATCGGTTGGACGCTAATAATCGGGGAGGCATTGAGGGGTTTACAGGGGTTATCCCAGTGAGTAGCGACCTGAACCTCCTCCGATTTTTTATACCATTCAGCAATGGTAAATGTCATCTACCACTTTTGTGTAGTGATGCACTCTACATAGAGCGAGTGTAGTGATCATGCTACATATATCAAAATTGTGTAGCAGATCGTAGACATCTGTAAAATGTTGATGATCGCAGACACCTGATTATTCACCGCATTATACCTGATTGGGTATGATTCATGAGTTATAAATCACAATTATCACCGCAAGGGTATATTGTAAATGTTTTAGTAGTTGAACATAAATAATACTTGCCAACTTTATTTCTCCATCTACAAATCAAACATTCATGAATACCTCTACATCAATAGACGAAAAAGAAATCGTTTATCAATGTCGACCATTTAACACAATCAGTGGATGGTGGGCATATTACAAAGATGAAATAATTGCACTCGCAGTAGATCCAAATTTGGAAAGAGCAAGGATTTTATGTAAAGAAAAAGCATTGAAATGGATTAAAGAACAAAAATGAAAAAACAAAATATCCACAACATTGAGAACATCTCAATAGAAAAACTCATACCATACGCACGCAACAGCAGGACACATAGCGAAGCTCAAGTTGCACAGATAGCCGCAAGCATCCGAGAGTTTGGTTTTACTAACCCTGTGTTAATAGGAAACGACAACGACATCATTGCAGGTCATGGACGAGTTCTTGCTTCACGCAAACTAGACCTAAAAGAAATCCCTTGCATCCGGTTGTCACATCTGACAGATACGCAGAAAAAAGCGTATATCATCGCAGATAACCGACTAGCATTGAACGCAGGGTGGGATGACGAGATGCTAAAATTAGAGTTGCAGGATCTTATGCATCAAGGCGTCAATACAGAGGTATTGGGTTTTAGCGAGGAAGAGATTGCATACATGACGAGTGACGGAAGCGAATCGGAAACGCTTACATCAGAAGAGACATCACGCACTCCAAAGGACAACGCAGAATCCGTAAAAGAGGCAGATTCAAGACAGATCATCTTTGTTTACTCGCAGACAGAATATAACAAGGTGATAGAAGCAATGGAACAATACGCAGAAGCAAATCAACTCGCTAACAATTCAGAAGTGTTGAGTCACTTGATGAACAATGAAGAACATGAAAATACAGAAATCTAAAACAGCACATCTAGTTCCTTACGCAAGGAATTCACGCACACATAGTGAGAGTCAGGTAGCGCAAATAGCAGGAAGCATCAAAGAGTTCGGATTTACAAATCCAGTTCTTATTGATGATTTCAATACGATTATAGCAGGACATGGCAGAGTTCTTGCGGCGCAGATGCTTGGACTTGAAGAGATCCCGACGATCGTTTTGGAAAACTTGACGGAGACACAACGCAAAGCGTATGTGATAGCCGACAACAAGATTGCTCTTAACGCAGGGTGGGACGAAGAGATGTTGAAATTGGAACTTCAAGATTTGAGTGAAGCAAAATACGATTTCAAACTTCTTGGCTTTAGCGAAGCAGAATTTGAAATTTATTCCAAGCAACCAGACGAACCGGAAGAGACAGACATTCCGACAGAAGATAGCAATATTCGGCAAATCATCGTCAATTATCCGCTAGAAGAATACGCAGAGATTATTGAGAAGATGTCGAACTACGCAGAAAAATTTGCGCTTTCAAACAACACAGAAGTATTAAATCATCTACTGGAAAGCAACGGATATGAAATCAATCAACGCCAAGAAGCGTGAAATAAACATTAAGGAGTTCCGTCATCGGAGAGCAGAGGAGAAGGATTTCTCCACGCTAATTGATGAGGATACTTGCGTTTACATTGACGGAAAGTTGGCGATCGTTTATGTGGCGGCAGTCGAAGAGGATATGTCCTCGTTCTACACAGCATTAGAGAGCATCCGGTATGATAAGTCTACACGCACAAGCGGTCTGGTGACTACGAGCAGAATATTTGGGTACGCTCACGCAATGTCATAAGAAATGCGCCTTGCAGAGCATCCTCGCTTGCTGGCGATGCACCGGAGCATCATGATGCAATCGTGCGTGCCGCCGCAATCGCAGGGAAGTATTACCACAAATACAATCCCGAACTGGCAACACTTCACCAACAACTAACGGACGAAAAGGTTCTCGGCAACTATAAACTAGGTAAAACGATGTTCACGAGTGGGATTATCAATGACAATAATCCGTTGCTGTACCATTTTGACGCAGGTAACTACAAAGGAGTTTATTCAGCAATGTTCGGATTCAAGAAAGGCATCGAAGGAGGATTCTTGTCGGTTCCGGAAATTGATCTAGGATTCAAGATAGGAAACAAGTCACTTACACTTTTTGACGGACAGGGATTGATTCACGGAGTTACGCCGATCAAGAAAACACATCCAGACGCAAAGAGATATACGATTGTTTATTACTCGCTACAACAAATGTGGAATTGCAAAACTCCGGGTACGGAGCTAGAGATATTAAGAGAGAGGCGGACATCTTTAGAAAGAAGGCGTGCAACAGAGGTAAAATCAAAAAAATAAATTGTGATCGAAATACAAGAAATTGGTCGGTGGTGTGAAAAAAACAATTTTGGTTTTGAAGATAAAAATCTTGTATATGGATGCGATTTTAGAAAACCAATTTTCAGAAGAGAAGTATTCCTAAGATTTTACGAATTTCATTCAAAATACAAATCACATCCTGGAGCAGTTTATATCGCATTTCCTTGGTTATCAACACATTACACAATGTCAGTTGAAGATAAATTATGGTTGGCATTTATCAATGGATGTTCACAAAACATTGTAACATCAACAATCATATACAAACATTTTCCAAGTCTAAAAAACTTAAATATGTTCAAGTTGGAAAAATGGTGGAATCAAAATCACATGAAATTCAAAGCAGGATCTGGTTGGGATGCAGACAGGAAGTATTTCAAAATAGGAAATAATGGATTTCCAAACTGCGTTGCGACATACCAAAAAATCGTAAGCAAATGGGGGAGTCAGGAAAATCTATTTAACGAACTTTGCAAAACAAACAATCCGCACACGAACTTTGAAAGGACATGGAAGTTCGCAAGAAGTAATTTTATCACATTCGGAAGGTTGTCAACATTTTCATATCTTGAGTTTTTGAGAATCAATGGAATGAACATTGATTGTAATAGTTTATTTCTTGATGATATAGATGGAAGTAGATCACACAGAAATGGTTTGTGTAAAGTATTGGGAAGAGATGATTTAGATTGGTGGAAACAAGATCTAAAATACCAACCAAAGACTATAAAGTGGTTAAAAAATGAAGCGGAGTCTTTATTTGATGAAGCCAAAACAAGAATACCACATCAAGATTTAAGCCTATTCACATTAGAAAGCACGCTTTGCTGTTATAAGTCATGGCATAGACCAAATCGGAGATACCCCAATGTATACATGGATATGTTCCACGATCGCATTAAATATGCAGAAAAAGAATGGAATGAACCTTTAGATGATTTCTGGAAAATGCGACGAGATTCACTGCCAATTCATTTGCGATTGGAAAACAACAAAAAAGATGTTGGAGTTGCTCCGGAAAAACAAAATCACTATCTAAAAACAGGACAAGTAATCATGATGCATAAAGATTGGCCTTGTTTTTACAACGATTACAACAAAAGCAAAACACTATGAAAGTGATAGCAATAGGAGGAGAACCAGCAAGTGGTAAAACCACTCTGATGAAAAAAATTATTAGTTATATTAAGCCAGAACCACAATACAATGCTGTCAAAATGGTTCCCTACTTAAAAAAAGACAATGTATACATACTTGGAAAATACGAAGAAGGAGTATTGTTTGCAGGAACAGATAAAATGTCTATGGCGGTTCAACCAGTAGCAATAAATTTTCTTTCTACAATCTCAACAAACTCAATCATACTTTTTGAAGGTGATCGCTTATTTACGGAATCATTCTTGAAAGACTGCGCCAAAAAATACTTCACAAAAATAATTTACTTGTCTACAAAAAACCAAGTAAGAACAGATAGGTACAACCAAAGAGGTAGCAATCAAAACAAAACATGGTTAGCAGGAAGGCAAAGCAAAATAAAAAACATCATCACCGATCCTATATTAAAAAATAATGTTTTCAAATTCCAGAACAACACTCTGGAAGAACAAAAAATTGCATTTGATTTTATAATTGGATTGATAACACCAAAATAAACATATGGCACGACCAATAATCGGAATGATTCCACCTAACGGATGGCATTACTTTCAGAGTGATGTTCGTCTTACAGGATACGACTACAATAGCTTAAAAAGAGCAGTCGAAAACTACCGAGCAGAGAATAATCTGCCTAGCGGAGATGTAGAGACTGATCTGAACGACTATATTTGCTCTAATTGGCCTAACTATTGCCATGGAGTTGACATGGTAACGATTACATCAGTCAATCCTTCTACTCCAGCAACTGACCTGCTCAACGACATCACAACATGGGCAAAGAATTTATTGGAATCAAAGAAGATAATTAATTATGTGACTGATGATGTTGCACTGAATAGGACAAAGGTTTGCTTGGATTGCAAACACAACGCAAACTGGCGTAGCGGATGTTCATCTTGTGTGATTTCAACCGAGAGATTGTGTGCTTCTGTGCGTCAGGCTAGAGATAACAAGCAGAGTCCAGTTTTGGGTGGATGTGCCATGATGAGACATGATAATAGGACAGCAGTATTCCTTGAAAAAGAAATGCTCGCAAAATCTGCCAATTTACCTCATAACTGCTGGTTGAATCTTTAATTATGGCTAATCTTAAACCTCTGCCTCCAAAAATGATTGAGCGTTTTGCTGATAAAGCACCACGCATAGCAGATCCGCATAGCAAACCTCGCATTCTTGGACTAGATGTTGTTAATCCAACAAATGCCACGCTGGATACTGTAAATAAAGATACTCTTCAGGTAAGGAGAACATTCAAGGATGCAACACAGGCACATGCCGCATATCGCAGACTGAAGCAGGAAAATGTCGAGAGGAATAGGAAGAACCAATTGATCCAAAAAAAGCTAAACAACGAACCTCCATATCAGGCAAAAAAGTTGGAGAGCATGGGTCAGAACTGGAGAAGCAATCGTCCTACTGGATTCCTCTCGACAATAGTAAGTCGCATTCAACCTCCATTCAGGCAGGTAATTGAGCAAGCGGCAACCCTGACATTTGCAAAATATCCAATCGAATCAATAGATGCAGAGAACAAAACAAAGATTTTCCGTGAAGAAATAACTAAATGCATCCGTGGATGGAAAGGTCACGATGATCTTGTTGCACAGACAACTCACGAGAATACAACATTTGGATTCTGCGGATGGGCATGGGATGACCTGCGTGATTGGAAGCCAGAATTCTTGAGGCAGGATTACACATTCTTCTCAATCGAAACTCCGCAGGATACAAATGCAACTCCAATCTGGGGACGCAAGCGTAGGTATCAGATTTCAGAACTTCTACCTATCCTAGAATCACCGGAGTTGTCTGCCATGGCAGGATGGAATATCAACAACTTGGTAAAATCCATCAATGCGGCAATCCCTGCTGGCAGAACACTTGACGCTGACGAGGACGCACGAAGGTACGAAGATTGGATTAGGGAAGGAAGCTACGGAGCATCATACGAGAACGATGCAAAGTATGTTGAGCTAGGAGAGTTGTTAATCAAAGAACCTCACGGAAAAATTAGCCGATTCCTTTTCGATGATAAATCCGGTGAGGAAATTTGCACGCAGGTGGATCGCTACAACAACATGAGCGAGTGCCTTGCGCTGTTTTCCGTAGAAGTAGGTAGTGGTAGTTTGATGTCTAGCCGAGGTGCTGGTCGTGATCTTTACAACACGCATGTTGCCATAGACAAGGCTCGTAATTTAATCGTAGATAACACTTATCTCAAAGGATTACTTCTTCTCAAGAAAAGTCCCAACGCAAAAATTGGTGTCCCTCCTCTAACTGTTCATCATCCAATTGCCTATGTATCTGAAGGATATGAAGTGATCCCACAGAATATGCCAGCCGATACGGATGATTTCCTAAAGCTGGATCAGTTCATTAGTAATCTTGCAGAGATTCAAGTCGGAACTTTTCTTCCGGGCGCACCTATAGAATCCGGTGGCAAAAAGACAGCATCAGAAGTCAACCGAGTTGCAGCTATTGAGAACCAACTTCGTGAAGGTATTCTCTCTCGTTGGAGTCGCCAGTATAGCAGGGCGGTCGAGCGTATGCAGAGAGGAATCTGCCATCCCGAACACATTAAGTATGCAGGAGAATTAAAATCCAAGCTAGACGAAGCTAGGAAAACAGAACCTAACGCAGTATGGGCAAGACGAGAAGTGGTCGATGCTTTCGATCGTAGCATGATGGATTTGCCTCCGTTCATGATTCCTTTTGAAGTTCCGGAACACTTGGATGAAGATGCTATCAACTGCGTATTCAACATGCTAGAGCGCAACCTGCCTCCTAGCGACATCCTTTTAATGGCATACTCACCAGCCGCCGAGCTCCTCCAAGATACAACGCCACAGGACACAATGGTGCTTGATTCTCTCATCCAGCGTTATACTGGAAACCCGAATGTAAATCAGGATGAGTTACTTAAACTGGATTGGAGCAGGAAGATGGGAGAGACTGTCGCTAACTCTGTAATTCTTCCTAAAGATCAAGTTGAGGCGATTGCAATCGAGGCAACAAGACAGCAAGTAATTGAGCTTCAGTCAATTATAGCTGGTCAGGATGTTCCAGTATCACCAAGGGACAATGACATGGTTCACCTTGACACAATGATGCAGAAACTGGTTCCAGTTGTAATGCACATACCAGAAGGAGGATTGCCACCAGAAGGCGTTGCTCCTCTTGCACAGGCAATGAAGCATTTCTCCGAACACATGAGTGCCGCAGAAGCAAAGGGAGCAAATCCTGCCGCATTGAAAAAATACAAAGATGCTTTCAAAATGGCAACGCAACACCTAATGAAAGGTCACGGAACACCTCCTCCACCGGAAGTTTCTCCTGCTGCCGCAATGCAAGGTCACCACAAACCTCATCATGCCGCAGGGATGCACCGACCACCAGTAGCACAGCAAAAACTCAACGAACAAAACTATTCATCACAAAATCCTAGCCAAAGCGGAGTAATAAATGCTATTAGTAATCCACCTAGACCTCCAACTGCCGCATAATTATGGGATCATCACCTACACCAGAAATCAACTCTCCTCTAACTCCTGAACAGGAGGCACAGCAAGAAGCTACTTATTCTAGGCTAGAAAAACAGGGAATGAGTGATCAAGGTATTGTTTCTCCAGAAGAACTGAATAAAGAACTATTAAGTCTTGGATCTGATATTAAAAAAGGTTTCCAAAAGAAAGTTATAGATCCACTGATGGGTAAATCCCCAAGTGCTAGCCAAGCAGGAACTGCTCGTGAAGCAACTACTGGTGAATTTAAGGGAGTATCTCAAACAAAAGCTCCTACGAAAAGTTTAATTAACACATCGGCTGAAGAAGCGATGGCAATGGGATTGCAGTAATTATGGGTGGGTATAATCCAAATGCTCCTAGTGAATTTAATCGCCTAAATGTTACTCCTAGAGGTGGTCAGGGAGTAAACATTGAAGCCACTCCTGCGTTTGCGTTTGGTAATACTCAACAACAACAGAACAACCAAGGAGTAAATAAGTTTGCATCTTCATTGGGCGGTTACCTCGGCCAACAATCTAATTATACTCCCAATCAGAACACTTCAGATCCTCTGAATACATCTGTTGGAGGATATTCTTCTTTGAGTCAGGCACAGCAAGCCGCACCTTACGCATCTGGATATATTCAAGATCCACAATACGGATATATTCCAGTTGCGGCTCCAGTTGGAAACACCAATACCTAGTCATGGGTGGGGCGAATTCCCAACAGAATACGCAAATCCCATCGGTAACACCAAATGTTATCCGTGGTACGGAGAAAAACGACTACAACACTCCGCTAGGTCATCTTGAACCAGCATATCAGATGTATCGTGCTAACCTTGGCGACCAAGGTAACGATCAGAATTACGATTTGCGAGGATATTGGCTCAATAATGTGTTCATGAAGAACAATGGTGAGCATGTAAAAGGAGAACATTTCACAGATTTTTACAAAAAACCTAGTCATCCTACTGCTAGCGATGAATCTCAATACATGATTGGCAAACCAGCAGGACATTGGGTAGACGATCACTCATTTAGACCAGCAAGCGGAACAGATATTAACAAACTACGCACATATCTTCAATCTCCAGAGGGAGAAGGAATGGCAGTTCAAGATGTAAAATAATATGGGATCTTCACCACAACAAGAGAATACAAATCCTGCGTCTGATGCGTATAACTTTTTAACGCCAAGGTCGCCACTACCTCGTATGCCCCAAATGCAATCTACTCCAGCACAGATTGCGGCAGGAATTTACAACGGAGCTATCCTTCCAACGATGGATTTCATGGCATCACCCACTGGAATTGCAACTGCTGGAATTCCAATAGTAGGAGGATTACCAGCAAAAGTAATGCAAACTGCTTTGACTCCAGTAATGGCAAAGAACGCATACGACACAACCAAGAATGCGGTTAAAACCATCCAGAATCCCAATGCAAGCACTCAAGATATAGCTACAGCAGGATCTGGAGCATTACTAGGAATGGCAGGATTGGGAGTAGGTAAAGGCAAGTCAAAAGAAATGTCGATTGATGATGCAGTTTCCATAATCAATTCAAATCTAGGAGAAGATCCAAAAGGATTTTTCTCGCCGCATGAGGTAGCGTTAAAAGCACTCAAACCAGTTTCTCCTGCCATTAAAAAATTACTTACTTCTGATGAAGCAAGAGAAAATGGAGGACAAGATCACAATGTTTATTATGATCCAGAGACTAAAACTTGGTTGAAAATGACGGTTGCAGGAAGGTATGGATCACAATCAAAAGACACTCCTGTTGATTATTTGCAAAATTTAAAAAGGCTAGACAATCTCAACAATGACGCATTGGGATACAAGGTTGTTGGTACAATCAAAAACGAAAGTGGATTGCCTCCAAGCATTGTAACAAGAGTCAATCACATCGCAGGAGAACATCCCAAAGATGAAGCTGAAAGGGATGCATTTTTAACTACACATGGGTTTACTCCTGTCGGGTATAATAAGTTTACAATACCTGATGGAAGAGGCATAATTGAGGACGCACACACACAGAATGTTAAAGTAGTAAATCACCCTGAAGGAGGGACATTTCCAATGTTCATCGACGGATGGGTACAACCAAATGAATAAATGAAAAACCAATCAAAGTATCACGACCTAGTTAAATCTTTTGCTCATCAGCATGTCGCAAATTTTCAAGCAATGGACAAAGACGAAGCACACAAACAAGCAATCGGTGAGATGCGTCGAGGTCATGAATATCGACAAAAGCAAGAGGCAGAGAAAAACAGAACTACAAAGAATTCAATAAAAGCAATCGACGCTGGATTGAAATAATTTAGTTGACAGGTCGTTTACCTTGTCAGAAAACCTACGGGTCAACTGACACATAAAAATAAATTATGAAATGGGAAACATCTGATTCTGCTCGGTTTCGTGAATATCATCAAAAATCTGGAGGACGCCTCTTGTCTTACCTTTCCTCGTTGATCCCATTGACAACTGGAAAAACAATCGAAGAAGTTGCACTGGAAGCAAAATATAAAGAAGGCGCAGAGTTCATCATTAGGCAGATGTATGACATCCTCAACGATAGGGAAAACCAAGATGATGCGGCTAATGCTTCATTCGTATCAATGTAATTTATGGAAGAAAACGACAACATAGTACCAGAACCGAGTGTTACCAATAGTAGCTTCGGAGCACCATCACTTGATCCAGATCGTCTTACTGACGATGTTCACGCATCAATAGATGCGGCATTGGATCAAGCAGAAGCAGAAACACAACCAGAACAACAACTGATTCGTCATTCAGAATCATACAACGAAAACAACTATGAACGCATTACGGAAACTAACAATTCAAACACTCCGCAACCTGCACCAGATCCTGCCTCTCAAGTTGAGGAACAGGTTAGCACTACCAATGTTCAAACTGATTCTGCGAATCTCACCGGAGATGTATCTGGACATTCTCTCAACGGAACGGAAGCCAAGCAAATCGAAATCGATCCAGAAATTCTGTCCATCGAACAACCGAGGAACTTGTCGGAGAAAAACCAAAACAACTGGCGTAAGCTCCAAGAAACGGCAACGACCTACAAGCAAGAAGCTCAAGCATTAAAGCAACAACTTCAGCAGTCAGCACAGCAAGCAATTCCTCCAGATTACGAGGAGCTAAAAACATTCAGGAAGATTTTTGACATCAAGAACGATCCTGAATTTCGTAGCAAGTATGCTGAACCGATCCAGAATGCTCATAACAACATTATCGGGATCATGAAGCAGAATGGTGCTAGCGATGAACTGATTGCTGGCATCGAAAAGGCAGGAGGGATCGACAAGATCGACAAGGATTGGTTTGCACAGAACATTCTTAACAAACTGCCTTTCGATGACAAAAAGATGATGGAGGATGACTATGTTGCTCTCAAAAAGCTGAAGCAACAGCAGGAAGGCGAGATTAAGAATGCCGCAGAGAATGGAGAGAAGATCCTAGCGGAGAAGGAAACACAGGCAAAGAATTGGTTTCAAAACGAAAACACGGCAATCCGTGATTATGTCGAAGAAATCACAAAGCAAGCTCCTTGGGCTAGGTATCAAGAAATTCCAGAGAATGCCACGCAGGATCAGATTGAAAAAATCCAACAGCACAATCAGAATGTGCAAAAGTTGGAAACCAAGTTCAACTCTGCTCTTTGGCCTCAAACTGCACAGCAGAGAGCATCCATAGCAGCAGCCGCAGTATTGAGCGACAAGCTAACTGGAGATGTGCAATCACTAGAGAGCAAACTTGCAACTCTTGATGCACAACTGAAGAAAGTAACGGAAGAAAACAATCGCTTGAAAGGTGCAAGCAGAATGCCAAAACAGAATGTGCAGACTCCGAATAAGAGCAAAAACTATTCGGTCAATGACAGGATAAAGATGAATGCCAGTGATGCCATTGATCTTGGTCTTGATGAAGCAGGTCTGTAATTATGGCAATTCTTGATCCTGTAAGCACTCCGATGGTGGAGAGGACTCTCCGCGCGTTAGATTCTGCTAATCCATTCATGACTCCTCCTGTAAGGGTTAGGAGAATGGACGGAACACCAGTAAAGCAAGAAACTCCTGTAGCTCCACCTGCACCTCCTGTCGAAGCAACCTCACCAGTTGCACCAACAGAAGATAAAAACGCTCTAGCAGAGGTTTTAGAACCATTGGAAGTCATTCCTGACGATGTTGCAGAGTTCCTAGCACAGCAAGCATCACAAGAAGAAGCTCCTGTGCCAGATAAATCATCAGTTTCCGTAGAAGAGGAATTTGAAAACCCTGTCAAAGAATCACGCACAAAAGAGGGATTGCCATCGTATCGTTGCGAGTTTGAAGGCAGGGACATTTTCATGGGATGGCCGTGGTACAAAACTACCAATCCTGTAACTGCGGCAATCGCTTTCTCGGTAGGTCAGGATTTTGGAAAAGACAAGCTACGGATGGATATGTCAATCGGAGACAGCAAGATTGAACACGCAAGGAATAGGCTAGCACACAAATTCCTTGAAACAGATGCCAAGTGGTTGCTGATGATTGACGATGACATCATACCTTCCATTGGAAGACCAGTATGGATGAGGCATTGGGTTCATGCCGCAAGGACACTTCAAGACATACCTCTTCAAAGGCATTTCTTGCACAGGCTAATCGGAGCAAACAAGACTCTAGTAGCAGGAGCATATTTTGGTCGGCAGGAGGGAGGAGCAATCATGTGCAGTGACCTGACGCTAGCTCCTCGTGCAAAAGCATACGAAGATAAGGTTCTTCCTGTTGATTGGGTTGCAACAGGATGCATGCTTATCCATCGCAAGGTGTTCCAAGACATTCGTGCAAAATATGGAGACAAACTTGTAGTAAAGGCAGTTGACTACGATTATGACTACTTCCGCATCGACGATAGTGTAGGTGGTGAGGATGTAGCATTCTGCAAAAAAGCAAAAGCATCAGGACATCAACCACACATTGACATCGGAATCCCAATCTTCCACCTCGGATACAAGACATACTAATGAAAAAAATCTATTCTTACTACGAGTCAATCGCTACTGCTAACCAACCGGAAGAGTTTACTTGTTCTAATTGGTGGAAGAAAAGCTGGACGGAGAACGGATGGGAACCAATCATGCTAAATCGCACGCACGCACAGGGAAGTCCTCTTTACAACAAGTTGATTCAGAAGATCATGAACTGCAATCTTGGGTTGCCTCCAGAGTTGGCAGGTAGATTCCACTGGTTTTCGGCTAGGTACGCAAGATTGTGTGCTTTGCATGCGGCAGGAGGAGGTTGGATGTGTGATTATGATGTCCTGAACAAAGGTTTTAAGCCAGAACAGGCAGATAACACTGAAAGTGATGGAACTTTGCAGATTAACGCAGGATCAGCATACATTTTTTACGCAACAAAGGATCATTTAGCAAATGCAATTAAAAAAATTGTAAATTCTGATCTTTGTGATAAAAAAAGTTTCTTTACCGAGGATAAGATTCTTCAAATTAAGGGAGGATTAAAACCGATTTGCAAACTTTTGGTACACGCAAAAAGTAAGAATGGAGTTCCGAGGTCAGGAATCATGCAAAATTCTTACGAAAAATGATTAGTCCTTTCCAAAAAAAGACAACTTTTATTCACACTGGTCACATAGGTGACATAATTGCGTTTCTTCCGATATATTACATGATTGGAGGTACGCATTTAGTGATTTGTGATGATGCTGGCATGGAACCGATGTCAGGATATAAATACAATTCGTTAAAACCACTTCTTGAAAGTCAAGGCATACCAGTATCGTTTAATGATGCGGTTTGCGTAGATTATGATATGTCAGGATGGAGAGAATGTTATAGCGATTACATTTCTTTGACCGATTCTCAAGCTAGATATGTCAATCTTGTGCCAAGGAACGGAAAACTTACCATAAATCAACCTTGGATCAGAGTAGAAGATGATCCTAACGGCAAAGATAGGGTAATCTTTAACAGAACACCAAGATACAGGAATCCTGAATTTAATTGGAAGAAAGTCCTAAAACATTTCGGCAAAAAGGCACTCTTTGTAGGAAGAAAAGAAGAGCATGATGATTTTTGCAAAGAAGTTGGAAATATAGAATACTATCCAACTGAAAATTGCCTTGATGTTGCAAAAGTAATTTCGGCATCAGATTTTTTTGTCGGAAATCAATCAAGTTCTTTCTGGATAGCGGCAGGATTACGAAAGCATTTGCTTCAGGAAACATTTGCTCCAGCACCAAACAGCATCGTAGAATACCAAGGTGCTTGGTATTGCTTGGATGGTAAAATAGATTTTGATAAGTTAGCGTAATGAATTTTTACTGCACATCTTTAAGCAAAGACAAAGTAATCGCATACGACAGCACGGAGATAACAAAACATTTTCACAAAACTTCACTGAATGAAGCGGATCTAGTCTGCTTGGAAATAACCAAACGAGACTCTTTCATATTTGATGAAATAGAATTTAATTCGACGCAAGGAAAAGAATTCGTTGTAATTGATTTTACAGAATATGGATATGACAACACTGATGTTGATCATTTTTACGGAGTAAATACATCAGAACATGCTGGAAAATTTCCAAACACAGAGTATCTAAAGCTAGATGAAGCATTGAAGAAACGCAAAATAAAGTGTTACTTCAAAAGAGAGTTGCCTAGTAACCACGCAAAAGCTGAATTCACTATTTACCCGATAGAATATCCTTGTTTGCATAGAGAAGAACCAGAAAACAACTATGAATCATTTTGTGGAAGGTCAACGGATGTTTTCTTTAATTGGGGATGGAGCAATCCCTCTCGTCCAAAGCTACACGCAGAATTTTACAATTCGGCACATCCGTTGAACTATTCAGTCGTTAGTCAAAGAAGTCATCTTGAAGGTCAGATCAAAGATTCAAGGGGATTGCCAGTGATATTCACTCAATTTATACCTCATCACTCAAGATTACACATGGATGAGGTTTTACATCTTCAGAGATCGTCCAGAATAAGCGTTAGCCTTAATGGATGCGGAGTAAAATGTTTCAGACATGCCGAATCACCTGCTAATTCTTTAATGGCTTTACAAGAAAACTCTTTGAAGTGGACTCACGAATGGACAGATGAAAACGCAATCATTTTGCCAAACAAACCTAATGGTGAAATAGACGCAAAGGCATCTGTAGAAAAGATCATCAACTCACTCAAAAACAAAGAGGAATTGTATGCTAGATATTTGAATTGCGTCAGGACAAACAACAAATATAGAAAAGAGAATTACGCAAACCAAATCCTGTCTCTCATTTCTGCATCTTAATAAAATACATGGAAAAGATTATTTATGACATCGGGGCAAATAATGGTGATGATCTTGCGTATTATTTGAAAAAGGCAGATGTTGTCGTTGCTTGCGAAGCAGATCCAAATTTATGTGACTTCATGGGAGAAAAGTTCCAAAAAGAAGTTGCTGACGGAAGGTTGATAATAGAAAACTTTGTAATCTCTGAAGGGATAGAATCAGAAAGAGTTCCTTTTTATAGGCATCTTCAAGCAAATATCTTGAATCAGTTTCCAGAACCGAGTCAGGACAAAATTCATGAATATGAAAAAATATATCTCCCTGCAAAGACTGCCTCATCAGTAATAAAGAAATACGGAGATCCTCATTACATTAAAATCGATGTAGAATTTTACGATCAAGCAATTTTAAGGGATCTATTCAAAAATGAAATTCGACCAGAATACATATCTGCCGAGTCTCACAATATTGAAGTATTCTGTATTCTAGTTGCAGTTGGAAACTACAAGAATTTCAAACTAATAGACGGACAATCTGTCAGTGACATCTATAAAAACCATTTCATCAAGACCAATGATGGGCTAACAGAAGAGATTACATTCCCTCATCATGCCGCAGGTCCGTTTGGTGATGACATCAAAGGAGAATGGTTAGATCAAAACGATTTCATAAATCTATTAGTTTCAGAAAAGCTAGGATGGAAGGATATACACGCAAAAAAGTGAAACCATGAAAGAGTACCCAAATTACATCATCACTCCTGAAAAAAGCTATAAAAGCATAGCGTTTGATGATCCAAACGAGATATACAACGATCAATACTGGTCGGCACATCAGAATCACTCAACGATTGATGAGCAAGTAACCAATGTCATAGGCAAAAATGAGTTGGTAAAAGCAGAAATATGCTATGGAAATCCAAAAAGGATATTGGAGATTGCGTGTGCTCCTGCATATCTCCTTGGAGAACTTGAAAAGGATTTTGAATGTCATGGAATCGAAATTGATCCTACATACAAAGATGAAATGCAAAAATATTGCCCTAATAGCACTTTGCATTTTGGTTTTTTCCCACAAGTTACACACGATTGGTCTGATAACTTTGTCTGCAACATTATTGCTCTGGATGTGTTAGAGCATGTGGAGGATGGGATAGGATTCCTTAAAGAGTGTCATAGGTTATTGGCAAACAACGGAAAAATCATCATTCAATCACCAATCATTTTGGAGGATAAAGAAATGGTGGATAGGATGTTTTTCGCTAGAGAGCATATTTGGATTTACGATTACTTGCACCTCCAGAAATTGATGGAAGAAGCAGGATTTGAAGTCACAGGGTTCAGTAGATTCCAAGTAGGTCACGAACAGGTTGTAGGAATTTGTAAAAAAAATAGTTGACTCCATTTGTGTTTTGTAATAGAAACGCAACAACTCGGTGTGCCTTCTCCGTATGAAGGTGACTCGGTAAGGGTCGCAAAGACTTACCAAATCTGGCCGCAAACAAAAGCTAGAGCGTGCCGCTAGCGACAAACCAAACCAAACTTCGTATCGTGACTGCACGCAGTCTCCGTACACCCTTGGGGTTGTCGCTACCAAAATTGGTTGTGACCACTTCAAGTCAACCAAACAAAACAAAATGGCAAGTCCCGGATATGGCGTAAACCCGTCACAAGTAACGACTGGTAGTCCAAACTACGGATTCGTTCCTAACACCGAAACTAATGCGGCAGTATATGCTAATACTTTCGCAGGAGCAACGGCACAAAACAACTTTACCACTAGCGGAATCACCACTGGCGGTAATAACTACAGCAACTGCATTCCACTGGCGACGATCCAGAACTTTGCATCGAAGGATGTAAACAGGATCATCGGTCAGATTGCGAAAGTCCTTGCTCGTAAGAGTCCCTATATCAACTCCATTGATGGTGGTACGATTCCCAATGTCTCTGATGTTGTTCGTACGGTCGTTGAGGAAATGGCAGTCCCTGCCGCTTCCCTTGCGGCTCCATCCTTCGTGGATGACACTACTCTTTGCGGAGTTGGTGCTACTCCCGATCAGGTTGGTTCAACCGAGTATCAGTTCAGCCTCCAGACGCTCCGTGGTGCTGGTCCGAGGATCTGCGTCAAGCAAGCTCGTACCGCATTCAAGGGTAGCTACCTTCAGGCTCAAGTCTCGCTTGAAAAGACCATCCTTCAAATCATCAATGCTGACATCCGCTACCAGTACCTGATTCAGTCGGGCATCAAGTATGTTGTTAACAGCACGCAGTCCTTCACTTCAAACCTGAAGGGTGACATGCAACAGATCGGCACGCAGTTCGCACAGATTCTTCCTGATTCTGCTCTGAACTTCAAGACGCTCTATCGCATCGGCACTTTCCTTCGTGAAGAGATGCTGGCTGAACCTTTCGCCTCCAAGGAGGGAGAGTTCTTCCAAGTGATGCTGTCTGCTGACGCTATCGAAAACATCCGCAACGATGCCGATGTCAAAGAGGATCTCCTCTATTTGACTGCTGGTTCGTTCAAGTTGGGTGAGGACAGCATCAGTGGCTATCAGTTCATGGGTTATCGTGGGTTCGCCTTCGGTATTGATCAGCAACCTCTTCGTGCCTCTGGATTCGGTTCCGATGGCAATCTGGTTCTCATCAACCCAATCATCAGCACCGCAGTTACGAACGGATTCGCTCAACGCCGCAACCCTACTTGGGTGAACGCAGTGTACGAGGTCGGTTTCGTGATCGCTGGAGATGCCTTCAAGCGTCTCGTTCCAGAGCAGTATGTTGGAGAAGGAACTTTCCGTTTTGCTCCTCAACTCGCTATGGGCGAACTTGAGTGGACATACTTCCGTGATAACGATTGCAACCTGTATGGTGACTTCGGTCAGCATATCTACCAGATTCAGCGTGCGATCCAACCGATCCGTCCGCAGAATGTCTGTGCGATCCTCTATAAGCGTTGCCCATTTGATGGTGCACCTCTTCCTTGCTCGACCTCTTCGACAGGTCTGTAATAGGTAGTTAGTTATCGGTGATCGATGCAGGATAAAACTTGCATCGGTCACCTCAACTGATTAGCTTTCACAAAACTTTACTACGATGACGCCACAAGAATACCAACTCACTACCACACTTGCTTCTGGATCTGCCACTTGGAGGCATTATGTCAGGAATCTTGTGGCAAATCCGCAGATTGTTAATATATCCAATTACGGAGCATTTTTTTCTACTGCAACGCAAAATTCTGGTGGTGTAAATTCCGCAAATAAAGTTTTGCTTGATAGCGTTGACACCACAAATGGCATATCACTTGTTAACAATGGATTGGTTATTTCCAATGCTGGTCAATATTTAATCAATTGGCTAGGTCAGTTTAAGTTTGTTGGAGGTGGTTCTAGCACTCAAGGTAATATCACAACTTGGTACACTATAAACGGAGTCGCCGCACCAAACTCATCTTTTACTTTTTTCTTGCCATCAACCAATCAGTTTCAGGTTCTTACAAATGTTGAAGATATAAATTCTTTCAATGTAGGAGACAGAGTTGAGTTCTATTGGTGGAGTGATATTCCGCAAAACGGATCAAATTATGTATCTTTGAATTATACTCCTGCCGCTAGCAACCCTACTCGTCCTGCTTCACCAAGTGCTAAAGTTACAATCTCCCAACTGAACTAATACCATGTCACAATTCCCTGAAATATCTTCCAATCTCTCGACTGCTAATTTTAGAGCAAGCGTCCTCACTTTCCTTAAAAATGGAATTGAAGTAGACAATACCAGTGGTGGTCCGCTTACCGTAAAAGATCACAATGCGGCGATTTCAGGATCAACATTTTTTAACGACACAACTGCTCGCACAGGAAACTGGTATGCCATTCAGGTGCTAGCTACAGCAGTGTTTACAACGCTTACTGATTCTACTCGCACAGGTACTGCCATTAGCACATTCAGCTTCCCTGCTGGAACTATTTTCTTTGGTAACTTCTCTGCTATCACGCTGGCAAGCGGAACGATTATCGCATACAACGCTTAAACCATGCCATATCTTGGTCTAAAGCTAACCCTCGATGCTTGGCTTTACAGAGTATCTGCGGCAGTTCCGTACTCCATTAACCTTGCATTAGTTGGTGGTGGCGGTGCTGGTGGTGGCAACTGGGGTGGTGGAGGTGGTGGAGGTCAAGTCCTTCAGTCTATAACAACTCTTCAGCCGAATACGCTTTACCTTGTAAGCGTTGGCGATGGTGCGGTGGGAACTTCATATGGAAATCCAAGTAATTTTAATTATCAGGGTAAATCTAGTTCATTTAATGGCATAACAGCAATAGGTGGTGGGTTGGGTGGAAATGGTTTGTATGGATATTTGAATGGAAATGCAGGAGCTTCCGGAGGTGGTGCTTCAACGCAAAAAGCAACTGGTGGTACACCAGCATCATACACAGGAGGAACTGCTTCATATGGAAACGCTGGAGGAAATTCAACCTATCCTAATGTTTCTGGTGGAGGTGGTGGTGCTGGAAGTGCAGGAGGAAATGGCACTGCAACTGCATCTGGAAACGGAGGTGCTGGAATTGCATTAACTATTACAGGGTATTCTGCTGGAACATTTGCTGGAGGTGGAGGCGGCGGTGCTTACACTGGATATACTGCTGGAACTGGAACTAATGGCGGTGGAAATGGAGCAACAGGAGTAAATGTTTCTGGTGGTAATGCCACTCCAAATACTGGATCTGGAGGAGGTGGAAATTCTGGTGGAGGTGGTGGTGTGGGAGGAAATGGAGGATCAGGGATTGTTATCCTATCCATTCCTACTGCTAACTACGCTGGCGATTCTTCTATAAATGGAGGAATTGTTGATAGCTCCGTTTGGACAAAAACAATTTCTGGATCTAATACCATTATTACTTTCTTAAAAAATTCCATCTATCAAAGTGGATCATATAACACAAACGGATTTACTATAAATTCACTTGTAGTAGGTGGTGGTGGTGGTGGTTCAGATGATAACGCTACAGGTGGTGGATCTGGTGGTTATGTAGTTTCTCGATCTATCCTAGCTGTGTCTGGAGTTGTATTCACAATAAATGTAGGAACTGGAGGTCAGAATACACAATGGAATACAAACAATAGTAATAATAATGTATCATCTGAAGCAACTGCTGGACAACCATCAACATTAACTTACTACCAAACTATTACTGCAAATGGTGGTGTTAGTGGTTTAACTAATGGAACTACTGGAGGATATGGTGGTGGAAATGTAAATCCTCCAACTAATGATCCAGATCCAAATGCATCTCCTGCACTGATTGATGGTGGTATTGGAGTAATTTCTTCAATAACTGGAGTAGGAACTTACTATGCTGGTGGTGGTGGTGGATATAATAATGATTCTAATTCCTCTGCACCTTCTGGTGCTGGTTTAATTGGTCAAGGTGGAAATGGTGGTAATCATGGAAATGGAACTGGTTCTACTGCTGGTGCAAATGGTGTAGTTATACTTTCAATACCAACATCAAAATACTCTGGAATAAAAACAGGAAATCCTGTGGTTACAACTGATGGTTTAGGAAACACAATATTGACCTATAACAACGCTGGAACTTACACTGCTTAATTTATGTCAACATTTACTCAACTAGATTCTAACAATATTGTTATTAATCTCATCCCTGTTTCAGATGCAGATTCTCCAACAGAACAAGATGGAATTAATTTTTGCACACAAACATTTGGTGTAGGAAATTATGTAGAAACATATCCAATTGGAAACAAGAGACGCAGATTTGCTCGTATTGGAGATATGTATGATGCAAAAACTAATGCGTTTTATAGTCCAAATATAACTCAAAACTATAAAAACCAAGTTCGTTATATAAATCTACCTAATGGAGATTCATTTTGTGTTTTGTATCGTTGTGCCAGTTCGTTGTTTACAGGACTTATTGCACAAACATACTTTGGGAAAGCAGGGAATGGACAAGCTGTATCAAATATTCATGGATTGCCAATGACTCCCACTCCCACAGGAACTCCTTATGCCATTATTCGTGATCCTGTTAGCAGGTTTGTTTCTGCTTATGCACTAGGAACAGGTGGTGTTCCTGCATGGTATCCAGTTGGTGATTTTATTGATTGGCTTATCCAGCAAGACCAAACAAAACTGAATGCTCACTTTGTTTCTCAAACACGACTCCTTGGAGACAGCATACCATCAAACATTGTATTCCAAGATTTTTCCAAGGATCTTACTCCGCTTGCAGTAACTCTCGGATTGCCAACTCCCTTGAAAGTTAAGAACGCTTCCAAACCAGAAAAGAAACCAACACTCACAGCAGATCAGATTTCAACACTTCAAAATTTCTATGCTGACGATGTTGCACTTTATGCACAAGTATCAGCACAACCTGCCATAGTTACTCCGACTCCTGCTCCTGCTACGGATTCAACGACCACGGATGCGACTGCAAATCCAGTTGATAATTCAGCAAATCCTGATACAACAACTACACCATAATGCATTCTTCAGGACAAACACCTCTCCTTGGAGCCGCAACGAGTGCTAGTTTTTTATTGTTCTCGTTTGTCCCTGAAGTCCCTCCTCTTGCTCAATGGATCTGCCTTTTGCTGTCAGCAACGGCATCTGTCCTAACGATCATCAAGCAGTCACACAAATGAAAAAGACTTGGGAAGCATTACTTCCATTTCTAGGAACAATACTAATGATTCTAGGAGGTTGTACGCATGTCCCATCTTCAATTTCAGTAGCTCCAGCAGTAGACAACATTTCTGCGGTTCAAGGAAATCTTTCTGCGGTTGACAGCAAGTCAGTCGTGATCGAACAATGGCTGAAAACACAGAAATGAAAAGAATAGCATTAGCAATTTTATTTGTCATGGCAGTCGGTGTTCAAGCTACAACGATAACTAAAAATGACATTATCAAGACGATTGAACATCAGCGTCAACTAGTCCACCAAGCTCAAGATGAAGCGTCTGCCGCCAAGCAGGAGCTTGTGGTAGTTCAGGAAGCAGTCAACGCACAGACGGCGAAGCTACATAACACTGAAAACCAACTAGACATCACTCGCAAGGAGTTGTCAGATGTTCGTCATCATTTCCACCTATTGCTATTGATCTGCTCTAGTTGCATTGGGTTCATTGTGTTTGCCAGCATTCAGAGGTTTTCTTCAATTCTCCTTGCCTTCTATCCTCCTGCACTAGCCTCTGACTGGTTTATCTCTATCGGTGCTGGAATTGTAGCAGGAGGGGTGGCATGGAGCCTTCTAGGTCATCTGTAGTCAAGAACAAGCTAGAGCAAAAGCCACTTGGCTCAAAGAAAGCGATCTATGCAATCTTTGCCTCGGTTTCTGTCCTGATTGTTTTCATTGGTTCTGCGTTTTTGATCCTAACCCACGCAGAGGTGGCAAAAGATATTGTGGAATTGGCGAATCTTGTAGTTCTTTTCTTCGGAGCGATAACAACAACCCTAATCACAGGACAAGCAGCAATGGATTGGAAGGCAATATCGGCACTTCAACACATGGATCAGGATTCTAATGAAAGAATAGAAAGCAATCAGGCATTACCTGAATACGAATCTAACACAACGGAGCTTCGGCGTGATCCAAAAGACTATTTGATGTCACATGACACCTCGTTTTAAGAATTTTCTGCCATTCATATTTGAGCATGAATGCGAATTTGCAAAGGGGCATTATGGCGACTACAACTATGTCATATCTGAAGAAGTTCAGGGAGATGACGGAGGAGTAACAAAGTGGGGATGTGACTACAGAGAATTTAGCCAACCTCCATTTAATCTAACCGAGGACGATATACGCAATCTTACAATGCAAGGTGCTACTAATTTGTATTGGCAGAATTGGAGTAGATTGAATGTCGAGCAATTACAATATCCATTAGGAGAAGTGTGGTTTAATTGCAAAGTGGTTTGCGGAAAACACCAAGCAAATCTAATACTAGAACGAACAGGACAAAACGCACTTGCATTTATAAATGACCAAAAACGAGTCAACTCATTGATTGTAAAGGCACATCCGAATGATCAGAAATTTTTAGCAGGGTGGAACAATAGGCTTGACGATCTTATTAAATATCTGCATCTCCAACAGGCGTGAACCATCCCAAACCTGAATCCGTGACGCAAGAAGCATGGGATGCGTTAAGGAATTCAATGCTAATCATTACGGAACATTTTTCCAATGTGGCAATTTTTGTGAATTGGGTAAATGACGATGGAGAAACAAAGCACGGAGAAATATTGGAAGGTAATGCATTCGCATTACGCCATCATATTGAGAAATACCTAGATGGTGATTTCCTGCCAGATGAAATTGATGCTGAAGATGAAGATGATAAACCAAAACAAACGAAAATATGATAAAAATAAAAAAGAAGAGTTGGAAATTTAGTGAGTCAAATAGGAATGTTCATGTATTAGACATAAATCTTCCCTATGTAGGAGATGAGCAGTGGGTATTGCTACAAACTGATTGTCATTGGGACAATCCAAAGTGTGACAGGGATAAAATGAAAGAGCATCTTGATTTAGCACTGGAAAGGAACGCACCAGTAATTGATGCAGGAGATTTTTTCTGTGCCATGCAGGGAAAGTACGATAAACGCTCAAGCAAAAAGGATCTGCGACCAGAACACGCAACAGGTAACTACCTTGATTCACTGGTCAACACTGCGGCAGAGTGGCTAGATCCTTACAAGCATTTGTTGACCGTCAGAGGCAACGGAAATCACGAGTCAGCAATTCAAAAAAACCATGAGACTGATCTGAATGAAAGATTGGCAGAAAGGTTGCGAGTAGCAGGTGGAATCGCTAGGCGTGGTGGGTATTCAGGATACATACGTTTTTCAACAACTTGTGGAGGCAGAACAACATCACACAAACTCTGGTATTTCCACGGATCAGGAGGTGGCGGTCCTGTAACTCGTGGCGTAATTCAAACATCACGACAGGCAGTATATATTGCTGATGCTGATTTTGTTTTCACAGGACATACTCATGATAGTTGGGTAATGCCAATCGAAAGAATCAAACTTGGAAGTGCAGACAACATTCAGCGATTTAGGCAGACGCATATAAAGGGAGCAGGATACAAAGAAGAATTTACAGATGGGTTTGGAGGATGGCATGTTGAAAGAGGTGGTGCTCCTAAACCAGTTGGAGCATGGTGGATGAGATTTCACTTTCCAAAAGGCACGCTAGAAAGCGGTCACACAAAGACAGCAGAAGTTGAATTAACAGAAGCAAGATAATTGAAAATCGTCTTTACAACCTAGCACCAAGACAATAGGATTCGGCATTATGTCATGTGGATGCAATACTAATAGCGGATATGGTTATGGAGGGATTTGCCCTGACATTCCTTATCCTTCTATATCTGCTGAATCAGTACCTTCAGCAATCAACAACCTAACCTATTCTCTTTATGGGTTGGTTACGAAGAGCATCGTAAATGGTCAGATCGTTTGGACTACTCCTTGTGATGGGACATACCCTAATTTTACAGGCACAATCAACGGATTGACTCGCAACGCTGGTGAGGGACTTCTTTGCTACATCCTGCGTGGAATGAACACTCTTGTTACTCAAACACCAACATTTACAAGTGTTACGGCAGGGAACTATATTGCGAATGAATCACTCTTGCTTCCTTCCAACATTGGAGCATATAGCTATGGAACTTTAAGCTACAACGACACAAATGTTGTTTCTAGCTACTCTGCAAGCGTTAATTCATACCTTCAGAGTGTTTTCCAAAACACCAGTAACGGATATTTGGCATCTACTGACATTGTCCTTTCAAACGACAAGGGAACTTACTCAACATATTATGGAAATCTAGGAATCAATAGTTCTGGATTCAATTTGTTTACTGGAGTGGGAAGCATTTCAGGAACAACGATGACAATTACTTCAGTTGTCAGTGGTGGAATTGCTGTAGGAATGAACATTACTATTCCATTACATGGTTTTGTCGTTACTGCACAGACAAGTGGAACTACTGGTGGAATTGGAACTTACACAATCACTAATCCTGATGGTGCATCTGCTGGTGCAGGAACAACTCTAACTGGAGCAGGAATCGGTAGTTTCAATATCGCTAATGCAACATATTTGTCTGCAACTAATGGTGATCTTGTTATAGGAACAACTGGCACTAACGCAATTCATTTTGCTATTGCAGGAGGGTCTGCAACGCCAACAATATCATCAACAAATGCCACATACGATGCTTTAACTATTGGCACTGATAATAGTTTAACATTTTATGGGAAAATTATATTAAGAAATACTATTTCAGGAAATACTGGAGTAGGTGTTTCAGGTAATATTTTCACAAGTGGAGGAACTACAAATCCTCCTTCTTGGACTGATCCAACAACTATTACTATTGGAACTGCTACGAACATCGCAGGAGGAACAGCAGGAAGTGTTCCTTATCAAACTGCGGCAGGTGCTACCAATCAACTATCAATCGGAACTGCTGGACAAATCCTTGTAGTAAATAGCGGAGCAACTGCTCCTTCTTGGGGAACAGATCACTCTGGAATCACAACATCAGTTTCTGGTGCATCAGCAGGATATGTCGGAGAAGTAATCAAACTCACTCTTGTTGGAGCAGGCACAATGAGTTCTGGAACAACTGGAACGCTTTTTAACTCAACAAGTCTTACAGCAGGTGATTGGGAAATTTACGGAACTGCAAGTGTTGCGGCAACTGGATTGTCAGTTGCAGGGAACACAAACATTTTAATTGGTGTGACTGCTGCTGGATCAACCACTGCTCCTGTCGCTGGTCAAAGGTTCTCTTTCCCAATAATTACTGCTCTTACCACTACATCTTTTGGTTTTGAGCAAGCACTTCCTCCAATTCAGTATCTTCAAACGACTGCAAATGCCACTATTTATTTGCAATATACAATGCCAACCTTTTCAGCAGGATCAGCAACCGCTAACGCAAACATTTGGGCACGCAGAATGCGATAAAAAAACAAAACTATGGGATACGAAACAGAAAAAATGGAAGTGCCAGAAGATTTCACTGATCTTGGCGAGGACATGACGAAAATGCACGGAATGCATGCAGTAGATGCATCTGCCGCCGCAGAGAAAAACCATGACACTCCTAAAGTTTACTATCCAGAACTGCATTTTGAGGGAGAACACGCTCAACACCTTGCTAAACACCTAAAGGATCACGGAACTGCTGTTATTCACTACAAAAAAGTAAGTGAAAGCACTCACCATGATACTCGTCATGGAAAAAGTGAGACTCGTCACAAGGTTGGAATCCAAATTCACGGAATTCGTGCAGAGGAAGCCAAAGGTGATAAGATGACTCGGGAAACAGAAAAAGAACCATTGAGCGATTCTGATGCAATCGACAAGGGATTAGAAGCAGCATCAGAAAACGCATAACAATATGGCCGACAAAACAATGCCTCCTAACGATCCTAACGAAAGCTCCGAAGGAAATCCTCAAATGGGTTCTGACATAGCTCCTGAAATGCCTCAAGATGGACAAGGCGAAGGATCTGTCATGATTTCTGTTCCTGAAAGTGCATTCAAGACAATGCATCAGATGATTGTTCAGATTGCACAGGGATTTGACCAACTTGCTCAAGGTGTTTACCAGCAAGCACAAGGTCAAGCTCCTGCACCTCAAGGCGAAATGGCTCCGCAAGCTCCTCAAGGTGGCATGGGTGGATCACAAGCTCCACAGGCAGGGTCTGACGAAGATTTCTTGAACGAGATTGCTCAACAAGGAAGCCAACGCAACCGCTAAAAGGATCTAACCGATGTTCGTCTCGCAAATCATTGACGAGGCTAGCGAAATTCTTGCTACAACTGATCAAACCAAGGTATTTCGCAAGCTAACTCAAGCGTTACAGGTTCTTATGGAATCTGGACACTATTTCCACACTAATGCGGAAGTAGATGTCTGCACAGGTTGGGACGGACAAACAATTACTCTACCTCGTGGTATTGAAGTGCCACTAGCAGTCAATGTTGATGGATCTCCTTCTTATTTCAGAGGCAGACTCTTTCAATATCATGTAAACAAGGGAGGAATGTATTCTCCTGTGTCGTGGGCATGGGATGACAGAGGTTTTGTAGCGACTCTGATGGACATCAAGCTACCTAGCCAACTTATTGCAGTGGCAGAGCATCAAAGTGATGTTGGAAAAACTTTGCGTATCCTTGGAAATGATTCCAACAATCGACCACTACGCTCAACTGCCGCAGATGGCACTCCTGTGGATGGTTTAATAATACCAATTCACTCACGGAGTGATTTCCCATTTGGAACGATACAACCAGATGGAGTGACAATTAGCACTCGGTCAGCATCCATCACGCCAATCAGCGAACTTCAATCATCGACGGCACACAATTTCCAATCAGGTCAATCAGTAGCATTCACCTCTAATTCTGGAACAATTCCTACTGGCTTGTCATCAGGACAAACTTATTATGTCGGAGTAGTAAATTCTCTTGTTGTTCAGCTATATCAGAATGCTCTTGATGCACAAAACGCCAACAATCCCATTTCTTTCTCCAGCATTGTTGGTTCAACAACAAATGGATTGAAACTAACGGATGCAAGGACAACGCAATTACTGACTGCAATCAATCTGCAAGCAATTCCTACAATTTCGATTACCTCTGCTAATGAGGTAACATTTTCACTTGGTTCTGCAACTGCTTTGCCTTCTCCTCTTGTTGCATCTCAAGTTTATTTTGCACAATCTCTTGATCCTTCAAATTTGCAAATCTACGGATCTCTTGCTGATGCAAACAATCAAACAAATCCAATTTTGCTTACTGGCAATAGCATAGGAGGTCAGCAACAATTCAATGTGGACATCAGAAAAGCGATGTCTCCAGTTACAAAACTTACTTTCTCTGTTCCTGATTATTTCTCAACTGGAGATGTTGTAGAGGCATACACGGCAGGAGGAACGCTACCAACTCCTCTTATCCAAGGACAGAACTACTATGTATATTCGATTGATCCTTACAACATCACACTGCACACAAATTCAGTAGACGCATCGACAGGATCTAATCCGATCATTTTCACAACTTCAGGAAGTGGTCAGAATTCAATCGTTAAACTGATTCCTGCATCTGTGAATGTCGGAGTAACAAATAATGTTGCGTATACTCCTAGTGCATTCAGTTTGCAGACTCCAACAGGTAGCGGAGCAAGTGCGTTAGCAGTAGCAGTAGGTTCAGTAACTGCTGTTTCTATTACTGCCGCTGGATCTGGTTACAATTCTGCTCCTACAATCAATTTTACTGCTCCTCCTGCTCCTCCTACTGGCACAAATCAGGAGACTAGGGTTGCACAAGGATATGCCGTCATGGTTGGTAGCGGATCAAGTCAGACTGTCGGTTCAATCGTCATAACCGATGGTGGATTGGGATATACTTCTGCACCTGCAATTACTTTTAGCGGAGGATCGCCAACGACCACGGCATCAGCAACGGCAACGCTTACAAAATCCTTTATTTCTTACTTCTTAATCCTTTCTGGAGGTAGCAATTACACGACTGCACCTCAAGTAACAATCACAGGAGGTGGAGGAACAGGAGCTACTGCAACGGCAAGTGTTGCAAATGGTCAACTTACGGCAATTAACATTGTTACAGAGGGAACAGGATACACCTCAAATCCATCAGTAACACTCACGCCTTCAACTGGTGTATTTGTTCAGTTTGCAAGCACAGGGACACTCCCATCTCCTCTAGTTGCTGGCACTGCATATCGTGCTGAAGCTCCTCTTTCTTCTACAAATGGCACATTCACAATCAAGGATGCATCATTCAATCCAGTTACGATTACTGACAATGGATCTGGTCAGTTCTACATCCAATTAAGTAGGACATTCGCAGTTACATTCAACAACGAATGGTCAGGAGATTTTTCAGGCAACACAAATGGAGATAAATTGTATTTCTCTTCTGATTATTTGTTCCCTGCAACGAATTCATCTCTAGGGTATGGATACATCACGAAGATCAACAACAACCTTGCTAAATTTTTTGCATCTCCCACAGATGCTACTGCTGGATTACCTGTAAAGACAGGATCTGTTGTGGTGACAAACGGAGGATACGGATACAGCAATTCTCCTTCAGTTTCATCAAGCGGAGGAGGAGGATCGGGTGCAACATTCAGTGCTTCTGTAACTGGTGGCGTAACTTCTTATACAATTAGCAAATCGGGAGCAGGTTATTTAACGCCTCCTGTAGCAGTTTTCTCTGGAGGAGGGGGAACTGGAGCAAGTGCTGTTACAACGATCGCTGGAGGCATTGTAACGAGCATACAGGTGCAATCAGCAGGAAGTGGATACACAAGCAATCCAACTTTAACGCTAGGTTCACAATGGTCGGGTGCAATTTCAGGAGTTACTTATGTTTCTGGTCAAGCAGTGATACTGAATCAGCAATTTACTGCAACAAGTGGTAATCTCTATACGGTCACTACGGCAGGAACACTTTCTAGCACATCTCCAACTGACACAACTGGCAATCCAGTATTAAACGGAACTGCTTATGTTGCATACGCAGGATCTGGAGCAACTGCTAGCGTAAATGTTACCAATGTGATTTCTGCAATTAGCGTTACGGCAGGAGGTAGCAACTACGCAACAATGCCTGTTCTAACGATCACAGATTCTACTGGAGTTGGAGCAACAGCAACTATTACTGACAATGCAATCCAAGTAACAGGAATCGGCACAGGACAGGCTTATTACGCAGTCAGGGAGTCAGCATACGCCAAAGCATACATCCCTTCTGACAATTCTACAAACGGAGCAAGCCTACTCGTTCCTAGTTCGACTCAATATCTTACAAATGGTCAGAGCGTAACTTTTACAACTACAGGCACGCTACCATCACCTCTTGTAGTAGGCACAAGCTACACTCTTAATCTCTATGGTGATTACATTTATCTCACCAGTTCAGGAAATCCTGTAATTTTTGCAGTTTCAAATGTTCCTACTCTTGCAAACGGAACAATGACCATGAACAACGCAGTGAATTTCACTGCACTTGGTTCAACAACTCTTGCTGTTCCTAATTCTACTTATGAAACAGGGATGCAAGTCATGGTTCGTCCAAATCCAAATGACTCGTTGCCAAATCCTCTTTCTCCAGAGGCATCATCCACCACAAATTCCTATATCGATGCATTTGTTAATGGAGGAATAGTCAACCTCTACAATGCAAACTCGTATTACGCTCGTTTTGTAGACGGAAACACAATTTCACTCTACACAACTCAACAGCAAGCAATCGCAGGAGGCACGACAGGATTGGTTACCTACCTTTCCACAGGAAATACTCTTTCAAGTTCTTTCCAGATTGATGCAATCCTTCCACCAATCCTTGTAAAGTCTGTTGCTCATGTTGAAAAACCACAGACAAACGGATATGTGAGTTTGTATGCATACGATTACGGCAGGAACAATGACACAACATTGATTGGTCAATATCATCCTGCTGAAGTAAATCCTCAATATCGCAGAATTCGTATTGGTCAATCATGTGCTTGGGCAAGAATCCTGTATCGTGTTAGCCGACCTGACATTACCAGTGTTTACGATTACATTCCTTTAGAGAACACTCGTGCAATTCTTTGTGCTTTGCACGCAGTTGATCTTGAAGATAAAGATTTCTTTGAACAGGCACAAAAATACATGGCGTTGGCTATCGGTTATCTGCACTCACAGAACGAGAGCATGGAGGGTCATGCGATGATGCCTCCACAGATTAACAATATCACTTATGGAGATGGAACCGATCCTGTGATTGATTCTGACTTCTATGGCACATACTAATGAAATCTCCAAACATCACAGCAGGGAGACAACACAAAGTCACTGCGGCATGGATTCATGGTGTAAATAGCGTCAGAAACCCTTGGACACTCCCTCCTGATCAATTCAAATGGGGAGTAAATCTTAATTGCAGAGGAGGAATAGCTCAAACTCGCAACGGATTCGGAATGCGGCTATCTCTTCCAAACGGAAATTTCCAAGGTGGGATAATTTTCAAGTCAAACAAGCAATTTACTGCTCAATCAAGCGTTACAAATCTTTCTGGAGTAGTTATCAATACTCCCAATCAAATATACACTCCAGAAGGAACAGGAATCACGGCAACTGAACAGCATTATGCGGTTTTTTGCGTTGATGGGAAAGTTTACTGGTCACCTTTTCCTTTAGTTCAGCCTGAATCGTGGACTGACTATCAGTTAACAGGCATCACGCTTGATCCAAATGTTCCAGAGGTCAATTTCTGCATCGCAACGCAGTCTGCACAACTGAATAACACGACAAGTTCAACATCTGTCACTCCTTCACACAAAATCCTTATCATTCAAGACGGAATAAGCAAACCTGCATATTGGGATGGGTCAGATAAAACAGGTGGACAATCCACGAGTATGCCAATCGGATATTGGATGGCATATTCAGGAAATCGTTTGTGGATAGCAAATGGGAATATCGTATCTGCCTCTGATTTAGCCAATCCTCTAGGATGGACAGAAAGGACGCAGGGAGCAGGGAGAGGAGATTTCAATATAGAAGGTGTAGTGACAGGATTGTGCGACTACATCGGTCAGAACACTCAAACCAATCTGTTTGTTTTCACAAACAAATCAACTTACACGCTAGAAAGCGGAGTTTTAGATAGAGCAATGTGGGCTACCACAGCAAATTTCCAATCTACGCTTTTCCCTACGGTCGGTTGCATCGCAGGAAAGAGTATTGCCTTCCAAGCAGGAATGATGTGGTGGTACTCACAGGGAGGTCTAGTCAGCGTCGATGTCGCTACATCAAATTATTTGTCTAGTCAGGTGTTGTTCAAAGATACCGAGATGGCAAAAGCAAAACGATTGATGGCATCTGACTACACAGGAATTTGTGCGGCATCGTTTGAAAACTATTTGATGGTTTCAATTCCTTACCTTGAGCCTCTCAATAGTGCCACGATGGTCTTGGATTATGCGGCGGCAAGTGAGTGGAGAGATGGAAAGATACCAGCATGGGCAGGAGTTTGGAACGGAATCAGACCTATCAACTGGTCAAGTGATGTGATTGATAGCCAACCTCGCATATTCGCTTTTTCAGTCGATTACGCACCTACAAACGATGGTTCATTTAATCATTTGTGGGAAGCATTCTTGCCAGAGAGATATGACACATATCTTCACATCAATCAGGACGGCACAACTCAAGATTACATCAGCAGGATTTATTGTCAGATGGAGACTGCTTTGCTAGGTGATGAAATGGATCTCAAGCAAATAGCTTACGGAGATTTAGACTGCTCACAAATTGCAGGTACGGTAGATGTAAAAGTTTCGTATCGTGGCACAAAAGGAACATATCAACCGATCCTGAATACAAGGATTCTTGCTGTAAATGATGCCTATCAATACGACACAAGTTCCAGTGATTCTACTATCAATTCTTTAGGGATACTTCAGACGCAACAACGCAGACTAACTACAGAGAATGTTCAACGCAATTCAACGGACAAGTCTTGCGAATCCCCACTGACTCTGGATGTAGACAAATGTTTTTCTTTCCTAGTGGAATGGTGTGGTCAATTCGGTTTGGATTCGATTCGTATGTACATGGATCCGTGGCCTGACAAATCAGTTGGAATGCCTAGTTCTAATGAAACGACAGGATGTGTCGTGGGAGAAAACGGATCAACAATCAATGTGAACTTAAACCCTGCACCACAGGAATCAGCAGGTAATAAAATTACAACTTGGAATAGCACACAAACACGAACCTACACAAACAGGTGCAACTCTGGTTCAGTTCCTGCTGTTTCTGCTACGGCAACGGCATCGTATGTTTCTTACATCTCACAGACTGATGCAGACACACAGGCAGGAATGCTAGCGTTGCAAAATGCTACTAATGCCGCTAATCAGTATCGAAACGCACATCCTTGCTCATAATGCCAACTATTGCACAAGCCAGCATTCCTGTTACGAAATTTGCCAATACCTACATGAGTCCTTATGGCAATGATGGTGTTATTCCATTGTATTCCAGTATTCCTATAAATTATCAGACTTCTGGCGATTGTTTGCCTTGCGTTTTGTGCGGAAATTCGATTACTAGACAAAATACGATTAGTCAAACAGCAACAACATTACAACCAACTACACCTACAGGCATTCAACTAGCAGTAGGAGTATAAATTCATGAGAGATCCAATCACATATAAATATGTTCCCAATACTACAGAAGAGTATTCTAAACTCCAAAATTTTGCTGAATCGTTTGAGCATAAAATTACTCCTCATCCGAATGTCAGCACTTTTGCTCATTATCGTGGGAACGAACTTTTTGGATACTCTGACCATGTGTTTTTACCTACAATATATCCAGCATTTCATCCCGAATTCACTCGACCAAGAGATGTAATTCAAGTCATGAGTGATTGGCGTGCTCACACTCAATTATCAGGCAAATTAAGCTACATTGGCGTGCCAATTCCATCAGATAAACAGAGAGCTAATTTCCCACATGAAATTATGGGAAAACTTGGACTTGTCAGATTAGAACGAGAAGTATATTCTCCACAATAATTATGGGTAGCTCCTCTGTAAATCCTAGTCAGTATATTTCAACTCCTGATAATGCCACGGAGTTGCAATTATTGGGCAATTTTGGTCAATCGGGTGCAAATGCATTACGAAACCAAAATGCTCTTTTGGTGGCAGGATCAAAGATGCCATTTGAGACTTACAATCCTGATCTTTTCAGTCCTGTTGGAGCAGGAAATCAGGCAACTCAATTAGCAAATATAGCGGCATACAGGAATCGCCAACTTGAGCAACAGCAGAATCCTAGTGCTTATGCGGCTAGGCAAGCATTGTCAAAAGCGGCAGAGCAGGATGTGTCTCCTGATTTTTGGCAGAAACAGATGGATCAGTGGGCTAAATCAAAAGGTCTAGAAAACGCTTTACAAACAGGGACTGCACCTACTTCATCTTTCGGACAAAGTGCGTTTGCAGATGCCGCTACTCCTCAAGGAATGGCATTTAGGAATGCAAACCTTGCACAAGCTCAACAACTTATTGGTAATGCACCTACAGGTGGGTATATCGATCCTGCGGCGGCAATAGCGGCACAGCAAGCGGCACAAGCACAAGCAGTTCAGGCTAGAAACGCTAGAAATGCGGCAGTTCTCGGTGCTTCTCAAGGAATCAACCAATCAAATATGGATTGGATCAACTCGTTGATGGGATCTACCTCAAGTGCGTTGAATGCAAACAATAAAAACTGGCAGAATTACCAACAGGCAATGCTTCAAGGAGCAGTCAACAATGCGGCATCACGCAATTCCATGTTTGGCAACCTGCTAGGTGCTGGTGGAACACTTGGATCTGCATACATACAAGGAATGGGTGGATTGGGAGGAGCAGGTGCTGGTGCTGGTGCAGGAGCAGGTGCGATTGGTGCTGATGCTGGAGCAGGTGCTAGCGGAGCAGGAATGAGTTCTGGAATGCTTGATGCGGCACTTGCGGCAGATGCGGCGGCATAAAAATTTAACAAGTGAACAACTAACCGATTAAACTTATGGGTGGACGAAATAGTTTCGCAAGCAGTGTATTCAATCCAAACAATATGTATGGATGGAATGGAAAAAAAGGTGGAAATGCTAGTCCATTAGCAAATGGTTTTACTGCGAGTCCGGAGTGGATTCAACAAGTCCAGATGCAACAATTTTTGTCCAATCAAGCCACTCAACAACAGCAACTTCAGAATCAAGCTATTCAGGCAGAACGGCAAGCTATTAAGAATACTGAAATTCAAAACGCTCAATCGGCTCAAAATCAAGGAGAGCAACAGGCAAAACAGCAGTTGGGTCTGGAAAACCAAGCTCAACAGGCTAAAGATGCTGGTCAATTAGCCGCAGAACAGAAAATGGCTCAAGGTGCAGGTACTGCCGCAACTGGAGGTGCATACAACATTCCTAATGCCATGACAAATCAACTCTCCAACCTTCGTGGTGCGGCGGCAGGATTGCCTCAAACTGCGGCTAATCAGGCGGGAAGTCAAATGCCTCCTGTGAATCCAGCAGGAAGCCAAATAGGTAACTCTGCAAACACAATTCAGCCTACCAATCAAGGCAAACAATTCGGAGGTTACTAAAATGGCAACTTCCGTAGAAACAGGAGGTGCTTCATTCAATCCGATTGCAGTATCTGGTTATGTTCCACCTCTTGCGGCACTTAAACCTCTTTCTTTCAAGCCAGCAGTAGAGTTTGCTCCGTTGGCAGGATGGTCTGTGCCTAGCAGTCAACCTGAACTGATTTCAGCAGGATTGCAAACTGGTCTGAATGCTATTTCACGAGGAATTATTGCCAAGTATCAGGATCAAGCGTATGTGCAGGGACAGAAAGAAAGAGGTCTTGCGGCGGCACAACTTGGAAATGCTCGACTTCAAGAAACTATCCGTCATGACAAAGCAATGGAGAACAGAGTCAACTCTGCACTTCCTCCTGACTATACTATTGGAGAAGATGGGCAAAGTGACACAGAACAAACAAGCACGGATGATTCCGATTCAACATTTGCTCCTTCAAACATCGGTGGAGAAAATCCTTTTAACACAATAAATCTTCCTGACGATCAGAATGGTTTTGATACAGGTATTCTTCCATTAAGCCGCACAGGATTATCAACTACGGCAAGCAATTATTCAGCAACCCAAAATCCTGCTCTTGCGGCACTTTCTCAAGTAAATTGGGGTGATGTTTCAGCACAATACAAGGGAGCAGGAACACCAGCAAATAGTTTTGTTCCTACAACTACAGCATCATCTGATTGGTTGAGGAATCCAAAAGCAGTTACTGGACAACTTGCGAATCTTGGAGGTATTCCTAATAACGCAATGCCAGTAGTCGGTCAGATGATAAATCAACTCGGCAACGAACCACAGCAACAACAGCAAACTGCTCCTGCAACAAAACAAACTTGGGGAGTACCTCGTGCGGCATTCAAAGATTATCAATCAGCACAGAAATACATTGATTCACAAAGAGGCAATCCTGATTGGTATCCATCAGGAACACCTAAACCTGATAAATTTGGAAACTTCATTATCCCTTGGAAGGCACAAAATCCTCTTGCAGTTCAACAACACAAGGATTTAGCAAGTCAAAGAGACTCAAGAATCAATTTGCTTATTGGAAATCAACTTTCACAAGATCCAAGAAGGTTTGAGGGAGAAGAT